>Ga0209700_109548_pt1 | contig 11107 bp, 3 predicted proteins | sample SiratroredBW_FD_187528 | JGI IMG/M metagenome (GOLD analysis project Ga0209700, IMG submission 187528) | Root nodule microbial communities of legume samples collected from California, USA - Siratro red BW (SPAdes) (version 2) | ecosystem: Host-associated > Plants > Roots > Nodule | place: USA...
TCATAATAACAATATTAGTATTTATAATAGTAATAATAATAATATTAATAATAATCATAATAATATTAGTAATATTATTAATAATAATAACAGTATTAACAAAAATATTAATAATAAGATGAATAATATTAATAATAATATTATTAATGTTAATAATATTATTAACAATATTAATAATAATATTTATAATATTAGTAATAATGATAAATAACAATAATACTATTATTAATATTAATAGTAATATTTATAACAATATTAATAATATTAATAATTATCTAAATATTTATATTAAATATGAATGAAATCTTCATCTGTATGTAATATTCTATATTCTTGATGTAAATCTATAAGTAATGCTAACATTATATAATATAAATTTTATTAATATATAATTTTTTTTATGTAATTTGTGATTCTTTTCAGTAGTTCATTTACGTTTCTGACCCCTTCAAATCTAACAAAATTCAACTTCTGTCCTCTCCGATATAAACTTTTTGATATAAACACTTCTCAAACACTTTTCCATCTTCGGAAGATTATCCACATATGGTATTCATCATAGCTATTAGCTAGGGAAGTATGTGAAGAAGAACGAGGTTACTTCGTGCTCCATTTTTTATTATGTGATATTTTTTCTTCTATTAAGATATGCCTGATATAGCTTTAAATTCAGTTTGAGCATTTCAATCAAATTCGAGCAAATGAATGTAAAGGGAGAGGGAGAGAGAGATGAACTATAAAAATCTGGAGCAAAATCGGTATTTGTGTGTCAGTTTAGCAAAAACAAAAAATTCGTTACACAATTGTGAGGAAACACAAAGCAAAACCTAAATCGTTACCCACCTATATTTTTTGTGGGCAATCAATCTATAGTTTGCTGCTAATATTTATAACTTGAACCTAATTGTGTTGTGTCCTTTCCAAATAATTCTGTACATAAAAAAAATTCTAAAAGAGGTATACACGGTTCAAAATTCTCTATCGATCGTTTCACGCATAAACCGGGTATGAAGAAAGCAAATTGTTGGGTACGCATGGAGTGTTTTTCCACACCCGAGCATGCAATTTGAGTATCTCTCTTGCCTTTTCCTTGGCCTTGTTTCCGCTATCCACCTGAAGCACCAAGCACAGTTTCGCCACGACACCAAGTTTCAGCATCTCTTGAAGAACATGTGGAGTCGCAGAGAATTTGGAAACACAAAGAAGAATCCTAACAGCCCTATCATTCGCCAATGTCGAAACTCTTAGAATCTTCTTTGAAACAATGGCAAGACCTGCTCCGTGACTCAATAGTTCTGCTCTTCCCTCGGCACACTGGCACAGTATCTCTAACAGCACCAGCACCATCTCACAAGGCTTTCTATCCTTGCAATCCAGAAGAAGCTCTATCAAAACAGGAACGGTTCCGGCTTCCACAGCCTTGATCCTGTTCCTCCCCCAAGGAGAGAAGTGGATTAAGGTTTGAAGAATATCCTTTGATGTCTTTGTTGAAATCTGATCCTTCAAGACTTGTACTAGTTCCCCGAAAAGCTCTTGTCTTAGATGCAACATTTGCACTGGATCAGCCACTTGAGACATAGATTTCAACAAGAAAACTGCATAAGCGCGTGACTCAAAGAACCCCTTCTGCATGACTCTTGTCAAAGACTCAATAAACTCGCCGTTTCTGAAGCTAAGAAGAGCCTTCAACCCTTGTTCAGATAAATCAAGAGTGTGAAGCAGGCTCAATGCTTCATCGCTAGCATTTGTTTTCAACTCGAATCCAGATCCATCATTTGGGTCAGCCCCATTTGAAGAATCGTTGTTACTGTTGTTGTTGTTCACTACAATCGAGGCTAGGAACTCAACAGCACCCGCAGCTTCCATGCATCGCTTATTTGTCTCGCTTCCGGAAGCGATCGATTTGAGTCTTCGGAGGCATACGAGAGGGGAGTGAGAAGCATCTTTGAGAAGCTTGGAAATCTGAGTCTTGTTAACGGGAGGCTTTGGAGTTGGGATCCTTTCGATGCCGTGAGAAGCGTTCATGGTACACCAGGCTTGGATGAGTCTCCGAAGAGTGTGGTTAGGGGTGAGATCGGTGTAATCTAACAAGGGTTGTTTGGTGATGGGGCATGTGGTATTTTTCTTACAAAACAGCCACGTTTCGATGCTTTCACGGTCGTAGGTGATGCCCGTTGAAACCGTCACCGGGTCCTTCATGATTTCTAAGGAAATGGGGCAGAGGAAGAACGAAGGAACATCGATCTCGTTGTCCATGGCGATCTAACCTTTATGAGATGGGAAAAGAATTGAAGAAGGTTGTGTTTTGTGAATGCTTTGTGAGGGTTTGAAAAGTTTTGGAGTTGAGAAATGAGTGGGAGAAGGGGTGGTTTATATAGAAGAGTGGAGTGCGAAATGTGGCAAAGTCAAAACACGCAAAAAAGTAGAGCCTCCGTTGAAGAGAGAGAAAGAGCGTGCGATGACTATTCCAAAGATGAAAGCTCTGAGATTCCCTTTATCCAGTCGTCAACACGTACAAGAGACAAAACATGAACAGAAGATCTAAGTGAAACATTAAATGCACATGGGGAATTAGCTACTTGCCAGCTTTACCACTCCTTATCTTCTTCAACTTGCTTCTTTCCATCCTTATCCTCACAACACCAATGGAATACCACTTTTACCCTTTATTTTTTTTTATAGATAACACTTTTTATTATTAATTTTATTCAACCAAAAAAATTGCTTAAAATTAATTTTACCCATCCCAATTCACTTTCAAAAGTAACAATTTTTTGATAAACACTTTAACTTAGCGTTCAACCTGAATTCCTCCCACTCCAAACGTAATTTCTAGGGCAAACCCGATAGACACAGTCACGCAGGTTTATTTGATTTAAGGTTGACCACATTATTTGATCAAATTAATTACACAGTTTAAAGTTGACTACATTGTATTTTCATCAAATTAATTTAAACCGGTATGTGTATTATATTTTTCGATGGAGAGTATTAAAATTATCTCTATTGCTTAAAAATACGTGGTTAAAAAATATTTATGATATCTTGCACATCTTAAAATGAAATAATACATTTTTAAGTAAAAAAAAAATATTTCAAGAATGAATAACCATCAGATTTATTATTATTACTACTAATGCCTTTAGTAGTTAGGATGGGTAGGTTTGATAATTTATTTTTAAACTGTGTATGTAAGTTTCTAACATAAATGTCCATTAAAGAAAATAAAAACTGAAGAAAATGGTTATGGCTGGTCAAAACTCATGCTCAATGGTGAACAATTTGCCCCATTGGTAGCATTGACTTTTTAATTTAAGAATAATGCTGTATTTATCTGGCTGCTGGCCGACCAAATAAAGTGTTTATACCACCACATAACACGTGTGAAGCCTAAACAGTAGAAGAAAAAGAAAAGAAAAATTAAGATTTTTATCGTTTGAGACGATAAAAATTAATCACTGTTCGGTGACATGGTAATAGCCGTCGGCGTCGTCTCTCATGTGTTACTGTTATTTTCTTCCTTTGATCCAGCCTTCTTGAAGTACCAACCTCCTTTGACAAAGAGCATCTCTTTTCCTTTTTCTCATTTTAAAAGTAAATTGCATTTTTTTAAACGTGATTATAACTTCTTTTTATTTTAAATTGCTAAAGCTATAACGATGACCTATTTAAACATGATTTTACTATTTATTTAAATTTCTTGGAAACGATGAAACAATTCTTTATTTACCGTTAGATCAACTCTTTAGAATCCAAATGATTTAATTGAGTTCAAACCGTAGTTTTAAAAATTAAGTTAAATTCTAATCCTGTACAATTTAGACGAATTCAACCTATTTTTTTACCCAAAGTTATATGTATTTGACTGATTGTTATAAGAAATTAGTTCCAAATCCAATGATGCATTCCAAAATGAGATAGCTTCGGGTTAAACGAAGAAAGAGAGACATAAAATAAATAGGTGAAAAAATAATATAAGTAGTCGATGTTGAATGAAAAATGAAGAAGAAGTACCGATATGTTCAGAAGCGAGAAGAAAAAACAAGGTAGTAATATAGGTTATTTGGTTTTAAAAAAATTTAAAAAAATAATATTTTATTTTTTAAAAATAGACACATTAAAAATACTTTTTTTTTCTTTCTTCATAGGTAGAAGACACTATAAAAACCTTTACAAAAATCGTAATGAAAAATTTAAACTAAACACTTTATACAATATGTTTTGTTCGCAAAAAAAAAAATAAGGATAATTTTTTTCTCTTGTTATTTTTTTATTATTTATCTGTTGTACCAAAAGGAATATAGAACAAAACAATGGAGTAAAAAGGGAATGAAAAGAAAGTTGGTGAACGAATAAGCATATATATTCTTATCGAGCTATCCACAATTTTATAATAATGAGTAAAAATATGCATATTTTATATCCAACCCACTTCGTTACTGTATTGTTATTTTATAGAAAAAATAGTATTATATTTATTTTTTCTAAGATTTTATAGTTATGATCTATTCGAAAATCTTATTTTAATGACTTTCTATTTATGATGTTAAAAAAAGAGACTCAAATACTACTTATTAACATTTTCATCTTCATGTTATGTCAGCATTATTATGGGATTGATTTTCAACTTTGCTGATTGAAAAACATCTATCAGCTTCATCTTTTTTTTATTACCCGCAATGTTTTTTTATTATTGTATGAAATACTCCATTTATCACATAATTATAAATTTTTTCTTTGTATCAAAACTATTGTTCTTTTAAAAACTTTTATGAAAGTTCAATGTCAAGTCTCTCATTTAATAATATACAAATAATTAATTAAAAACAATCTTATTTAACTAAATAAAAAAGTTTAAATAAGATTACTTTAGTCGAGATGTTGTAATACCAATAAGCTTAAAAAATAACTTTTAATTGTAAAGGGGGAATAACACTTTGCATGCTATTATGCAAGTACTTACAAAATATATAAAACAAGCATTAAAGTTAGTGTGATGTAAATTTAAGAAACAGGTGATCTTTGTTTAAAATACATATATAGTGATGATAACTACTATGATACTGTAACTAATTAATGCACGTGGAAATCATTAGTGGTTGTTTCACCCTAATGAATATTCTTCTGCAAATAGAATGGCCGAATGAAGAAGAGGATAGGGCATGGCTTATTCTTTTCTTTGAGGGCTTGTAAACTGCCCAATAGAATTCCTGCACGTCAAGCGTCCAATATGGATGACTCTGAGTGCTGTCAGTTAGGTCAATCACCGCATTATGTTTAATAATACACCAATATTCTGTTATTTAGTCATGTGTTAATTTCATATTGTATTAATTAAAAAACAACTAAGGATATTAAAGTATACTGTACAAATTTTCAATATATTATTTAATTTTTATACTTAAAATTATTTTTCTACAAAACTTCTTATGTATTTTTTAAATAACAGGTGAAATGGTTAAATATTTAAATTGGTTAATCTCCATACAACGTAAAGTATTATTATATTTACTATTAAATTATTATCTATTTATCAAAATTATATAAAGAGGAGTATTTATTGAATAGAGTTATGATAATCTAATGTGACTTAATTCAACTTAAATTTTGTTAGGTTACATTCATAATTTTGTTAGAAGTGACCCAACTCAAATTAAAACAATTTTATAACACTTAAATGATAAGTTTAATTAGTATGGATTATTTAATGTTCAACCTAAATTTCATTTTTGTACTTGTTTTGCTTTTAGTTACACTGAGTATAATCTTAAACAAATGTAAAATTCTTGTGAAAACAGTGTATCTTCCTTCATTTTATATATTCACTAGTAGAAAAAAGACATTTAATCGCGGTTGTATAAAATTTACAAGCGCGGTTGTACGACCGCGATTGATTCAACCGCGATAAAAAGTATTGAAGATACAAATGCGGTTGTACAACCGCGATAGAAAATATAACATAGAAATGCGGTTGTTTATTAACAACCGCGTTTGTAAATATAAATAATATGTTATTCCAATATTCTCATCATTCCATTGTAGTTTAGTTGGTTAGGATACTTGGCTCTCACTTGAAAGACATGGGTTCAAGTCTTGAGTTTTTGTGCCCTAAAAAAGATATTCATGTTTGCATTAACCCTATCATTTTTGACTTTATTATTCTCTTCTACCATTTGCCTCCGTTGTCCTTTGGTGCTTTTATGTGATTTGTCTATGTATTTAACTTCACTTATATACTATTTTAAAGTATTATCTCTAATTAATGTGAAAAATCTAATAAATTGTACTTAATTTATATTATTTAAAGTTTAATCATCATCAATACCAAAAATTTCATACACAAAGTTAGTCATGATTATCATGTCAAGAACTGAAAATATTTAAGTAATTTACATTTTCTAAATTTAATTATATGAAAGGAATATTGTAAACTAAAATTTCAATTATACCAAATCAAACTACTTTCAAAATATTTTTTAAACGGTTAATTTTCTTGATATTTTTTATTTTCTGATAATGTAATGATTAGAAATTGTTTTTTATTGTAACTATTAGATTAATTTTAAACAAAATAAGATAATTAAAATGACTACTTCTAAATTATTTCTGGAGTAACTTTTCTTGTCTCTATATATAAATTTCATAAAAGTTTAACTAACGAAATAAAAATATAATTTCAAAGCAACTTTTTTTCTTAAACAAATTAATGTCCAAAAAATTTTATAATACAATAAACTTTTTATTTTCTATTGCTGAGGTCGTGTTGTTAACGATTCCATATTACAAGTTGTTTACCAGAAACTATTCATATTTGAACTTTTAAAATAATTGACACGAGCGAAACGTTGGTAAATTAAACTGGTGATGGCGCCCATGACGTAGGTGGTGGTGATTGTCGACGAGACTTGAGATGTCGGCTATAAAAAATGTTATGTGCGGACCCACACCTACTCAATGTATCTGTAACTAATATATACTGTGTTGTTTTAAAGTATATATATTTTAAAATAACACAATTTTTTTTCATAATATTAAGAGTTTTGTCTTTTTTTTTTTTAACTATAGCAACATTTTTATTTCCAATAAAGTATTAAAACATAAAAAAATTTATTTGATAATTTTGTTGTCTGATCGATCCAAATTAAATTGGTATTAATGAATTAAAAAAATTAATTTTTATTATTTTTTTATTCACTTGAAATATAATTTTGGTATTTTAGATGATCTAAGAATACAATATCGGTTTGTGGTGGTAAAGATGGAAGAGAAAAAAATTGTAAACTCGAATTTCCCTGACAAAGCATCATATTAATAACTAATATTTATCAATAAAAATATTTATAACATTAAATTAATAAGATATATGAAGAATATTAATTGAATAATCTATCAGATCTTCCAATAACGGTGTTACTTTAAATAAATAAATAAAAACACAAACTCAATTTGTTTATATATATATATATATATATATATATATATATATATATATATATATATATATATATATATATATTCAATCAAATAATAAGTAAAAAAGGTAAAATATATTTTTTCTTAAAGTATGAAATTTAAAATCTCAAAATAAAATCTAAACATGTATCCTCTCTCTAATGCAGTATAAAAGTTACTTTTTATTATTATACCACACAATCATCTTAAAAGTAATTGATAAAATGTAAAAAGTTGAATGTCAATTAACTAAATATATGTAGTACAATCATATCCTATTGTAAAGCAAATGTACTCTAAATTTTATATATACAATATTAGACTAACTTCAAACACCAACCAATATTTAACTTTAACATTTACTGTATCTATGAACGTGAGGTTTGAAGGTGAAGACAGAGGTTTTTCTAATTTTAGAAAAGCAAGGAATAATATTCCAATCTACTAGTGGCACCCCTTTTCTCACTAAATTTTCACTCTCATGCTATATATTTTCGAAATCAGAGAATGCATCTCAGTCCAATCTCACAAGCACAAACTATTTTTCACTATAGTTATTTATACTCTCATTCCTCATCCCTTACTTAAAGGTAATTAATATCCTATGCGTGTCTTAAATAAATTAAGATTTAAACAATAATTTAAAATTAATTATAATTTATAAATTATTTTTCACACACTTATATTAATAACCGAACGAACTTTCCATTAAGAGTATTTTCTCATTTTCCTTTTCAGTCTATCTCTAAATTTTATCTAGTTTTTAACCTGTCACCCCATCACAATCTTGATAAAGAGAACAAATAATGCATCAACACATTAAACGATTGACGTTATGATAATTAAATGGATGAAATAATTTTAAAAATCTAGTTTAAATTTGCTCTTAGTATTTAGTTTTTAAAAATAAAAGTATCATAGTTTATTTAGTTTAGTTTCTTTTAAAAAAAATTATGAACTGGATCAATCAAACAAGTTTATTTCAGTGTTAACATTTTTCATGTGAAATCTGAACCAAACAACTTGATAAATAAGAAGTTGATTTAGTTCAGGTCCATGTAATTGAACGCTAAAAAAATGTTTTAAAATGTTAAAAGTGCAGTAATTTTTTATTTTTTTTGTGGAAAATCTAAATCCAGTCCAAAAGTAAACAGAATCGAATAATAAAAAGGTTATTAAAATAATTGCTAATCCAGATTACACAGTTGAAATAAGAAAGAAAGTATATAATTATCTTATACACGTTATATATGAGAGGCGCAGGACACGACATGTTTACATGTTTCTTTTTGTTCATGCTTTACAAAATATTAAAAAAAACATGTGTTGCCCTGGTTGTTCGAGTACATTATTATATTCCAAAATGATAACTTCAATAATAATAAAACAATTACGTTAATATATGTTTACTTTTGTTTGGTCAATTCAATTAATAAAAAAATTATAATAGCAGTTCGGTTTTTTTGATTTTGATGATTTAGTTTGCGGAGTCAAATAAAAACCCTATTTAAAAGTAATTTTTTTTTTGTTTTTAAATTTAGAAATAGCCTACTTTAATATCTAATTTGTGATCATCTTAGTTTCTAAGAGACATAAAAAGAAGAAGATATTTTTAAATAAAAGGTTTAAAAGAAAGAATTTCAAATTTGTGAACGTCATATGAAAGAAACCAAAAATATATTTATTTATGTTTTAATAACTCGTACAATTTAAATATTAACAAGATTAATAGCATAATTATTATAATGTGTGACCTAATTATTATTTAGATTATTTATTTTTATATTTAAATACTCCCAGTTTATTAATTACTTTAAAAATTTATAGTTGATTTGAAAATACTGTTTTCGTTTAAAATGTATCTATGGTTATTTCTAAAATGTTCTTTTTTATCCCAATACTTATATTTTTAATCTTCAATTACAAGTTAACAATATACAAATTATTTACTAATTAATGAAAAACCAACAAAGAAAAATAATAACCCGTTTCTTAAAATGTTTACACTGACTTTGTAATTTTTTAAAATATTAATACTAATGATTCAATGTTTTTATTAATAATTATTTGACTGAGATGTGAGGAAGACCGAAGACCCTTCTAGTATAATCAAACTTGTGAGTGTGGGTATGAATAGTCAAACTCGTTCAATGTCACCAATTAAAATCCAGAAACAAGGGTGTGTAAAAAATCGCCTATTAAAGATCACGGTAAGTAAAACAACTAATTTATCACGACCATATAAAATAGTTAAATTAGTTCATTTTAATTATTATAAATAATTTAAATGATTGCCCTATATAATACTATTTATAATTTTAGAAATGCGTTTTTTTTTTCACTAGAGAATGTTACTTAACTATTATTTTTATTTGCACTACTGGGGATACTTTTTTTATCACACTCTTAATAACAATAATGAAATAAAGCAAAAACTAAAATTAATAATCATAAAACAATTTTTGTAAAAATAATACTCTTTTTGCTGTAACTGCTAGTCATCCTAATGTTTTATGCCAAATTACATTAAAGAAAAAGAAGACTACTCACTTTTTCTTTCTTATTTAGGTCCATTTAAACAAAGTATTTTTCAATTTTATCTTATTTTTCAATTAAGATGCTTGGTACATTAAAAACCTTTTTTTAATAAAACAACTTGTCTCTTAATTATTTAAAATAAAGAAAAAATTATTTAATTACCAAGCTGAGTACAATTTTATTTAACTTAAAAAGAAGTTGTGTCATGTAAATATAAGTTTAATTTAAAGTTGAATTTGTATGTGCTGACACAATTTTATTTAATCAGTTAAATAAAATTATGTCTTTCTCAAATGATTTCAAGTTTAAACTGCTTGCCTAGCATGTCTAAATACAATTGTGTTCAGCTGTAAAAGTAATAGTTTACATTATTACCAATTTTGTTATTTTTTTTTTATTTGTTTTGAGTCATACGAAAAGTAAATTGTCCTAATATGAAAAAAAAAAAACCCCAAAAAAAAAAAAAAAAACCCAAAAAAAAAAAAAACACATGCATATTTTGCGGTAGTATGAGTCCTATATGTTTTTCTAACAATGATTGTGTAGCTTTTGGAAAGAATAATTCTTGGTTGAAGAGCATTTCAAAAAGCCATTTTAGAGTGACGATGCATATATTGATATTGAGTATAATTAAACCATTCAAACTAAAGTTGTTAAGAGGTTGAACCCTAAATCAATGGTCTCTATCTTACGAGGTCAAACATTGCATGGCCAAAAACAACGGTCAGCCGCAACCTAAAAAACCTTTCTATTTTCCATTTCCATGTTTTAATAGTAAGCCTTTCAGTCAACGCCATTATTGATAAGTGAGACATTTCTTATATGAATATTTTGTATATTTTTATTATTTCTTAAATCTCATTTCATTTCTTTTAACAAAAGTATTTGGTGGTTAGTTTCTTCTAGTAGCATATATATCAAACTTAGCTGATGGATCCAACAAATCTCAAAAGCTGAACATACCTTAAGAATTTCTAGATTTTCAACATTATTCACAGCAACGTATTGCACCCAAATACACATTTGGAATTCTTAAATGAAACGAAAATGACTTTTTGAAGATAATCAACAGATATTCTTTTATTTAGCTTATACGAGTATTTTTTTTTTTTTTTTT
>Ga0209700_109549_pt1 | contig 11106 bp, 6 predicted proteins | sample SiratroredBW_FD_187528 | JGI IMG/M metagenome (GOLD analysis project Ga0209700, IMG submission 187528) | Root nodule microbial communities of legume samples collected from California, USA - Siratro red BW (SPAdes) (version 2) | ecosystem: Host-associated > Plants > Roots > Nodule | place: USA...
TCATAAAATATTTTATTTTTTTTTTTTTTTTTCTCCATAAGCTTTTTAAGATGCCTTATAATATATGTCAATGCAAAATTTACAAAAGACTCACCTTAAAATTATACCCGGACAAAAAAAAACATATAAATCGTGCGCATTTGTTTTCTTTTCTTGAATAATTTTTTTTCTTCATCCAAATTAATATAAATATCCACGTCTACAGGAATCATATAAAAGATAAGGAAACATATAAAAACATTTTTTAGAAATAAATAATTAATATTTATGGATGGATATGAATATATATTGTTGATATAATATTTATATTATTTTTTCTTTTTATTCAATTGAATATTTTGAGAGTTTTAATCACCACCTTTCATTATCTTGCCATGTTTTCTTCCAAAGAATAACTATTTGGTCCTTCTAATCATTGTGTGTAGTAAAATACTTGTCTTACCCAAGTTCTAAAAAAATACGAGTTATTACTTTGACTATTTGAGTGATCTGGCCTACTTATCAATGAGCCAAGCCCACAACTAATAATGTCGAACCAATTTAAAGGGTGAACGTATTTGAATAATTTGGTCATTTTTATTATTATTTGTTAAGAATTATGAAATTATGGTTTGAATTTGAATATTTTTGGGATAAATCCTCGAAAGGCTTACTTAGACTAGGCTGTATCCAACGTTGTCTCAAAAGAGATTGACTATGGACAGAAAAATGTTGGCCGAGAGAGGTAACCAAAGTTGACGAAGCTTTAGAAACTGAGGAATATGCAATAAGGGCAACAAGGAAACATGGACATGTTGCTGGCAAAGCCAAAGCAGTGATAGGGTTGGTGGTCCATGTTAAGGGCTTACTTAATCCTCATAGGTTTAAAAGGATTAGGATAAATCAGAAAAGTTAGTAGAAATAAGTTATAAAGTATAATAAATTTAGTAGTGATGAATATTTTCACATTTTCATTTCAATTTCTTTAACAAGTCAAAACATTGGTACTTCAACAATAAAAGGATATGTTGTGAGACTTACGGATATGTTAAAACAAAAATTAACACAATATTTCTAACATTACAAAATATCGTTCTCATTAGCCTTTTAGCCCTTTTCTCATAATTTGTAATCTTTAGTAACCCAAGTAATGAGATTTTTTTGGTCATGAATTTGATACAAAGTATTCCTTAGCTTTATTAATACATCTACCAGAAAATGGACGCTCCCTCCCAAGTAGTGAGATTAATGGTATTTTAATATATTTCTTTGCAAAGATTTTGGCAGTTCAATTTTTATCCCAAATTTCCACATTTACTATCGAATACAATGCAAAAGCAAAAACAATGTTCTAGATTTAATACACGTTAATTTCCAGTTGTAGAGTCGTTTTGAACAAGAATTTCATTACACTAGTGAAGGATGGTTCCTGAGTTTGGGGGCATTCTTGAGGATTGCTAGAATTTGCCCTCTAATTCCAAACTCCAGAATCAAGCTTATTATTATTATTATTACTCTGTTCCAATTTTTATTGCTTCTGCTACTGCTATGAGAATGATACAAGCCTGTTTCTGCCAAAAAATAAAGATTAAAAGTGAACATACATAATGAAAGATAAATAAAATGTGCATTTTCCTACAGTGAATCCACTTTCCCAGTTCACCATTTACAGAATGAAAAGCAATAGAACAAATGTTTTAGAATATTCTATAGCAAAAGAGGACTTGATATAACTATAACCTGTAATAAGATCCAACGCATTAGAACAAGTCAAATCACGACCTTTGAGAGACTCTAGTTCAGCTACACAGTTACACAGATGGGAAGTATTTGTTTAGGTTGAAAGGCAGTGAATAAAACTCCTCACTTCTTGTGTCAGTCTTGAAGGAGCGGTACTTGTCCCACCAATGTTTTCCTCTGTCTTTCCGAATAGCACCATCCTTCTTATGTATTGTGTTATCAAGGAAATACGCCATGCAACCCGCAACAAATGCTTTTGATTGGAACGGCACATTGATTATATCATTGAACTGCAAGGTACATAAAATTGTCAGTCAGTGAATTCATGGCAAAAGCTAAGAACAAATCCAAGGTTTTACACATCCCATCCATAGATTAGTTCTGTACCCATCTTGCTTTGGTGTGAACTGGACCATAACCATTAATTGCTGTGTACTCATTGAAGTACTGTGACACAGAGAGACCAATGAAGATGGAGAAGCCCATTATAAACTTTGTTCTAAAACTATTGAGGTTGCAGAATTGAAGAAAACTTAGACCTCCCGCTCCTACAAATAATGAATGAAAGTGGAACATTACATGCTGTTTACTGTAAGTATACAAGTAAACCAAAGTTTGAATGTCATATGAGTACATATTGAATGAGGCATACCAACATAAGCGAAGAACAAGCAGTACAGTGCAGCAACAATAGGAGGTGGAATGGATGCAAAAACAGCTCCAAATTTACCTACCAGGTAAAGAAAAATTAGCAAGAGTTTATGGGAATAAAGGCACGAGGTTTAGTCTGTTAAGGCAAGCCACATATTCAAATTACAAGCACTGCACTGAGCTTCATCTTCAACTCACCAAGAATTGAAAAGAAAATCATAAATCCAGCCGATATCTGCACCACTCTTCTGCTGCCTACTCGTGTTAAAGCCAAAAGACCAGCGTTTTCTCTATATGGAAACCAAACAAACCTCATCAACAAGGAAGTTGTTTACCCTAAATTGAAGTAGGGTATACAAACAGAATGATTTTAGTCTTACACAGATACAGAGGATCCATTGCCCGTTCCAAACAATCCTGATAACAAGATGGCAACTCCCTGAAGATGAGAATGTGATGCATAATCATCAGTATTATCAAAATTCCTTAAAGATTATGAGAATTAGATAAAGTCCCTTATCTTAGTCATCAAATTCTTAAATCAAATAATGAAATGACGATTTTTTTCGTATTAAGAAACATTTTTAATGGAGGCCAAACAATGTTGAGAAATACATCCTCGTGTTGTTTGATTTGAAAAATAGATCTCAAGGATCTAAGGAACTTGATTTAAGTTCCATCTTATAAATGTGAAAACAAAATGCAGGCATAGTAGCTATCTTTGTACCTGCCAACCGATGCCACGACTAAGAATAGATGGTGGTAATGGTGTTGCACTTGCATACCGATAGACAGCAATAAAAGCACCACTGGACTGCTTGCAACAAATGAATTGAGAGTATATAAATTAATTCTAGCGAATCAGTATCATTCAATGTAAACTGGAAATTGTATAACACAAACTGAAAGTCAGTGCACTGTTATAGAATAGAAGCCAGATAATCTCGATGAGTATGTCATCGTGCATGTAGTAGAACTGCCATGGCCAAATTTTAGTTATGTATTAATCATTACTATTTCCCTCAAGTGATTTGCATAAAAAGGTCAAAATTATTGCTCTTGTCGAACATAACTGATAAACTAAGAAAAAGAATTTAGATGCCTCCCTCCTTTTATTTCCATTACCTTTTATAATTCTTCCAGACATTCATTAACATACCAACCAGAGTCTCCAACCCAATATAGCGTATTTATGTTGCAATTTTCATATCGTTGCTAAGGTTTTCTTATAAAGCAATTATATACATTCAGTGCTTATTGACATCAATATGGTTCCCAATTTTTAACTGCCATCAAGAAAACAAAATCAGCTATTTTTTACATATGAATTATGCCAAACTATTAATTAAACTTCTGCGTTAAAATCCCTTCTTCAGTACCACATGCTTCTTCTAAGAAGAGAAGAAAACAAATCAACCATGAAGCTGAGCCACTAGAATTGATAAAAGCTAATAGGATAAATATTAATAACACAAGAAGAACGATACCAGTTGATAAATCAAAAGTTTTTCTCATTCCAACTTAAATATAGATATAACGATCTACAAAAAGAAATTACCTCTACAAGAGAAACAAAGGATGCCATCATCATGGCAAAGGCTTCACCTGCATCAAATGTAGGGGCTCCCCATTGAAATGGATATGGAACACGTATCCTGCAAACCCAAAAAAACATGTTGAATACTTCCCTATAAGTAGATTCCCCAAAAAGGACAAAGGTGACAATTATTCTAAAACAACGATTCACAATTCCTAATTCAACACACTCAACAGCCCAGCATAGATGATAGAAGTAGCTTCTCCTGGAATTGATATCAACAGATGGGTTTGGGAAGAAAAGTCAATACAAATTTAGCAAAAAAATAAGAAGAAAAAAAAAGCAATCATAACTCTAAATCAAAGCCAAAGCATCCTGAGGTTCTTATTTGAAACTCAGATGTGATAATTCACAGATTTCGCAACTAAGAGGAATGTCCCCAGTTAGCCACAAGTCCAAAAGGCTCCACTCATAAAATATACTATATTTAAATGGAAATCACAAGAATAAATCCCCACAATAAACCCCATCCCCAGATGGCGCATTTTTAAATTTTGGGAAGCAATAACGTAGACGTAAAATGTTATAGTGAAAAACCACACCCCAATTGACGGAAATTTTGGTAATTAAATAACCAGTTATACGAGTGAAAAAAATAGCATTTAGAGAAGTAATCAATGAAACTTCACTACTAACCATGGGGCAGCTTCTATTATACCAGCACGATCAGTACGGCAGGTTGCTTGTGTTTTAGGGGCAGCATGATTGTATGCCCCTCCAACAGTGAGCAGATAGGCATATAGCCACACAATTGCAACTGTAAATAAAACAGTGAACCGTTCGAAGACATGTTTTCCTGCATGTAGAACATGGGGTACAAACTGCATGAAAACCAATAACTGTTATTAACAGAGATTCATAGAAGCTATCATGCCATAAAAGTAACGAAATCAATAGCACAAAATGAACTGAGATCATGATACTAAGAGTTTTTGACACTATAAAGAACTGACCTGTGAAACAAATACTAGCAATATGAGCTCCGGCAGTCCAATCTCTATACATTTAGCAACCTACACACCAGCAAGACATCAACATTTATATTAGCTTTCAACCCAAGCAACTGAAATGTGTACTTACCCCAGGAAAGCCTAGCTCGTAAAGCCCAAAACCAACAAGCGATACCAAAGGAACTGCTGAAAGTGGACTTAAGAACCTGAAAAAAAAAATTGGAAACTTACATCACTCGGAACATTACACTCAATTGCAGGAGTATTAAGTTCTTTCGATGTTTTTAGTTCATGGGGACTGCGTTGTTGATACAAATTCCGTCACAGAAACAAGTCAAGCATATAAATATAATTTGTACTTCAAACAAAATTTCAATTCAGAGTAACAACTGTCAAATGAGCATTCACGGCAAAGACGACCCAAAATCTAGATTACATTTCTGTTTAGACACTTTTTACCATATATGAAGACTAATATAACACAGACACTTACTAAGGACTTGAGACCAACCTTGCAACATTACGCCAAAGCCCACTAAAGCCCAGTACTATTTGAAGAGTTGAAGCAACAATAAGAGCACCTTGGGTTGCCCGCATTATCCTCTTGAATTTCTGAATAGAAGAGAAAATAAAGTCAAAAGACAGAGGAAGAAAGTGATTAAAGTCTTCATGTAAACCCAACATACAGAATAGTGATCAAGCAACTCCATCAAATAAGCATCAGGATCCAATGTCATATTCAGCTCCGTGAATTAAAATAACACTTTTTTTTTCTTCTATATAAATTGTTTCCTTATTTATTTCAAGGTACTCTTCAAGCACGTCAGGAACTGAACCCAACTTTACTCTTTACCCAGTTTCTAATGCATTGATTAACCCACCCCTCATTTGAACAAGTTTGTTAAAAACTATACGGATTACAAATCATGTGGAAGCCTTTGTTTGGCAAGTATATCAACCACACAGAACTTATAAAGAAAAAACTTTCCGATACAAGACCTCTGCAGGATCTGGCTCATCACTGAAACGACCAGCAAGAATAATAGAGATGGTTGTTGCAACATAAGTATAAGACCCTCCAATTACTGCAGGCAATCGAGTTCCAAACAGAGTTTGCAGCAATGTGTTAATTCCAGCTACAAAGAGTAGAGTTTGAATAACTTTTGCCTTCTCCTCCTGAAAGAAATGGACTTTCAATTTTCTATTTTTTATAGATATAATTTTTGGCTAGGAGAATAGTGCAACTTCAATCAAATGGTCCGAAAACCCTTTCAAATTATCATTAAAAATTGTTTATTTTAAGTATATTTAATTTGTTAAAGCTTACATTGCCACCTCCCATCTGGGGAACAAGAGCAGAGGGAATTAGCACAGTTGTACCGAGCATCACCAAATAATGTTGAAACCCAAGAAGTATGGCCTCAGCTGCATCAGAACGGCACCAACATTTAGGCATATTTTCAATAACATAAGCCCAGGAAATAGTCATTTATATTTTAAGAAAATCAACTACTTGGCGTCATTTCAGACTACATCATTTAATTTGTCCATAAAATCCAAATTGTTGAATAAAGTTGTTGAATGTTGACTGCACGAACGTTCTAAATTTCAATAAATTAATAAAATATTATTTCATACAAAAAGGGATTATTTATGAGTAAATACTTCAAAATTATTGCAGCAGAAGCAAGAATCAGATTTTGGAACTAAATTTCTATAAAGTAACAAACCCGGATCCGGAAATAACTGGGAATAGCCTCAATTAGAATGTAGAATAAAAATAGAGCCTCAAATGGGCAAAAACAAGAGGTTCAATTTAAAATAATTTCAATCAAATCCAAGTTCGGAACCAGCCAAATAGGGCATTGAATTGGTTCCACTCAAACGAGTCAGAGGTAAAAACACCTTTGGCTGCACTTTCATAAGCCAGAACCCAAGTCCCTAAACCAAAACCGTGAATTAAACGCCAATAACTCTTTTATCTGGTTCCCCTTAAAGTCATCCACAAGCCTTGTCAAACATAAACTTACAATCGATTTAGAAAAAGTTCTATTTTCCAGCATAATACTTTTTTCTTCTCATCAAAACACCTAAAAGGAAAGAATTTACTGAAAGCCACTTTAATGATAAAAAGCCAGCATGCGCAAACAAGTAATGTCAGAATCACAAACAAAGCATACTTTTAAATATATAAAACATACCGATAAAGATAGCAGAGGAATCAGGTTCAAAGCAAGAGCACACAGAAATCGAATCTATGATTACAGAAAAACAAAAAAACGAAAACTCACGCCATGGAGGAGGACTCGTAATGCAGTACGAAACATTCGGTAGCTGATCCTTCGGTGGATGTGGCTGAGGCTCATCTATCTTAGGCGCCGGAGCTCCCCCACCTCCTGCCATAACTCTCTTTCACAGACCCACAACAACAAACTGCAAGGATCAATAAATCAAAACTCAAATCAGAAAAAAAAAAAGTTAAAAAACACAGTCATAATAAACGAGAAGAAAAAGACTGAGCTTTGAGCTACCTAACAGTAAGGTAAAGGGAAAAAATGGAGTGTGCCTAATAATAGCAGAAAACGATAGAGCTGAGACTAGGAGAGAGTCCCTTTGAGTAAGCAATAGTTACAACAATAATTGTGCAGTCCAAGAAAAGAAGAGAAAAATAAAGCACCTTTTGACGGTTTTTGAGGGTGCAAAACAAGGGACTTTAAAGTCAAAAAAAGAAAACTAAGATGACCACACCAACCAAAAACTAAATAGACTAAAAAAATGGTTTGAGAGAGTGAAAAGATTAATGGAAACGCTGATGACGGTGGTGGTGTTATAGGGCACTGTAGAGTTTTGAGTGAAACAGAGTCCAAAGTATGAGAGGGGAAAACGATAAACGCGAACACGGAATGAACTCGACACTCTCTCTCTCTCCTCCTTCACTTTCTATCAGATACTTCTCTCTCTCTCCTCCTTCACTTTCTATCAGATACTTCTCTCTCTAGCTGTATACACTGCATGACCAACACGAGTTACACAGTTATACTAGAATCATATTCTTATGTTTTTCATTTTTTTCTTATTTTCGTATACCTCCAATTTTACTTTCCGACAGTGTTTTTGTTTTTCATTCGTGTATATTTTTCGAGCTGTCGTCTGGTTGAGACAGTGGCATATGATATGGCTGCCAAGTATGAGGAAAACCAAGACTCGTGTCATCATGCTAATCATTTGAGAATAATGTTCTTTTACAATAAATGGTGCTAAACAACGTAATACTAAGAAAATGTTAATGTGATAAGTATTATTGTAATAACTTAACTCAGCAACTATAATCATTATATATTAAATTTATCATAAATAATGACCAATAATATGTAAACTTAATTTTTCTTTGACAAAAAAAATTGTCACTAAATATTAAACTTAATATATAAGGAATTTCTAAAATCATATCTTAAAAATAAAAAGACAAGTTTATCATTAGGAAAGTAAAAAGGCCAAAGACAAATTTGAAAAAAAAAAAAATACATAGACCACTCTATTTTTTTCTATTTGTCAGAATTTTCTCATGCACAACTGCTAACAAGCCTAATAAATTTTCTTGATTGTATTAAAAGTATGCACTACTTCTCTATTATGTCCTTTGTGTCTCTTTTGTTTATTTAATTTTAATCATTGTAAAAAGTACATTGTTGGAAATTATGTAAGTAGTTTGCAGCTCCACACTTGCCCAATAAGAAAATAGGGTATGATTGCTTGGTTACATCACTTTTAATTAAGATTTTCTTAAAACTTAAAGTATATTTCTTTATTTTTTAATTATCAATTTTTTAATAAACTTATTTTTTTAATCTGTCATTTTTTAAATTTTAAGATGATATTTCCTTTCTCTAATTGTATCCTTAATTTAATTAATACAAGAAAGACATTAAAATAATAAAACGGAATCAGATATAGTAAATAACTTATTTAAAAATACATTAAAAAAAGTTTATTTGGTTTGGATGAAAAAAAAAAAAACAAAAAACTTCATTAAAGATTTAATGTGATAGTTCTGGGTGAATGAAGTGCTAGAGTTAATGAAGGTTTATGTGAGGTTATTAAAAGAAGAGTACTGTAAGTGTAGAAATACTGAAGGTTGGTTGTGAGAATTAATAAAAGCTGAAAGTTAGGAGTTTGAAAATGTTGAAGGAAAATATTAAATTGGAGTTAAATGTAAAAAGATTAAAATGTGGAATAGGAATTGACCTATGGAAGGAGGAATAAGCCAGCAGGGAATGTGAAGTGAATGCAGCAATGACCAAACTGAGAGCGTGGAAAACTAGTTACACAAATCCCACCAATTCAATACTTTGGTGGATTCTCTGTCATTCTCTAGTGATGAGATTGTTCACAATTTTGTTCAAACACAAATCTGTTTTAAGGATTTAAAAATAATTAGTTATTAGGGAAGGTAATAAAGTCATTTTTAACTCTTAAGAATCAAATATTTCAAAATCAAAATATTATAGCAATAGATTAACCACTCTAGTTAAGTTCAGTACAATAATAATATGTATCCTAAGTTAAATATATTTCTCGTTAAAATTGAAAACCTTTTTTTAAATTTCTCGAAAAAAACTTCAATAAATATGCAAAGAGTAAAATAATTATATTTTTTTTCAACGGATCAAATTAGTGTAAAATTAAAAGATTGAGTAGCACTAAAATGAGATCAATAGACAAATTTTAGTACTATAAATTTCTTCCTATACTTCGTGTTAAAGAGAAAATACTAGTTACTCACTCTTAATTTTTGATGTTAATGTAATATTAATATTTTACACAAAATCGATTATGGATTTACGTATATAACGAATTATAATTATATAATGTAATTTAATAAAATAATAATAATAATAATATTTGAAATAAAAATTAATAATAATATTAAATAAAAATTATTATTAATAATAACCACAATAAAATAAATGCATGTAATAACAATAATAAATAATAATATAACTAATAAAATAATAAACAATAATAATAGTTAATAATAAAAAATTATAAAATAATAACCATTAATAAAAAATTTAAGACGAAGATAAAAAAAAATTACTACACAAAATTTAAAAAAAAACAATATATTATATTAACTAAATCATTCCTAAACTTTTAGAAACTTTTTTTTTATTTTCTATTAATTCAAAAACAAAATACTTTTTAATTTTGCCCTCTTTTTTTTTTTTCCTTTAGATTATTTTCAAATTTAACCACATTTCAAAGCTTTGTTTGTTTTTAAATAGATATTGTTGAAACAATCCAAAAATATTTACAAAATGAATGTAATATACTGTAATTAATAAAACTGTGCTAACATGAGATAATAAAATAAATATAAACAAGATAAAGAAAGCAGAGTTTTGGTTGTTACAAAATCAACATTAGTATAAATTATACAATAAGTTTCTTCTTTTATATATATATATATATATATATATATATATATATATATATATATATATATATTTTATAAAAAAATATATAATTATACCATCTTAATATATATATATATGATTAACATTCATCGCACTCTAAAATACTTTAAAATAGAACATATAAATATAATTTTTTTCTATATACATAAAAGTCAAAAGTTTTAAACTAAAGTATTAACTTCAAGAACTTTCATTGCTTCTCAGAAGTTTCAACTCCAATTTCATTATTTATTCAAGTACATAACATTATTATTGTAATTTAAAGATACAACCAAAGAATAAGGACAAACTAGTAATATATAAACACAAACATAAATAACTTATTACTAACAACCATGACTACTATAACATAAAGTCAAGGTACCTTAAATTAAAAAATATAACAGTTCATATCAAACTTACATATACAACCTACACATGAAATTCACATGGATTATTTTACCACACATAAAATCTACACATGAAATTATCGTCTTCCATAATACTTATATTGAGTTGGCTACTATTATATGTAAACATCATTGCAATTTAAAATACAACCAAAGAACAAGAGCAAGCTAGTAATATATAAACATTAACATAAAGAACTTAATACAAACAACTATGACTACTATAACATAGAGTCAAAGTACCTTAAATTGGAAAATATAACAGTTCATATGTTCATATCAAACTTGTACATGAACTTCACACATGGATTCTTTTATCACAC
>Ga0209700_109552_pt1 | contig 11100 bp, 4 predicted proteins | sample SiratroredBW_FD_187528 | JGI IMG/M metagenome (GOLD analysis project Ga0209700, IMG submission 187528) | Root nodule microbial communities of legume samples collected from California, USA - Siratro red BW (SPAdes) (version 2) | ecosystem: Host-associated > Plants > Roots > Nodule | place: USA...
TTTCAGTACACTGGTTTTCCAGATTTCATATTTGTCTGCAGTGCACTGATTCTGTTTGATTGGTTTTCATATTTGTAAATTGTTTGAACCTTTGCAGATTGCATTCTAAGTTTCTTTAAAGATTTTATATTCTCACATTGAAAAGCAAATTTGCGAAAAGATTTTAAAAGGGTTCAATTCACCCCCCCCCTCTTGAACTTAGGCCAAACACTTATTTTAACAACGTCATTTTCAACGTCTCCTGGTCAACGTCGATTCAGGACCCGACGATAAAAGTCTCACAGAACCGACGATAAATACTTTTTTTCTACTAGTGAATCAAAATTAATTAAGTGTACAAATTATACTAACCTTCATATGTTTCCACATTATATTTAGATCATCTTTAGATATCTCCTACTTGTAGAAGAGCTTTTGCCGTATACATAGAGTTGCTTCAACCTTGAAATATTTTGGTTGTTTTCCACACAGCTTAAAATAAAGAAGAGGAAATTGAATATCAAATATTTTGTCCATCACCATTAACTTTTCTCTTTTCTTTGGGAGTTTCACATTAATGGTGTGCCCATATCGCTTCTTAACATATTGACCTAAATTATATTAAGAAATATAAATCAAAACCAATTTAAGTACTTGACATTTTTACATGTTATGCATGTATGCATATGTTCATTATATCTCATATTTTGAAAATTATAAGTATTACACTATTCATGTTCTATCCAATATACTTATGTATTTGTGTTTCATTGATCACATCAAATACAAACCATTATGGAAAAGTTGAGGAGGTTATTGATAACATCAAGAAATGTATAATGTATAAATTGGATTTTTGGATCACCCTACTCTTAATTCTATCTTCATTAGCAACTCCTTCTAAAAACTTATTTCATCTTCCAGATGGGAGAAGCTCAAGAAGTGCAACACTCCCCTGAAACTTGTTTCACCATCCACATGGGAGACCCCTCAAGAAATGCATCTTAGAACAATTGGTGAGTTAACTTTTTGTCTTCCATATTTAAAAACAAGAAAGTTCTACTATGTTAGAAAACAAAATTAAGAGCATAAAGATACCTTGTCTTTTCATGGAGCTGCGTCAAATTTTATCATATTCACTGTACCTATTTATGTTTAACTATTATTAGAGGCTAAGAAATCTTCCGCTTCAGTGTATGTCGAACTTACATATGTTCAAGTGTTTTTTATTTTTTATGCCTATAATGAAAAACCTTGGTCATAATTTTGATGGTTCCTCTAGAATGTAAATGGCTGAATTAGACATAGTAATGTTGCTATAGCATATTCCAGACTAAACAATTAGAAAGAAACAAAAATCATTGAACGTGATAATCTATGGTTGATGCCTCGGTAGTAAAAGAGGTGAGAGAACCTAGGCTGAGTTGGTATGGTTGATGGAATTGTTTTCATGGAGATATATTTACTGAGTTGTATCAATATAATACTGTTTGATATAATGTCATCTACTGTTTGATGAAGCCTTAAGTTTTGATTATATTATAAAATATTAGGACTTGTTAGGTTTTGATATTTTTCTATATTTACACCGAAGTTAGTTTATCCTTATTTTACTTGTTTTTACATAGTTATCCTAATTATTCATCAAGACAGAAAACAAAAACAAAAAACATTTTTTAATGATAGACACTGTTAGCTTCGGGACAATAAAGATGCAAGACTTCCAATTATATCACAATCAAGACACAATTCTTGTGAAATGGCAACTGGTTAAGCATCGAACATAAGCCCGTTGATACTTTTCTGTAATCAACCAACAAGAAACAATAATAGTAATAATAGTAGTAGAAGAAGAAAAGGAGTTTACATATCAAAGGAACTCTGCTTTTAAGGAAGTTAGTTCTTTTGAAACAAATCATAAGCATACATAACAACTTTGTCCAATCTATGATATATTATCTTAAGTTTGTATAATGATAATTTGGTATGTTTTTCTTTAAGCTAATGGAGCCAAAGAAATACATTTGTTGGAGGACAATAGTTTTTGTGGTCCAATGAATGAGTGAACAATGAGTAGGAAAAAATGTATTACCGTTGGTTCAAAATAGCCATACATTCTGCCCTTGTGTTGGAGTGTAGATCAGATGCAATACTCCTTTGAAGATTGTACTTTGAAAATGGTGGAAAGACTAAGTGGATGGGAACACTTGTTCAACTTGGTGGTTTCTTTATTCTGCTTCCTTATTACTTCATCTTAGTACCCAAAAATTTGACCGCAAACAATTCATCCAAATTAGCCATATGTTTCAACGCTAACATTTATCTATGTCTCCATTGGCCTACTTCTAGCATTAGGTTGTTATTATATTTAGTTGGACTATGTGATGAGTGATTATTTTCCCTTATTTACTTGTTTTTTTTACTTATTTTGATTAGTAATTTGTACTTAACTACTTATTATTTTCTCAATTTCACTATTTGGGCTTCATTTACGAGAAATTCATAATTTTATTTAATTCAAATTTTCTGAGCTAATTTTATTATTATTTTTAGGGCGACTTTGGAATTTTATTGGGCTTGGAAATTAATTCTAAAACTGAAGAGGAGCTGTCACATTATCAGTTTTTATTTTTGATTTTTATTCGTTGGAGAAGAATTGAAAAAAATTGGGCCTATTAGGTTTAGTGTTGAGGGCTGACCTAGGTATAGTCGTGTATGCTTTTGGGATTCAGTTCGTTCTCTCTCTGTCTCTCTGGAAAAACTGGTTTTGTATTTATTTTCTCTGCAATTACGTTGTGTTTTTGTTTCAATTCAATTTTGTTCCTATTTCAATTTAGTTTTGCGTTTAATCTTCATTTGCTTCATTCAAATTTAATGGAAGGTTAATTTATAAGGTTATCCATTTGATTCAGATTGCGATGAACCTTTGAGGTTGTTGTTGTGTTGTTTTTGCTCTCTTCGTCTCTTAAACCTTTATCATTTTATTTTTGAGCTTAATGCTTTTTATTGGTTCATGCTTAATGTTTCAGTTAATAAGAAATTCGTGTCTCTGTTCATGCTTAATGGAGTGAGTCATGGGTTGCTGGAATGGAATGAATGATGTATGTGAATGCTTAATTTGCATAAGGAAAACTTGTGTTAATTGTCGCTTAGTTAATTAATTCAGGTTGGAATTAGGGTTCAATATGTTGAGCGTTGAGCTATATCCTGTGATAAGCGGACTGCAACTAATCAAGAGGGTAATCTAATTCGGTTATTTTTTATTTTATTAAATTTAATTATTTCACAAAATCCCCTTTCTCTGTGTGTTTAATCCTTTGACAGAAAACTAGGTCCTTGGGAGACGACCTAGGAGTCACTTCCTAGTATTGCATTTAACTACATTTATTTGACCGTATACGACTTCGATCACTATGGTACCTTCCTATCTCTACTTATTCACTCATTTGCTCATCCCAATTGACTTTTAATGCTTTCTTCACATACTTCCTCAATTCACACAAGTTCACTCCTTAGATAATCAATTCTCTAGTCCTTTTTACCATTTCTTCTACCCTCCTCGTGTTTCAAAACGAGTCAGTAGATGAATCAGATTTCACACAAATATCCAACAAAAAGTATGTGGTTGGATTCATATCCACAGTTTTTCCATCAACAAGGTATGAACTATGGTTTTCCCTCACTTAGCTTGTGTTCAAGAAGGTTATAAAAAGGGAAACATTCAAAGTGACCATGGATATTATGATATACACGTTCCTTGTAGGTACTTGTGCTATCATAGTGGGAATTTTCGCTAGTGGATAGTGGAATGGTTTGAAGAATGAAATGAAGGAGCATGAGACACTGATAAACCATATCTGCGGACAATATATGTGTATGCATACATGACATACATATATATATATATATATATATATATATATATATATATATATATATTATATTTGTGATTGAACATGGCTATAATTACTAAGAAATACAATTTTGAAAGTGTGTGTTTTTTTTTTGTCAGATCCCTTCTCTACAACTAGAGTGCTTGACAAATTATATTGTCGAATTGTCTCTCTTAGAGTACAGTATGCTTTGTTACGCTCCATCAGTTATAGCCACTTCTACAATTTTTTTGGCTAGATTTATACTTTTCCCCTCAACCAAACCAAGGGTATGCTGCTAATATCAAACAGATCATGCATGTCATCAAGTACTAATTTTAATTTTTGTAAATTTGATTTATTGTTTCTATTTTTTGTAACAGAATTCCACATTGCAACATTACATACTCTACCATCCTTTTGATCTATGTGTTTGCGTGAAGGGTCTCCACTGCCTTTGTTGTAATAGCCGTAACTCTAATTTGCCTTCAATTAAATAGAAATATAGTCAACACAAGGTAAACAACTTGCTTCTCCACCTCCTCTTTCTTGTTAATTTTTTGCTCGCATCTTATCTGTTTGAGTGATTTCTCATAATTTATTTTTATTTTAGTACACACATGTGTTTAATTATCTCTAATTATTTGTCACAACTGACTCCTCCAACACACAATAATATGAATAACTTGTTTGCTTCATAACTTGCTGGTTATTGTGGATATATCTCTATATTGTTTTCTTCACAACAGAGAACGTGACTTATTTTATATTGCGAATCAATTGCTGATTCGCTAGATCTTTTCATGTTGCTATAGACAGAATAATGAAAAGTTTTTGACTGATACAAAAGAATGTTATCTTTCATGATAAGGTTTCAGGGATGACACTCAATGTCTCCTTCCTAATCAATGTTTGAGTACTCTGATTCTTTAACTCATCACTGGTTTAGGACCAGACAAAAAAGGATGCAAAATGTGAAATACTTCTTAACCACTACTTCACTGCTTAGTGTTAGGGTATGTGTTGATTGGAGATTTTGTCACATTTAGGAATGAGGGCTTGTGCTTAGGATTGGATATGGCCGCAACTTCAAAATCAAGAGTTGAGTTTGAGATTTGGGAACAATGTTAGGAAGGTGAGCTTGGGTTTAGGATTGGGTATGACAACAACTTCAAAATTAAGATTTGGGTTTGAGATTTAGGAACGGTTAGACTGGGAAGCACACAATATATCAAAATTTGAAAGCGACCAAAGTTTTTTGAAGATCTCGTTAGATTGAGAGGCACACAACATCTGAAAAATTGAAAGCAGAATTTTGCGGAGGTATGTTAGATTGGGAAGCTGAAAAATTGAAAGCGACAAAAGTTTGGAAAGCGAAAAAAATTGAAAGTGGCAAAAATTTTTTGAAGATCCCTCAGAACACCAAGTAAATTCGCCAAAAAAAATTTATATTAATTAAAAAAATATTTTATATTAATTAATATATCAATATATAATTATATTTATTAAGTTAATTTAATAAATTAAAATTTGAAGAATAATTATATTGATTATTTTTAAATATAAAAATACGTAATTTGATATAATAGAAAATGGTAAAAGTGGGTAAAGATTATTCAATGAAATTATCACAATCTATAAATATCACTAAAATCTTTGTAGAGAGTATTCACTAAAATTCATCAAGATTTAGAAGACATATCCCTCCAATATATATTCCGATATTTATGTTGTTATGATGAATGTTAATAAATAAGATTTATATTTTTTTTTATATATCTTCTAATAAAGTAACATCTTTCTCTTGTTTTATTTTTGTCGCAACCGGGACGGCGATCTTGAAAAAGTTTTAAGTTTTAATAAAACAGAGGAGTCGCCACCATAATTTATTAAAGGAAAAACTATGGAAAACCAAAAATCAGATAAGGCAAGTTCACAAAACCAGATTCAGAGTCCGGGAGTCGGTTACGTATGGGGAAGATATTAGCACCTCCACAACGCCCACCATAAGGCGGTACCTTTAATTAAATAAGTAAAACAAAATAACGTGGTTTTTTCAAAATATTTATCTTTTCCAAAAGAATATAATGCAAATAATAACAAAACAAAACATTTTTTTTATTTAAAGGGGGAGCCCGACAAGGATTTGACCTCGCTCCTACGTATCTCTATAAAGAATAGAGAATTAGGGTTACGTAGTTCTTTGCTTGGGTATTTGTAAGGGATAATTTTGGAATTTTGAGAAATGTAGGGTGTAGAACCTAATTAAGGGAGGTGCAGAAAGTAGTTCAACTAGTCAAAAGGGTATTTTTGGAATTGTGAAGAGCTAGGGGTATAGGCGCAAAAGATGGGGTGTAGAAAGCAACTCCTGACTAGAAACCCTCTTATATTGAGGGCAGTTTCGTAATTGAGTTGCAGCACAGGTGCAGACTCAAAATGTGGGGTGTAAAGAACAACTCCACTAATAAGAAACCCAATCAGTAACTAGGGGCATTTCAGAAATTGGAAAAGTGTGGGTGCAGAACTTAATAAATGGGGGTGCAGGAAACACCCCCACTAACTGGAACTTAACCTAAAGCCAGGGGTATTCTAGTAATTGGAAGAATAAAAGGTGTAGGCACGAATAGAAGGGTTGTGTGCAGCACCCCCACTAACTAGAAACCCCTCTAGGGTTTGGGAAGGTACATGCTAAGGAGACAACGGAGGCAGTGGCAGCCATGGTTAGGGAGGGTCGAGGTGGCTTGCCTAGGCGGTGGCCACCATGGGAGCGGGGGCGACGGTGGAGGCCACCGACGGCAGCGGCGGAAGCTACCGACGGCGGCGGTGACGTCGTTCGGAGGAAGTAGGTGGCGTTTTCATGGTGATTTTTGCGGCTGCCCGTGGTGGGGCTCACGGCGTTGCTGTCCATGGTGGCTCTGGATGCTTTGGTGGTGGAACAACGACGCTATGGGGCTGCATTGAGGTGCTGGAAGACGCATGGAGGCGCATGTTGGTGCGTTGGAGGTGCACGGGGGGCCTTCTCATGGTGGTTTTGCGGCCCGTGGTGGGGCTCGCGGTGGCTGCTTGCGGTGGCGCGGTGCTGACTGGGAGGCTTGCGGCCAAGGCATGGGATGGAGGTTGGAGATGGTGAAGGTGTGAGGGCGAAGGGTGGTGCGAGAAGCTTGCAAGGTTTGGCTCGGGTTTAGTATAGGCAGTGAGTTTGGATTGGGTGCATATGGGGTTCAACGAAGGTGCAGGTTGGATTGGCAATGAGTCTCGTGGAGGTAGCAGCCATGGCAGTTTCGACGGCGGCCATGGTTAACGGCTTGCTTAGGGCGTTGTGAGCTTCATGGTGGAGGCACGGCGGTTTCGCTTCTCGGTGGCTATGTGGTGGCGCCATGGCTATGTGATAGCGTGACAAGGACGGTGTTGGTTGGTGCGAAGGTGTGTGAAGGGTGATGACGTCGTAGTGGTGTTTTAATGGCGGAGAGAGGCGTAGTTGTTGTGGTAAACTGTGATGGGGCAATGGTGAGAACGTGGTGGTGCGTTGAAAGAGCTGGCCGTGAGGAACGCATGGGATATAGTTTCGTGGAGAAGGTATATGGGATCGTTGGTGCATGTGGAAGGTGCTGGCTTTCATGCTATTTTGTGGGATTCCATGGTGGAATTTTTATGATAGTATTGTGGTTTGAAGGTTGGTGATAGAGCGTCAATGACTTCCCATGGTAGTTTGGAGACAAAACGATATATGGTGAAAGCGCAATGAAGAGAAGATGCACAGTAGAAACATGCAGACTAGAAACACAATGCAAAAAAGAAAAATATGGTGGGAAATATGGTGGAACGCCACGTTATTGTGATGTTTTGTTTTTTTTTATACTTTATGAAGTAGGTAAACAAAAAAAAATCTTGAAATGCATGGCATGAAATGAAATATAAGAATAAAAGTACATTTGTAAAGAAAAGATACCTTCGTGCTCTTCCTTATCAATCAGTGATGATTCTTCTTTCTTTCTCCTTGCTATTCTCTATGTCAATTTTTTTTTCTCTCTCTTTCTCGTTCTCCCCCAAAATCAATATATTTCTTTCTTTTTTTAATTAAAATTTTTTAATTGATATCTTTTTTTTTCAAAAAAAACCAGTAGTTCAGTTTTAGAGAGGTTAGGAGAAGTTACTACTCTTTGACTCATTCATATTTATTATTTATTTATTTATTTATTAATTTGTTATCTTAAACGTGTAAATCAAGTAAGCATTTTGAGAGCAGTTTCCTTTTCTTATTTTTTTTATTATTAATTATTTATTTTATTTTATTAATTTTTTTAAACTTTCAGATTTTGTTGTTTTAATTTAGATATTTTTGTTATTTTCTTGTTATTTTCATTTTTTTAATTATTAAAATTTTTTAATTATTATCTTTTAATTACCACATTTTTAGTTTTCTTTTAATGGAAGAATTCAATATATTTTTAAATTACTATTCTTACTATTTCTTTTTTTTATGAATTTTATTTTAAAACTTATTTCATTGAATATAATGGGACCAAAGTCTCTCTTTTTTTTATTATTTAAATGACAATAATATAATAAAACTAGATAACACACCCTTTTATTTTAATTTTTATATTGTTTTATAATCTGAAATAATTTACTTGCCCGGACGAAATTGGGTGTTGACAATTTTAAATATGTTATCCACTATTGAGATATATGCAAAAATAATTATTCACAATTAATATATACATGATAATTAATTTGGTTATAACTGACCAAATGAGAGTAACAAAGTTATCTTTGAAAATTTTAAGATAAACTCAAAAACCATATATTGATTATATAGGGAGTACTCACTTAATCTTTTTTATTTGAAACTCATATACTCTTAAATCTCTCTCCATTTGACAATCTTCTATAAGAAGATCTCTCCTCAATATTTCTCAACATCTTGGTGACCATTCTTCAAATCTTAAATCCCTACTTGTTTCCACCTTGGACGATTAACGCTTCTTCTCAGTAAGAGCATTCATTAATTTTATTTAAATTGATTTTATTGGTGAATTAATTTTTCTAATATAAGTGTTCTAGCTAACTAAATTTCGTTGTTCTCTATATTTATGCATTTATATATAAATATATCTTATTTGGAACATGGTCTTAGATTTTAGTATCTTAAATCTAAAGTTGTCAATTTTTTTTCATATAAAATATTTATTATATGATTTCATGTTTTTTAAAATTTCATTTCCAGTTTAACATATTTAATTGTAGAATTTCTCATATTTTTAATATAATATTTTTCTTTAACAGATATGGGATTAGATAAAAGTTAGATGCAAATAATTGATAGAACACAAGCTTTATATGGAAAAGAAGTTATAGACTTTATTGAATTTGAATTCACTGATCTTGAGCAAGGAAAGTTAATACGATGCTCGTGCAAAAAGTGCAACAATAATCTCTTTTAGTCTAAAAGAATCATAGATGAGCACTTGATCACAATTGGGATAAAAAAGAGATTATGTTATATAGGATCTTCATGGAGAAGTAGCGAAGGAATATTATGAAGATGATGACAAGATAAATTATAGTGATGAGATTCAAAGTATGTTACATAATACTGGGAGTGTTATTAATGTTGAAGAAACCAAAGAAAGCAAGGAAACAAGATATACAACAAGACCAAAGTATAATACAATGGATGAAAAAACATCTAAGTTTTATAAACTATTAGAGGATGTTGAACAAGAATTATATCCTGGTTATAGAAACTTCTCCAAGTTATCATTTATCATTATTGAATATCAAATATCTTTTTAGTTTAAGTGCAAAAGCAAGTGATGTCATACTCACTTTGTTAACAAAAGCATTTCCACAAGGAAATAAGTTCTTGAATCGTACTTCGAGGCTCGAAACACTTTTATATTTAAATATTATTATGATGACATAATTTTATGAAATGACATATTTTGAATATACAAATTAGATTAATAATCTAATTAAAGTGTATTATTTAATTATATTTAAATAAATAATACTTTATAATTTTTTTTATTATAATTATTTTGTGATCTTTCTTTCTACATTATCTCGTTATTTTTTTATATTTTCTATTAGTATCTATATATTCATATTTTTATTAATAATAAATATATACAGGTGATGTTTGGCAAGTTTGTCAAGGAAAGAAAGCGAGAAAAAAATTCAATTACCTAAGAATCGGAAGAGAAAAAGTATTTTTTTTAGTTGCCTTATTGGAGACGTCTAAAATTACATCACAATCTACATGTTATGCATATTGGAAAAAGAAGTTTTGTGACAACATAATAGGAACATTGATGGATCTTGAAAAAAAGGACAAAAGACAATATAAACTCCCGACTTGATCTTGCCCATATGAGTACACATCTAGAGCTTCATGCGACCATGATTGAAGAAGGAAAATATACATTTCCATATGTATGTTATACCATGCCATCTCAAGAAAAACATGCATTTTGTGAATTTCTAGTTGATTTAAAGCTTCCTGATGGTTTATTCATCCAATATTTCTCGATGTATAGATGTTCAAGGAGGGAAAATATATGGGATGAAATGTCATGACTGTCATGGATTTCTACATCGATTTCTCCTTCTTTCAATTAGTGGTGTTCTTTGAAATGAAGTTTGTGAGACCCTAATTGAACTCAGGTCTTTTTTTAGATAGTTATGCTTTAAAACATTGAGTGTAGACACTTTACACTTGCAAGAAAAAAAGTATAGTTTTGACCTTGTGTAAGTTGGAGAAAATATTCCCTCCTCCCTTTTTTGACATAATGGTCCATTTGTCTATTCACTTGGTAGATGAGGCAAATATTGCAGGCCCAGTACAATATCGTTGGATGTATCTAATTGAAAGATATATTCGTAGTCTCAAATCATATGTAAGAAATAAGGCTTGTCCAAAAGGATGTATTGTTAAAGCTTATATTTCACAAGAGTGTGTGCACTTCTGTCCGAGATATTTGGATGGATTTGAGACAAGATTAAATAGATATGGAAGAAATTGTGAAGGTGATTTACAACAGTTTAATAAATCAAAGTTTAAAATTTTTCTACAAGTTGGAAACCATTACAAGCAAAAAAAAAAAAAAAAAAATACATGTTGAGTTAAATGTAGTAGAACAAGAGCAAGCAAGAAATTATGTTCTCCAAAATTGTGATGAAGTCTCGCCTTTTATTGAGTAAGTGATTTTCTTAAATTACACATTTATATTATTGTGGTTATATATAA
>Ga0209700_109553_pt1 | contig 11098 bp, 5 predicted proteins | sample SiratroredBW_FD_187528 | JGI IMG/M metagenome (GOLD analysis project Ga0209700, IMG submission 187528) | Root nodule microbial communities of legume samples collected from California, USA - Siratro red BW (SPAdes) (version 2) | ecosystem: Host-associated > Plants > Roots > Nodule | place: USA...
TTTTTTTTCAGCAAATGATACTCATGTCTTTTTTAATTTTAAAATAGGTATTCAAATTATGCCTTTAGCAAAATAATACTCATATTTACTTTAATTTTAAATATATATTTATATCTTTCATGATTTTTAATGAATAACTTTCAACTCATTTATTTTATTTAAAAATATTATACTGATTAACATTTAAATAAAAATTATGAAAATTAAAAAAATATATATATAAAAATTAAAGAGAGTTTTATAATTTTTTAATGATTTAATTATTATATATTAAAATATAATAAAAAATATATTGTCGTTAAATTATAAATTGTTTCAAAAAATATCAACATTTATATTTTTGAGAAAATATCATTTTAATATAAAAATAAATACATACCTATAAATATATACTTAAATTTATTAAATTATTATATTTACATATAATTTTAATATAAATATAAATAAAAGGAGTATAAATTTACTTTATTGATAATGTAAAAGAAGTAAATGTTTATTTTCAAATAAATTAACGGTTTTTTCCATTTCAATGAATATGATATACTGACCTAATCGTGATATATGACTTTGTTTGGCTTGGTGGATTTTCTTCTTGAGTGGGGATCAACGAATTTAATTGCTTCCTTGTGGTTTAATAGTTTTTTAATTGTTATACAAGATTTTTGTTTAGTATAAAGTTATAAATAAAGTAAATATAAAGTAGAAAAATATTTTTTAAGCGATTTAAGATATAAATTATGTTATTATTTTGGAAAGAATATTTTTTATTTTACAATTCATAGTTATATTTTTAAAACAGATGAAATTGTAGAATTTAAAATTATCTTTTTTTTTGTCAATAGAACTCGCTGTAGCTATGGTAGATATATGCAGAGTTATTAAAAATAAACCCGTTTAAGATGCACGTTCTGTGGGATTTTCACGTATTATATATGAATTTTGAGATATACTTAATCATATGCCAACTTTTACCTTACCTGCAACCTCAAGAAATAAAGCACAAAATAACCCTCCCACAACATAGCAACAAGCTCTGTTTCATCTTTGAAGCAATACAAACTAATTGTGAAGAAACAACCTTAGAAGCTTTTACTTCTTTCTTTTAAGTCATCTTTATTCTTATCATAACTTTCACTATATGAAGTAAAAATAAGAAAATTAATTAATATATAAACAAATCTATAAATTCATTGTGTTAAAGTTTTATGTTGAAGGTTATATCATAATTTTTATGAGTTTCATGACTCAATGCTGATTCTTCCAGTTAAATCTTCTCTCTTAAAGGACATACATTACATATCATCCATAATAGTAATAATAATTTTATGTAATAATAGTTTGAATTTTCTTGCTTTATGTATAGTTTTTTATATTGTTAATATTCTTACATATATGTTTATCATTGTAATTTTTTGTTAAATTATTTTTAGTCTGGAGTTTCGATTTTAATGATTTCTTTTCTGTTTTTGTTCATTAGAGTTGAAATTTTGATTTTAATTATTATAAAAGATATAATTTCATTTTTATCTTTTCAAAATTTGAAATTATTATTTTTATCCCGATATTCATTTCAAGATAGATAATTAATGCTTACTCTAGGGATTAAAAACATTTCCAAAGATATCATTACTGACACAACCAGATTATACAATTGTAAGAAAAATAACTACATAAATAAAATACAGCTGTATATACTATTTACTTAAAAGTTATAATTTTGATAACTTGTAAAGAAATAAATTGAACTTTTAGAGAATTAAATGTAATTATAACAAAATAATAATATTTTTGCCATTTAAACATAATTTATATTATACTTTACCCTTTATGAAATATTAGATAAAATTAAAACTTATCATACTTTTATCCTCTTATATCTTTATCCTACTCTTGTAATACATACTATCTTCAAAAACATATTTAAACCTTAAATCTTTTTCCAACACAATCAAGAACGGAGTCCTATATAATGTTTAAGGGACCATGTTAAAATCCAATCTATCACCAAAGAATACAGTGATAACTTGTTAATTAATTACCAAACTTAACATAAGATATGCTATGATTAAAAGGTTGAGCACATAAGAAATTTGGCTAACACCCTCTTGTCCTTTAGGTTAATTATTGGGGACCAAGTTGCATTTGATTATTTCCATGTGAGAAGTCATTAATACAAAGCAAGTTTTGAGCTGTCCCTGTCACTGGGAAGGACCTCTCTTATTAACTTACCTAAGCATTCATAGATATATCCATGTGAATGCTTTATTAGATATCTATCTTTGACTTTTAATCACATATATATAGATCCAAAGACCTATCATTAATACATTTGTATCTAGGAATCCTCACAAGCACATAATTTATCTTTTTCTGACATTTAATACCACATTAGAACTTGTCAACCCTGCTACATAAATGCCATATCAGTTTGATAATATTTTTTAATCCATATTATTACTTAAAATATTGCATGATTTACCACCAAGTCGCCCAACTAGCTTGAATTGCGTGCTATAAAACTATTTCTTGCTTTCACTTCTCAAAAAAACCGAATAAAGAAAACCAAATTCTCTTGCCTTGTTGATGGGGTGTTTGACATGATACACAATATGCTTCGTAGGAAGATGAAGTTTCTGAAGTTTTGAATATTAAGTGAACTATTAAGTAATAGTAAATTGAACAAAACTAATTAATGGCCATGTTGAGCCAACTATGCGAATATTTCAAGCAACGGTGACAAAACCAAGTTCGATCTGCGTCATAGTCCATACGCATCTTTCTTCCAAAATATCACACAATATAAATAATAAAAATGGAGCATTCTATATACATGTGTATTACCTATCTTTTTTATTTATTATAATTTTCTAGGCCTATTTCACACTATCTCAGGTTGAGTTTCACACGTCAAAGGAATCGAATGCTTCCATAGGTTACCAGATTTTGTTGTTGGTAAGATTGACTTAGATTGTGTACCCTTACTTACATTGAACAACTTTAATTACACTGCAAGCAAACGATTCCACCATTCTTTTTTATTTCTTTGATTCTTTGGTGTTCAACGTTAAAGGTGGTTCTCAGATAAGCTTGGTTATGCATATGAGAGGCTACTGATTCGAGCATTGGCTTAAATCAGTTTTGTACTATTTTATATCATAGTTGAGTTATTTGATGTCATGAGTATAACTTTTGGCTGGACCCAAAAGCTGCTTAATTCTCTCTTTTGGCTACTAAAATGAAACTGAAGAACTATTTTATTCTAGATTACACTACGTGCTTGCAACTATTGCCGCTAACAGATAATCAATCTTTCTATTGTTCTATTATTCTACCTAACTTTTTTTGGTGATCACATAAGATTCCAATACCACCATGCCTAACTATCACACTTTTTGAGAGAAAAGGTTAATTATGCATAGCCTTTTGTTATCACAATAGGAAATAACTATATATACTTTGAGTGACTTGTTAAGCTATAACAACTAATTGTAGTTAACTAATCCATGCAATCAATGGTTATAATTTGGCTGCTTACATCAAAGTTTAGCTACATTCCTCAAGCATTTAATTCAACAAAAGACACAGAAAAGCTTTATTTTTATTTTTCTATTATATATCATATATATAGAGAGATGTGGAGTGACAGATTTATTTTTTCATGTATACTAAGACTGATAAAGTTTGAGAATCTAATTAAAACGAGAAAAGGGTTTAATATATATTCTTAGATCTATATATCTATATATCTATATTTATGACGTTTAACTTCACATGGGAACAGGAACTGTAACACAGGCACCGTACCTTGTCTCCCTTTTAAGAAGTTAAATCCTTCCTTTAAATCTGCAGCTGGCACAGACTCTGAGTGAGTTATTTAAGCTTGAGTCAAATGGAGATATATTCCCCCCACGTGCAGTGGCCAATTGTTCAAGGCTATACTTCATCTGTTCATGTGATCTTCAGCGCCAATGCTATAATAAAATCATAGTTCTCAGAGCATCAAGGGTTTCTCATTGTATTATTTATGCTTTTGCTTTCTGCTTTTACCTACATCTACACTTGTTGACTTAATTTATTACCTTTTTCTCCATTTCATGCATCAATCTTTTACATCTTTTTCAAAAGGAAAGATGGTCTTACAAGCATGAATTTTTGCAATCTAGTTACCTGGTAAAAGTAAATTTGATGCCTATATACGCTAGTTGATCCTACACTTTGAATATAGAAGTCTTACAAAATGGAGACAAATCAAACATAAATAGAAGTTGTATAAAAACAAAAATCATAATGATAATGTTTGTGAAAAAGAACATCAAAAGAGTAGAAAATACCACTAAAAGCATATGAATACGTGATGGGGTTTCCCGTTCCCATAATTAGCTCTAGATGACCAAGTGATACATTCTACTCTGCTGAGAAAAACATGATTATTCCTACATCAAATGAATAGTAAACAAATGGACCTAAACAAAGTATGGGACATTTTCAGTGCTGGTAATGGATCCAAGGCTCATTGAGCTTTTAGGAGTGTACACAGAAGAAGTTGAAGATGAAGAGAAGGATGAAAGGATAATAGAAGGAGAAGGCAATGGTTTTAGTGGAGGAGTAGGCAATTGTTTTGGTGGAGGAGGAGGACGAGGTTGAGAAAGACCTTGTGGTTGTGAGTTTGCTGGAATTGCTGCTGATATTGCATCAGCTGAAGAAACCAAGGCTGCATGATTAGAAGAAATGAGACTTGCAGCCTCTCTATATTTGTACTTTAGTATCTCAGCCCTTATTGCATTTAGTTCTGCTTGCAAAGATTGAACTTGTTGCTGCAAAGCTGATATTGCACCCATGCATCCGTACACAGGATCTCTTAGCCTCAGGTTAGCTTCATAAACAAGGCTATTTGCTGCATCAGCTCTTTGGCCCTCTGGAACCTCCTACACATAACAATAAAATTTGAAAACAAATCAGTTTTTAGTTCGATAAGAACAGTGAATCCAGTTGAAGAAACAAAAAAGTAACTATTTTGGTGAGTGGAGCTAGTTAGGCACCAACCAGAAGCATCTTGGAGACATTGCTTGCACCAAACACTTTGTGAACGGCTACAAACTTTTGAGGCTCATGTGGTGAAAAATAAGGAGAGAAAGGGCATTCTTCAGCACACCTTCTTCTCAAAAGCTTGCATGCAGCACAAGGGGTTACTGTGTTTAAGGTTATCCCAGGAGCTGGACCATAGAAATGCTTCCTTCCCATTTGAGAAGATGCTTCTACCTCTGCTCTCACCTTTGTTATCTCATCTAATCTATCTTTGGGAAAAATACAAAAACTGCATGTTAAAACCATGAGTCTGTAAAGAAATAACAATTCATATATTGGGTGGTGTAAAAGCATCATGCCCTCAGCACCATCACCAGAAACCAAAAACATTGTTAAAACTGTGATATGAATGGTATGCTACTAATTTCAGCTCATGAAAGCAAGAAAATTGATGTCTATTTTTCTAACATTTACCTATCTCTTGATGTCCAAACATGCCTTTTGATTTTGTTGATCTAAGTGGTGGGTTGGGAGGGAGAAAGATTTTGTTTCATACACAGACACAAACAAGGTGAGAGAAAAGGCAGGGAAACAAGTCCTTAAAAGGCAAGGAGGTGATTAGGAGAAGTAGGTCAATGCTTTTTATGAGAAAAAGATATGGAATTATTAGAAGAAAAAAAGATTGTAGATCAAATGGATTTTTTTAAAAGAAATATTTAATTAAGGGGAAGGAGAAAATAAAAACAAAATGATTAGGTTGCATGAACCATTTAAAGAGAGAGAGAGGTAGCACTCTTTGTCAATAGCTTGCACACGTGTTAGTTCTATTGGAAACTGAGAATTGACTTTGGAAAAAAAATACAAGAAACATCAATGTCAGACTACTCAGCAATTGAGTTTTCTCCAAAAAATTATTGGAGAAATTGTTATGGGCTGCAAAGTGGTGTGCTTCTTTTTATTGGCTGTGTTGTTTTGTCACAAAGTTTTCAAGTAGGAGCCATGTATGAGGAACCCATTGAATTAAAAGATTGCAATTCTTAACTATCTTTGGTCATTTTCTACCCTTCAACTTGGAAACAGTTTAAAATGAAGGTGCAGATAATTTTAGTTCAGACAATGAATGATAGAGAACTTCAATCAAACAGATTATGTATTGCACGGACTCACCATCAACATCACCATCACCTCATACAAACCTTTTCTCAGCCAAAATACAAAAGAAGGTAAAAGAGTGGGAATGGGAGAGTTAAAAAATATTTAAATAAAAATTTTGAAAATTTTCTCATCGCTAAGAATTAAAAAAAATGACAATGTAAAAGAGGACAACCAATCTTTGGTTTCTTAGAAATGATCTCTCCCCACAAGGGAGTGATTGTAAAAAATATAATATAATTCTTATATTTTTTAAATATATTTTACATGTATTGTTTTGAACTAAAATACAATTAATAACTTGATATATAAATTATTTAAAAAGTATGTGTAAATTAAAATTGTAAAAAATATTGTGGCGAGTCATTCACAAGTTATCTAAACCCTATAAAACTAGATATGGATGGGAATGCATATTTAAATATTAAACTCATCTCTTATAAATTTGAACCAATACTATATTTAATAATAAAACAAGTAGCACTAAATGTAACGATAAAAAGTAATCAATAATAATTAATTAAATAAAATAAGTAATGACTACATGAGAATACATTCATGTTAAACGCTAGTAAAAGAAAAAAAAAATATAGTTAATCACCGTCATGGAGAAAGAATCCTTAGAAGAAACTTTTTCCATTTCAAGGTGTGTAAGTTAAGGTACAAAGTTTATATTTTTTAGGTATTGAACTTTTTCGGTAACCAAATTTTTCAAGTCGAACTTAAGTTGTCCAACAATATGCAAATTAAGTTCTCACAATATTTTTCCTTTCATGGCTCACAGAACTTCTTCATGTCCTTTAAAGAAAAGTTTAAAGGCTGCAATTTGGAATATTTTAATCCCAAATAGGAATCCAACTCTATCTATCTTGATATTTATGAAAGTTCCCAAATTCCTTTCAAATTGATCCTTCAACTGATACTTTCAAAACCAACAAAAGAAAATAACAAAAAAATAAATTTTAAACTTAAAAAAAAATAATTTATACAAGCTATACTAAATGTGTGAAAATGATCATGGATAGACTATTTTTAAAACGAAAGTTCAGCTCTGAAGCAAATACTGTTACCAATTTATATATACTAACACATGTATTTTATTTTGGTTAAATGAGAAAATGAAGAAAATATACTAATTACATGGAAAGCTAACACCCATGACATCAGCCAATAACAAATAATTATCTTCCAAGGAGGTTCATGCACGTAACTTGCCCTAAAAATTCTTGCATTAATTATCTTCTCTCCAAGATTATTTGTGATCACTAGATAACACATGATAAATTTCTAAAATAAATTAAACAAGGAAAATATTTCATCTTATTTTTGAGTTTTAGTTGATCTTTGAAGTAATTTTTTACTTAGTCCCTTAAAAATATATATGGATTCCTTGATGTACTTTTGAAAAGGAATAAGAGGGGATCGCAGAGAATTTATTATTCAAGTTTGGATCATTGGTTTTAGGAATGCCAAGGTGGAAATACCATGGCTGAGAGGAATTACTTCAAATTCTACTTACTATGGAGTGAAACTTTTTAAATTTAAAAAATTGAATTAAAAAACAAAACAAAAGAAGGGTCAAATTAACCTGAAGTATAGTAGAAACTGAAAATTTAAAATATAAGAAAAAGGTTAAATATTGAAGTGTGAAGCATGTTGGGTAAGTATGGAAGACAAAAGCACAACATAAGCACAATTTCTGGGAAAAGACACCTAGAAATTAATGCTTCGGCTGTGGGAAGGGGAGAACAGCAAGGCTACACTCAAAACATCTTTATCCCAGGTTTTTAGGTCTATGGTCCTATGTTTTGTTTCATCATTTACTTCCTCATAATCAAATGAAATCATAAATTATTGGCTATAAAGCCACACTTTTTCCTCAAAGGCGGCAATTTTTCACAATTATTTAAATTTCTCAATATACTGTTTGCCTCATGTATCACCAATATCAGTTTAGATCATACCTACAACAATATAAAAGTCAAACCAATTCATTTTTTGGATGGATGTTAATTTTTAAAACAAATTAAGATCTGAAACAAACCAACTGGATAAAAAATAGTTGTTTCAGTTTGGATCAATTAGGTCTAATTAAGTTGTTTTAAGAAAAAAAGCATAAATTTATCCAAAATTTACATATAATTCTTCAGTAAAAAAAGGTAAAAGTTTAATAAAAACATTTATATAATTGTATCATAAGACCTTACTATTCCATTCCTCTTTTAATTATATTTGTTTCGGTCAATTTATTAGGGTTTGACAGCCCACCAGGAGAAGAAGGCCAGGATGAGACTTTGACAGCCCACCGGGAGCTGAGATTGGAGAAAATTAGACATTTACAATTTTACTTTGGATCATCCTGTGTTGCCACTTGTTGAATGCATTGTAGCTATTGCATGTTCCAATACTTCTATGCAATTTTGAACATCAATGTCTTTAATTGAAAATTAATAAATTGCATTCATTAATATATTGTAGAAGATGCCGATTAAAGAAAATTATATATTGTAGAAGAAGCTCCATAATCTATTCATGTAATTGATTATGTCCAAAACATAATTATGAACCTCTTTTATTTATTTATTTAAAACATTTTAAGGCAGTTTATATTTATTTTGAATTTAAAAGAATATTAAAAGTGAAAATAAAATAAGATAAAATATTCTATATATAAAAATATTTTGGTACAAATAATTACAATATATATATATATATATATATAAATAATTAATGTTTTTATTCACTATTAACTCATCTTATCATTTTAATCACTCTATTTTTTTTAGATAAAACTCATGTTAGATATAAAACCATCATATAGAATTTATTAAAGAAAAAAACGAAAACAAAAGAATAAAACCTTAAAAAAAATAAAATATAACAAACTAAAACCAAAAGATAAAAAAGATACTACTTAAACACAAACAACAAAAAAACACTCTCATGACCAGATAACAAACACTGCAAACAATAGTAAACCTACCGTCACATCTTTTTAGAAGGAACGAACTTAACATAAAATCTATATTTTTTTATTTTATTGGCAGAAATATATATATATATATATATATATATATATATATATATATATATATAATATATATATATATAATATATATATATATATATATAATATGTATATATATAATATGTATATATATAATATGTATTTATATTTTTAAGAAAAAAATAATTTTTTATTTTATTTTTACCTAGTATCTTATTTAAGATTTTGTATCTTATTTTTTTTATATTATCTCAACATATTTTAATGGAAACATCTTATAAAACTCATATTTTAATCATGTACATAACTTATGATCATGAAATAAATAAGGAAATAAATTTGGTTTGAATTAGTTGCATCCACTTGTTAACAAGTCGCTTTTATGGTTGGAAATAAATTACCCCTTAAATTATGTATAGTATCATTAAATATTACAACTACTTTTTATGGGTAATTTTATAATTAAATTTTGTATTTTATGATATTATTAATTAAAATTAACTACTATCATTAATTTTATTGATATTGATAAAGGTGAAGTACCAATTATGCTCAAATTAAATATTAATAATACATAAATTAGATTTATGTTTTTAAATTCAATAAGCATAGAATAAAATAAAATAAAATAAAAATAACTAAATTTTACTTACATTTAAAAAAAGTGATTTTTTTCATAAACGATAACAATGGGAGGGAGTAGAGTTTTGCATTTCTTTGATATTCTTTCTGTCATGTTTATGTAACTGAGATTCTTGCTGCCATGTTTATGTAACTGAGATCTATTGAAGAGAAACAACGTTTTTTAAAAGCAATAACATTGTTGTTTATGAAAACATTTAACAGAAATAGAAACATGCACATCCAAGGACATGGGAATTGATGCAGAAAAAATATCAAGACTATTCTAGAGTGAAGGGTGAATAATTTCAAACCTGACTAGTACTCTGAGCTTTTATAGACTAAAGATAGTAAAATTTGTCACAAACTTTTTGGTGACACTATAGAGATTGCAAACTTTCAGAGAGGATATGGATAAAAGACTTTTAGAAGGAAATTAATTATTTAATTTTGTCTTTATAGTAGAATCAAATTATCATCAATTATATTTATTTGTTTGTATGACATTATCAGATTGTAATAATTTTATTTTGTTTTTTTTATTTAGCTATACCTAGAATGGGTACAGTACTTGTATATATTCAGTTCTTTATTTTGAATAAAATACACAGAAAAAAACAGAAAGCATATATTCATTCTCATGTCGTTTGTTCATCTTTGTTCTTCTCTTTATTTTCATAATATGGTATCAGAGCTCTAATTTGAGAGTTCTGGTTGCTACATTTATCATGGCCGAAATTATTGATCCCTCACAATATTTTTCTCCTTATCATGTTAGTTCTCAGCAACATATGGTTTGTTCTATTGGTACACACCAAGAGAGACAAATTTTTGGTGATCAGTCAAAAACAATGAATGATACTAACAGAAGTAGTTTTGGAAGACGATATACTTCTAATATTTGCAGTCATTGTGGAAAGACAGGACATGTGATTGATACGTGCTATAGAAGGCATGGTTTTCCACTTCAGTTCAAGTTTAATAATAATAAGCAGAATCACGAAGGTTCAAGGTCAGAGGTACATTCTCAGTATATTGGTTTTACTCCAGAGCAGTATCAAACATTGTTAACCCTTCTACAACAGTCTAAATCTAGTGACAATGTCTCTAATCAAATATCTGATATTCTTTCCAACACAACAACACACATTGGTAATAAATTTCTCCCTTCCTTTAGTTCTTGGATTATTGATAGTGGTGCTACTGATCATATTTGTTCATCCTTGAGTCATTTCACTTCATATCATCAAATTAATCCTATCTCTGTCAAATTACCAAATGGAAATCAAGTCT
>Ga0209700_109554_pt1 | contig 11097 bp, 14 predicted proteins | sample SiratroredBW_FD_187528 | JGI IMG/M metagenome (GOLD analysis project Ga0209700, IMG submission 187528) | Root nodule microbial communities of legume samples collected from California, USA - Siratro red BW (SPAdes) (version 2) | ecosystem: Host-associated > Plants > Roots > Nodule | place: USA...
ATATATACACACTTTTTGGGGTATCCCCAACACCGCTGTCTTCTTTTTATGAGGAATTTTCTTTTTTCCCTTTTGTTATGATTTTAATTTGATTTTTATTAAATTAAGTTTCAAATGACTATTATGTAGCCTTTTAATAGCTAGTGGCTCTGGCCTTAATTTGATGGGATTTTTCTTTTGGGTGTCACTTAGTAATGAGACCACAACGAGTTAACCTAATTTGAATTATGACTTTGTTTTGATCTGTTATACAGTTATTTATATATCTGAATTGTTTGATAACCTAGACTCTATGCTTTGTTTTTGCTGCCATTTTTACTAGTCTTTAACCATAAATTTATGAAGTTGGTGTTCTTGTTTTTTCTCTGCATCATACATCCATTACTACCTAGCTGATATGTAAGTGAAGGAATATGTATAATTTCTTTTATCAATGTTAGATGGTCTAAAGACTCTGAACAGTTTAATTTAAATTTTTGGTGCTGAGTTCAAATTTACTGCCATGAAGTTGTGGGCTTATTGTTAGTTTTTTTACTACGAAATTTCCAAGTTGAAAAAATAATCTTATAGTGTCTTGTACAGCTTGAGAAGCAAGTGACTGAGGTTGAACAGTTCTATGAATCCACTGATAACGTTCAAGGTAATAATTCTAAAGGTGGTTCACTTGTAAAAGAGAAGGGTAGGGAGAAGCATCCCACTGGCACCAAAAGGCCACTGCAAGATGCATCACATGCTGAAGCTGCTGCTGCAAAGAGAATGCAAGAGCTTATGCGCCAATTTTCCACAATATTGCGTCAGGCAAGTGCAAATATTTTGTAACATTTTTTTAGTAATCTTTATGAATGTAGTTTTTCGTAAGTCTCCTTATATTTGGATTTCCTTTTATAGTTAAAATCAAGAATTGAACTTGAGGTTTCTGTTGCCATCTGTTAGAAAATGTTTTATCCATTTGAGTTGATGCTCTGATAAAAAGGTAATTTTTAGCTTACCTTCCGAACGAAGTGTACTGAACATTTTCAATATCGCTAAAGTTGAACCTTGAACTTATGTCGGAACTCAATACTATTTTTAAATGTCAACCACCTTACTGTTTCTATTACCTTTGAACACTAAACCAAGTTTTTGATAGAACATTATGGTGCCACTCGATTCATGTATCTGATCCTGTCTTGTGGGAAAACATATGGTTTTTTTGAGTGAGTGGCTAAGAGGCATTGCCCTTGTTTTACCTTCTTCCATGGGCAATCACTTCTTATTTGTTAAATTTCATTAACTAGTTATAGTTATACTGGGGCTTGTATTGAAATTTGTACTGCTGGCCTTTACTAAACTTTAGTTCAGCCATATACATATACACTTGTCATGCTGCTTGCTGATATATCCTGTATAACATCCATAAGCATGTCTACTCCTGAAGATCTGACTGATTAATTGTAATTAGGATTTCCTATGTTGCACTAAGTCCACAATCTTGCCTTCTTTCCTCCCATTTCATGGTCACACTTTCTCTTAGAAAACTATGCCTAATTCATTGTTTAGAAATTTCCAATTTTCGTTAGTGTCTATTTCGTCTCAATTTTATTTTATTTATTGTGAAGACATTGCTAAAAGGCTTAGTTTGTTTGGATTTAATTTACTTTTACAAGCTTTAGAAATGGCATGTTGACTGATGGTCAAAATGAGTTCCCCCTTCTGTGTTGTTGTGTGTATATATATATTAACCCTACAAAGCTCCTTTGTAAACTCAATAATGATACATTTTGTAGTTTTGCAGAAAACTCAGCATAAATGGGCTTGGCCATTCATGGAGCCAGTTGACGTAGAAGGTCTCAATCTTCATGACTATTATGAGGTAAGGCCTTTTCTTTGTTTTAAAGCTTTTCTCTCAGTTTACCCTATATTTATCTTTTATCTTTTGCCCCACATACATGAGAAATCTTTACTGAAAAAAGGTTTAAATATTGATATGGTCTCCGTTCAGCAAGTGGTGACAGTGATTTCACTAATTGACCATCTATCTTTTATAACAATAATATTTTTGCTCCTTGTCTTTGATTATATCTCTAAAACGAATTTGCTTAATTTGCTTCCCCTAGGTTATTGATAAGCCCATGGATTTCAGTACAATCAAAAGTAAAATGGAAGCTAAGGAAGGCACGGGATATAATAATGTCCGGGAGATATACGCCGATGTAAGGTTGATATTCAAGAATGCAATGAAATACAACAACAATGAAAAACATGATGTCCATGTTATGGCAAAGACCTTACTAGAAAAATTTGAGGAAAAATGGTTGCAACTTTTACCTAAAGTTGCTGAAGAGGTAAATTGTTTTCAGATATAGTTTCCTTAATTTTTGAAATGAAGCTTTCTAGTCACAATCTTGGGAGAACCATACTAGAAAAGCTAGTTGTTGTATTTGGAGAGGCCAAGGCCTTATAAATCCCACACTAAGGTTCCATACTTTGAATGTGAGACTCAAGTCTCATATATTGCTAGTGGATCTTGACATCCCACCGTGTAGCCTTGACTCCCACATGAGCTGGTTGTGCATTAGCCCTTTGACTAGTTCTGGACAAACCCTACTAGTAGTTTTGTTGCCCCCAAAAACTTTTGATCAGAACTGACTGCCTCATAGTATACCACAAGGACAAAACATGAGGCAGTAGATGTTGATGCTCACACAATGTTATGGGGTAGGTTTTGGTGCAATGTTGATTAAGAAAATTTATTTCCTCTAGCGTTCTCTTATGGTTATTTGTACATTTCTTTTGTATGCACACAACTTCCTATTTAGTATTCTAGATAAATGTCTACTTCATCTTCCTTTTTTTTTCTTTGCCGGATACTTTGCTAGTATGCTCATACACAACCATGAAATGTTCAAGCAAAAATAATAGCATTTAATGAGCTTATGAAAAATTGTTAGTATTAAGTAGTCTCTGCAAACTAGCAATGTTCTTCACAGACTTGCTGTATCATCCTAGGAAGTATTACCTTTACCAGATTTCTCCACATTTCATTTGTTGTCCTAGGATTATAAGCTCTTTCAGTGTGTGCATCTTTTGCACAATCTTTAGTAATAACTGTGCTTATGTGACCCACCATTTTTTTCATGCAGGTTTTGGGTTGTGTTAACATAACCTAGAGTCAAACCTTTGAAAGTTATTCTCTTCGCATAAAATCTTGCCATGTTTTTCATGTGTTCCTAGAGCGTTATGTTCTTCACATAACCTTTTATCAACTCCTAGAAAGTAGGGCATTATGTTCTTCACATGGTCTTAAGATGTGTGCTCTTCACAACCATTTGTTGAGTCCTAAGAAGTTATTTTCTTCACATAACTTTGTAACGTTCTTCATTTGGTCTTAGGAAGTTCTTTGTATAGTAGTATAACTTTGTTGGAAGGACTTTCTGTTGATGTAGGTTGTTTTTAATTTTGCATAAAGAAAAGGTATAAGAGAGAAGTAGCAGAGAAGGCAACGTGACTCAGTATTTTACTACTGCAGAAGCATATTTTATTTAATTGAACAACATTTAAGTACATTCAAACAACTGAAAAGAAGGATCATGCTCCATGAATTTAGGAACTGTTATTGATAATGGGAAAATAAAATCAGAAGCCAACTTAAAATCAGAAACTAACCAATCTACTGACAGCAGAATAACTAATTTGATTTATTAATACTAAAACTACTTTGACAGAATTGCAAAGGCACATTCTCAACACTATTCCTTGTCTTGGAGTCTGCAAACTCCCAGCATCTTCCTCAAAAATTAAAAACTTGCAGAGTGAAAAAGACTTTGTAAACATATCAGCCGCTTGATCTTCAGTTTTAGAATAAGCCAGACCCACATTTCCAATTTCTTACACTTCTCTTAAGTAAAATAGCTTGACACTAATGTGCTTTGCCTTCCTATGAAATACAAGAGTGTGTGAGATTGAAAAAGTTGCTTGATTATTGACAAACTTGTGTGCTTTACTCCTGCTTTAGTTTCAAATCTGCTAGAATATTTCTTAACCAGATAGCTTGATTTACAGCTAGAATTGCAGCTTGAAATTCAGCTTCTGCTGTGGATTGAGCTACAACCTTTTGCTTCTTTGAACACCAAGAAAAAAAAAAAATACCTGAACCCATACTGAAACAGTACTCTGAAGCACTCTTCATACCCAGTCACTGTCAGAAAAGCCAAATAATTTAAATTCTTGTACCATGTAGTATTTGACTCCATAATTGACAGTTTCTTTGATGTATCTTTCTACTCTCTTTGCTGCCTTCAAGTGCAGTTCACTAGCACAGTGCATGTATCTTCATCCAAGCTAACAAGAAATAAGATGTCAGGCCTTTGTAGATGTTACGCTCCTACGTCACCACAATGCACCGCCAAAGAGATAAAAACACAATTTCGTTGCAGAAAGAAAGAACCTTTATTGCTTTATGTTCTCAAAACAATCAATCAAAGGAATCACTGTTCCTTTCTCACAGAAATGTTTCTGTCAACCTCTCAAGAGAATTTTCCCAAAAGTCCCCTTATTCACTGCCCAGAGTTGGATTTATATAACATCCAACCCTTTACAACACCCCTAACCGTTACTATCCTTAACGGTTTTTTATCCTTCTCTCGTAAACTCTCCAAATTCTATTTGGATTATGTTGAACCACTTTATGTTGGTCCTCAAGTCTAACAGTAGATGTAAGACACATTAGACGCCCAATCAAGCTTCTACAATGAGTTTTATCAACTTTATCGGTTCCATCTTCCTTGTGAAAGGAACTGAACAATAGAAACTTTTATAAGAAACTGAACTGTATTCATTCTTTATTCACTACTGAAATTAGAAGCTTACAAAAGTATTTATAGGTAACCTCTTGCAACAAAAGACAAGTTATTAGTAATATTAACCTCTATCAGAGCACATACAAAATTTTCCTACAAAATATAACTAAATATACACTCTAACAACTCCACCTCAAGCTCAAGGAGAAAATGTTTCAAAAGAAAAACTCTTCACATTGAGTTTGCCATTCGTAAAAGCAAAACGAGTTGATGACAGGGGCTTGGTCAGCGCATCTACCCACTGATCAAGAGCGGGAATATGATAGATGAAAAGCTTCTTGGCCATAATCTTTTCTAGCACAAAGAAAACATCAATTTCCATGTGTTTAGTGTGATTATCAAACACCAAACTATGAGCAATGGACACAACACTTTGATTATAACAAAGAAGAACCCGAGTAGTAAATGAAACTTGCAATTCTGTGAGCAAAGTAGAAATACATGTTAATTCAGTAGAAGTTTGAGCCAAACCTTTGCCCCCAGCCTTAGTACTACAACGAGTAGTAACTCTCTACTTCTGAGACCACCAAGATATTAAATGGGGTCGAGAAAGATGGATTTAAGTGACAAAGGTTGTGTAAGAGATGTAGGTTGATTCCATGGAACAAAGTACATTTAAGATATCATAGTATGCATTTAACCACAACTCAATGAGAATCCAGTGGTTTGGTTGTAAATTGATAGACTTTGTTAATAACAAAACTGATTCTTGGTCTAGTAAGAGTGCCATATTGCAAAGAGATTTGATACTTTGACACCCAATAAATTTTTACAACCACTTTACAACCACCATTTTACCGTCTATTCTTTCTCTTTCTTTAGAAATACAAAATTTTATTTTTATAATGACTAAAATACCCTTAAATGTAGGTTGTTATGGTTGTCAAAGCATTATTTTCCTATTGCAAAGCACCTACCACTTAACCATATAAAGTAGGATCTGAAAATAGATCAGCCCTAAACTTGGATAATTTTCCATAAGAAACCATAGGGGTAGAAATGGAATGAGCTTCTTCCATATGTGTTCTGTGAAGCAAGTCTTGAATATATTTTTTGAGTCATAGAAACAGACTGATCAAGTGACTTTCATTTCAAGGCTAAGAAAATAATTTAAATGATCAAGTTATTTAAGAGAAAAAGTTGCATGAAGTTTGGTTGAAATCTATTGAATCTGATTAATAGAAATGCCAGTGATTAGGTCTCAATAAAGGAAGGTAAGCACAATCAAAAGACTTTGAGAAAATGAAAATCCGGATCTTTATTAAAATTAGTACAAGGAATGACAAACTTTAGAGAGGTTGTGGGCAACCTGTGTATAAGTATTGGGAAGTCCCACACTATCTGCCTCAAGTCTTAGAGTGCGACTTATATATCTGTTGGGTGATATCGCTTAGTGCCAATTAGTTTAAGCTGAAATCTATCATGGGATCAGCGCCTACATCTCATCTTGATAATCACCTAGTTTGGCAAGCTCTCTTGGTTCAACAAACATCTGTGGAGGGGAAGTGTTGGGAAGACCCACATAGCTTGCCTCAAGCCTTGCAGTGCGACTTATATATCTGTTGGGAAACTTCACTTAATGCAAATTGGTTTCAAGTTGAAGAAGAGCTTCAATTTCAGCAATGGACGACATATGCATTTTGCTTTCAATAACTGAAAAAACTTGGGCATAATCAAACAAAAGCCCTTCAAGAGTTGCATCATCATATTCTTCATAACTAGAACTCACCAACTAGTTCATCAACAAAACAAAACTCTTAATCTTGTGAAGATATTGTTCCATTGATTTGGAATCAAGTTGAACTACACACATCACAATATGCAATTGATGTGCGCGAGATTTTGTTTGAAGACCAAAATTTTCATGAATCATCTCCCAAATTTTGTACGAGTGACTTGACCCAAGGACTCACAACAAATCGTTGTAGCTTTTACAATTTTTCATTGGTTCAACATGTTGATGCCAATGGAGATAATTTGAGTCATCAAGCTTTTCAACAATGGAGGTTGGAAAGGACTGCGATGCATAAGCCATGAAAATAGAAGATATCACAGAAAAGAAGACTATGCAAAGAAAAGAGAACGAGAAGAGAAACTCGTGATAAGGAATTTTCGGAGAAAAACCGTGATAAGAAATTTTAGAAGAGAAACCCGTTTTTTGGGTGGCATAGTTGTCCTGTGATGCACGCTAGGTAGGCCAAGTCATAATTGAATCGTGGCACTTAGGCTGCTACGCTCTTAAATAGAGTTGTACCCTGACTATGGGCTATAACTTTTGGCCTATTGGTAAACACTCGATTTAACAATTGGTATTAGAGTTATGGTCACGGAAAAACTCGTGATAAGAAATTTTAGAAGAGAAACCCGTTTTTTGGGTGGCATAGTTGATTCGTTGGATCGTTCATTTCTCCACATTCATGCAGTTAAAATGTTTCTAGATCTCATTTGCAGTTTTGTTTTTTTGCAAGAAAAAGTCTCATTCTTCTTGAGAGATCTCCATGCCCAAAAATAAGTCATAAGACCAAGAGCAGTCATCTCAAAGACATCTTTCATTTCTTCCTTAAAATTTTCAAATTAGTAATAGGTTGTTTCCTGTCATCCAAGGTAAGTCAAAATTGATATCTTACTGAAAATTGTAAAGAAAAATATGGATCGTAAATTAGGAGGACATAACAAAGATCGCAAGATCCTACAATTTTTCTTAGGCTGGTTGTCATGTGTAGAAGCATGTATAGAGGAAGGGAGTATTGTTTCCTCTCGAGTTTGTTTCCCATCATTTCTCTTTTGCTTGTATTAATATTTTGAATCTCTACGAGTATTGGCATAGAAAATTGGGTCATCCAAACTCAGTTGTTGGGAAATTATAATATTGGTACCGGTGCATCTGTTTCTTGTTCTGTTTTCAAATTGACTAAAAGTAAAAGACTTCCTTTTCCATCTAGTAATCATCGTGCTTCGTGTTGTTTTGGAAGTGATGTTTGGCATTTCTCATGCTTACCATAAATATTTTGTTACATCTACCGATAATTATAGTTGTTTTACACTCCTCTAGGAGATTTTTACTTTCTCCTCAAATTTAGGATATTTCCGAGATCTCTATAGGGATGATTGCTTCAACACCATAGGTCATTTGAGAAGGTGACTCTCCTTTAGCTGAATGGGGCGTTGTGTGGTATGCTTATGTGTTTGTTGTTCTCGTTGTCTGTATGATTTTAAGGAGGATCCTGTATTCTCCTTTGTCTATTTGTGTTCTATCTATCTTAATGGAATTCCTTAATAGGAAAGTGAAACTCTTAGAGGTTACAGTTGTTACAACTATGATTTCGGTTCTCCACTTCTCCTATGTAATATTACTTTTATATATTTGCATATGGTAGGAAAAGAGACAATTAGAGGAAGAAGCACAGGCACAGTTGGACATTCAGCTGGCTCAGGAGACAACATATGCCAATAAGGCTAAGGATATAAGCACTGAGGTTGGTTATTGTTTGCTGATGTTTTGTTTTTCAGGGCAAATCATCAATTTGATGCCAGATAGGAGTACATAAGATATTTTATGTTATCAACTACCTATTATTTCAGCTTTATGAGGTTGATATGCAGTTGAAGAGTCTCAAAGAAATGGTGATTCGAAAGTGCAGGTTTGTATAAAAATCATTTATCATATTTGGTCCATTGTATTGTTTTTGAGCCTGGAGCTCGAAACACTTGTTTTATGATAGTATCTAGTTTTTTCTCTGGTCATCATCTATGATATTGTTGATGAAGCATATTTGCTGATGACACTGCAGGAAGCTGTCTACTCAAGAGAAGAAAATGCTTAGTGTAACTCTAGGCAAATTGTCTTCAGAAAACCTCTATAGGGCATTGGATGTAGTTGCTGAGACTAACCCAATCTTCCAACCTACTGCTGATGAGGTGGACCTTGACTTAGATGCTCAGGTCAATACTATTATTTCTTTCCTAGTTGATGGTGTCAATTGTCTTCTGATTTTAAATTTTGTCTATCCTATCCAATTTATTTTAGTTATTTTGTTAGCATTTTTCTAGTTACTCAACATGTTTTCATCATTACACAGAGCGACTACACTCTATGGAGGTTAAAAGCTTTTGTAAAAGATGCACTAGAAGAGCAAGAAAAGGTCGATGAGGGTGCAGCTGTTAACCCTAATGATAACCCTGATGACAAGAAAAACAAGAAGAGACGAGATTCTGGTGGTTCTTCAGGCAAGACGAACCCTAAAAGGAAGAAGATATCTACATTGTGAGTCATTTGTGCAACATATGAGGCATTCATTTCTTGTGAGGCATTCATTTCTTGTGGTTGAGCTGAAGTTGCTGAAGCCAGTGAATTGAACATGCAATAGGAAAATTTTGTAAATCCTTCTATAGTTATTTACTGCTATGTAGATGAAAATAAAAATTTAAAAGTGTGCTTTGTCGGAGAATTCTGCTTTAGGAAGCAGACAAAACTTTTGCAATTCTGAGAACTGATTAGAGTAAGTCAGCCATCTGGGTCTGGTTAACGGTACAAGTTTCAGAAAAGAATTAAGGCATCTGCGCATGTGAATGTGCTGAAGACAATCAACAACTTGAATGTCTTGGTCAAGTACCACCTAGATGGAGCAGCTTAGGACAAACTTGGTCAATTACCACCTAGATGGAGCAGCTTAGATAAAATCAATTTCATTTTAATTGTTTCGCTGCATGTTTATATTTATTAGTGTTGTTATGGGATATAAAATGGGCATGTACATGTGACAGTTTTAATATACGAGTATATCAGAATTATAATATACCTTGGTTAATTATAATATACCTTGTCTAATTATAATGTAACTTCATATTAATTTTAATGCACAATATTTCTTTCAGAATTTATTTCTCCGGTTAATTCATATGATTTTATCAGTATATACAAGTACATCAGTATAATGAGAAATTACTTTTTTTATTCTGGATACATCCAATAATATATTCTAATCTAAATAATTTAATTCTTTATTAAATTTTTTTAATCTTTTCTAATATGTTTTTTATTTAATAAAATATAGTGTTTACTATTAATAATATTTACTCTTTACTCTTAACAACGAATATGTGTATTATGTTAAAAAATCTTGAAACTTTCTTTACAATTTATGAAAAACATATTGCTTCTAAAATAAAACTGTTTGCAATTTGAAGTTTCTAAAAAGAATCTTTTGAGGAGAAACCTCTTCTGAAAAATCCAGCTGAAATGAAAAAGAGTTTATCATTATTAGTACTTTACATTCACATAATTTAATGTTAAATTACAATCCAGGCCCTTCAAATTTTTTATGATGATTTTAAAATCAGATATCATTATTCTTGTACAGTTCTTCCTGTAGAGATCCAATGTATTTTCAAATAGAGGAAATTTTGTTTTGAATGTTTAACGCAGTTGTATGGGCAAAATTTCAATTATATTCAGATTTTAATTTGAGCAGTGTTTCTGGTAAGTATACTTTCTTTTCAAATTCATAATCTGTATTTTTCATAAATTTTTACCACTAAAAATTAAATAAAACTTAATCTAGTGATTGAAGTTTATTGTGACCTATTTTAAAAGATAGACTATAAAAAGTAAACACTTTTTAAACAAAAAGCCTAAAACAAATTTTATTAGTTATATGACCATACTCATTTTACAGTTGGTTTTTAGTATTTATTTTAATTACATTATTTTATCTTTTACTGAATAAAAAAATTATTATTTAATAAAAATATAAATTGATAATTTTGATAAAAAAATATAAATAGTTAATCTCATTACTGTAATCCTCGTTACAAACATCGATTCATTTAGAAGTGGACATAGGTATATTATTAAACCTATTCATTTTTTTCGTACTTTTTTTTTTCTCAAATCATTCTTACAAAATTACCATTTTAAAGTTTTTTTTAAATCATATAAATTTAGAGTAACATAAATTTATTATATATTTTATAATTCATAAATTTGTTTAAATTTTATTATGAAAATTATATAATTTTATATAACTATATAACAGTTTTGGCAGCATAAAGCCGGTTTTCCAGAAATATAGTTTTTGCATGTATATTTTATATATTCTTGTTATTTATTTTTTATTATATCTATTAATTTATAATATATATATATATATATATATATTATAGAGAGAGAGAGAAAGAAAAATAAATTATATCATTTTAATCATAATATAAAGTTATATAAATTAGAGATAAGTAATTATATCTCCTACATCTCAAATGT
>Ga0209700_109560_pt1 | contig 11081 bp, 5 predicted proteins | sample SiratroredBW_FD_187528 | JGI IMG/M metagenome (GOLD analysis project Ga0209700, IMG submission 187528) | Root nodule microbial communities of legume samples collected from California, USA - Siratro red BW (SPAdes) (version 2) | ecosystem: Host-associated > Plants > Roots > Nodule | place: USA...
TATTCAAGACTTAAATTTGTAAATCAAACAAGCACTAAGGTTAGCTTCCCTTACCTTAATCGCAGTGAAAGTTCTCTCTAACACTCCCAAAAGCTTAAGATCCTCAGGAACTCAAATCTGCACCAAAAGACCTCTGATCAACGATCAGACTAACACACTAGGAAACTGAGCTCAGTAAGCAGAGAAAAAACAAAAACCTAAATTTGATCTAAGGAAAAGGGGCAGAAAATGAACTTACTCTAACGGAGGTTCTGATCGGATAGACTTGCTCTATTCTCCGCCACGAGTCTAACGGTGGGCTCCGCTTGAGAAATTGATGAGGTATGGAAGCAGAGACTTAGAGAGAAGTCAGAGGAAAAAAGGTTAGGGGTTTTAGAGAGATGATGACTTGAGTTGAAATGAGACTTGACTACTTACTTTTTCTATAAATACGCGTTTTTAGTTTAATAATATAATAATCAAAGTGTTCATTCCACTTCTACCATTTCACTCAAATGACAGATTTTCTAGGTTGTTACATATTTAATGAAATTAATTCTTATATCTTTGAATATATTCCAAATGTAGTTGTTAAAATCTTCTAAGTCTTTCAATATATGTAGTAATGAGAAAGTTAAGCTTATTATAGGCAATGAATGTTCAATAAAGGTATAAGCCTCTTATTAAGAGTTATGACTTCGCTTATATATACAAATACTTCTTTAAAAAAATAGTTATATATTTTCCTTTTTCCCACTTTTTGAGTGTAGGATGTTAATAACCATAAAGATGACCCTTAGTAAACTTTATTATAATAATTAAGTTTTGTTTAAAGTCTTCCAAATGTTGTCCATGCCTTTAAATCATAGATAATATAAGAAAAATTATATGTTTTATGAGTTAAATCATAATGCCTAATTCGGTTGTATCTTTAACAGTTTTTTTCTCATAAGCAGCTCATTTTTCAACAACCTTAAAGTGAGATACTTAAACTCAAATGTTAAGAAAAATTTACCTTAACCAAACACCTCACTTTTCCATTTATTAACGAAAGCCATACTAGTTCAAATCATGGGATGAGTATTTTTTATCTACTGAGAAAAGGATAAACATTGGAATATTCAATAATTCTCGTCACGTGATAAGTAGTAGGGACCTACTCATTACTTGATTTTTAGGTAAATATTTTTGTACTTGATATTTTGTCTTTGTATTATTTGTAATACATATATTTATCTTTTTTAAGTATGAATTTTAGGAAAAGATATTGATTATAAAAAATATATGGGCTAATGTTGGTGTGCTAATTTTGAAGAAAGACTTGTTATCTAATCTCTAAAGACTCGCAAAGAATAAAAAAATTGATGTAGTAGTTGAGGTTATAAAGGTGAATGTCATTACTTCTCTTTCTTTACATCGAGAAACTTTATAACCAAGAGTTAAAGGGGTGCCTAACAACCCTGTTACAACTTCTGTAAAAAAACAAACATGCTTCTAATTTATATAATCATGTTCGTCCTCGTTAGCTAGTGAAAAGATCAGTGGTTCTCATAAGAAGCAAAGATGGTTCATTAAATAATACTCTAAGTTTGAACTTGTTGTGGTAAGTTAGCATGATAACTAACCAAGTTAAGGATTTTGAAGGATACCTCTACCCACTTATTTCAAACTTCTAACCAATGTTGGACCTAAAGGTAGCTTTGACTCTGTTAAGGTAATGTTGGGAAAGGAAATGCCAATTATACACCATTAGAAGCAAACAATTTCCAAAGGTCATCACCAAGGTTTTGGTCACATCAAAAAATTGGAGATAACCATGAAGGATTATCAACTCATGATCTATGTAAATGCCAACAAAAATGAATGTTTAACTCAAAGAGTGACTTAGGCAGAAAAGAAAGTAAAGGACCTTGCTATGGAGACAAATAAGGTAAGAAAAAGGTCTGAGTAGTTTGAGCATAAATTTTACAAAAGTTTAACAATGAAAAAATTTGTTGATATGTTAAAGATTACTTATGAGACAAAGCTAAAGATAGTGCAGGAAAAGCTTTCAAGAAAAAGTCCAATATTAGTCACTTGAAGAGGCCAACAAAGTGCATGGAGATTTTAAGATTGAGTTAACCAAAGTTTATTTGATTGGAATGGATAATTATGAAGAACCTTCAAAAAGGTGTCAAACAACTTTTTTTTTATCTCAAGTTAGATTTGAAACTCTTTAATTTAAACAAAGATATAATAAAGAGAGATTTAATTGATTAATATAAGAGTGTGTGTCTATGTGCGTATATGTACATGTGTGTGTGTGAGAGAGAGAGATTTTATTTGACTAGATAAAAACACGTAGTCAAACAAAAAATTTAACTTATTATAACTTTACTATTAAACAAATTGTCTATGTCAAGTATCACAAATATGCATGTATTCTATTAGTTAATTAAATAGTATAAAATTTTATGTTGAACTTATAAGTTATAATTAAGATAATGATGTTTAATATTCACTTATAAAAAAACATCATTAGCTTACTTATTACTAGATGGTATAATCCAGATACTATATACAATATCATGATGAAATACTTTCTTTTTTATTTTCACCTTCCAATTGCTTGATCTATCTAATGAGACTATAATTGAAATTAAGATATTTCTTTTTTTAATGTGTTTTGTGCTTAATATATAATCTTTAAGAGTTATGATCTCATTTCAGGTATCTTCACCACAATACACATAAAGGATAATAATAATAAAAAAAAGGATAACACCTATATAAGATAACAATACTCATAAATAACACCTATAAAAGACTATATAAGAATATATATAACATTTTATCTTTATTCACTAACATATTTTTTCATACATATCTTTATACACATCATATACAAGTACACATCATAAACATAATTACTCTAAACTTCAATTACATAAATATAAAAAACTAAATTATACAATAAACTCTCAAGTCTTCTAAAACTTATTAATAATCTTTTTCTACCAATTCAAATATTTTTAACATGTTTTAAAACAACAATTAACATTGTGACATTAGTCTAGATCAAACCTATCATTCAAAATTCAAAATCCACATAATATAACTATAATTCAAGCAATTGAAATCATTCATCCTATTCATACAACTACTTTGACCATATATGATCAACTACATCAGTAAAATCAAAAGTTAGTATCAATGTTCCAAAATCTAACTTCAAAATTCTTAAATCTTAATTTTGTACAATCTTTAATACTTTCTTCTCAAACACAAATTAGTATTGAAACCATCTAAATAAAACAAATTTATTAGTTCTCTCACATTTAGTCATGTGTTACTTAAACAAAGATAAAAAAAAAAAAAGTTATACAAAACTCCTAATTTACTCTTAGTTTACAAATAAAATATATCAATATAATCTTATATTGTGATAAATTATCCAGCTAAAATCTCATTTACATGACCTATAAGTCTAAATCATAGACGAAAAGGGAAAACTGAATATATAATAATAAAAAAAAACTTACTCAAAAACAATATTTCAAAGATTCAAATTACCATAACTCTAATATTTTCTAATATGTGCTTTTGATGATAACAAAATATGAGAAATGATTTAGAATTAAAAAGAATAAAAAAATAAAAATAGTAAAATTAATAAATGAAACTAATAGTTAACATTCAATTATATATATATATATATATATATATATATATAAACATCACTTAAAATTTTATTTTATTTTTCAAAATCACCCTTCATCTGACATTAATACTTTAAATATGAGACAGTAAAATTAAAAGAAAAACACATAATATTAGTCCTTTTTTATATAATTAAAAATTTAAGTGATTTAATATTTTTAACTAAAATTTTTTGAACAAAAATTAAAAAGAAAAAATTAATCGCAACGTAAAAGAGTTCAAGAAAACTAAAATTATAAAGAATTAAACATTAAGAAATAAAACTGTAAAAAGAATAAGTGAAAAATATTACAAAATGTACAAAAGATAGTGACAACTTCCGGTTGAAAAAAAAAAAAAAATGTAAATCCCTCAACCCATCAAGAGCACTCACCCACTTTCCACCATGCATACCAATGCAATATATATACCTGTTACCCACCCCACCTAATAATTCCAACTAACTATGATCATAAATTTATTCATTCTTTCACTTGTAAAATTATTTTCTTACTTTTTAGAAAAATATGTTTTAAGTTTTTGAAACTAGACAATATTAACAAAATTTAAGGTGAGACTCGAAAATAAACATGTGTGAAAATGTTGGTAAACTCATCTCACTATTTTTTGTCCTCTTTTCTAAATATTTTGGATTTCAAATATTAGAAGCCAATCTTTCAAAATTTTAAAAATTGAAACATTTTTAATATGAAAAAGGACATATTCATCTCAAATTTTAAACAGTAGAGAAATATTTAAAAAGTATTATTTTATTATTTATTTAATGATATATCCAATTCTTATATGATTATAACTTAACATACATACATATATATATATATATATATATATATATATATATATAATAAAAATAATAAGTTGTGACTGATAGCTTAGTATATTTTTTACTTATTTTAAAATTTATAAATATATATATATATTGATTTCACATAAAATATTTAATCAATTTTTTAATTCAATATTCATATTTTTTATTTTAATTTTAAAGAAGTAGATTTTATTTTTATATTTATTATAATAAGTTGTTTTTACAGAAATCTGAGTTATATAGTTCTTGAGATAATCTAATGTTTATTTAACTTCCAGTTGTATTGAGTTAGTGATATTTGTAGAATGAAATGATATTTATAATAGACATTGGGCATAAATCAGCATTAAATAACTTAGTTACTATGAGGATTCTATATACAATTTATGTGAGTAAGTCTACCAGTTACTTATTGGATTACCTGCAATCCTCTCATAGTAAATTAACCTAACTTTGAATTTATCAGATTTTACAAAAAAAATATCGGAGACTTAACTATTATAATTTTTTTTCTAATTAAAAAAATAGTTAAAATAATTACTAAATTTATTTTTTTATACTTACTAAAAATTAACTTTAAATAAGAAAAAAATTATCTAAATCACTTTATTTCAGTATTTAAAACAATATTTAAACAAAGTTTGGAGTAAAAGACGAAATAAGATTTAAAATTTTTTGAAAAGCAAAAATATATTTAAATGTTAAAAAAATGAAGAAAACTAGTGCATGTGAGTTTGAATAAGAAAAGTTATTTTCTTTCTTGTGGTGAGAGAAAGAATCCCTTAGATCCTGCATTTTGTCCAAACCTGTCTGTATCCACTGAACCGGTTCATACACTAACCGGATCCGGATTCAAATGCTGACGTTGGTGACGTGTCCCTTATTAGTGGGTAAATGGATCTGGTGTGGTAGGGTCCATGCTGGGCCTTGGTCAACGGTCAACATGCTTTTATTAGGCATGCATGGTTTTGTGTGCACTTGGCCGAAAGGTGAGTGAATGACACTTAGACCCTTCCTTCTCACCTTGGCTAAAAAAGTATGTTTTCTATTTCTATTTTCTTAAAAAAATTTATTTAAGTTTTAAAATTAAATATTTATTTTGAAATATATAATGTTTACCTCTATTAACCATTTTCCCCCCAAATCTTTTTTTTTTTATTTTCAAACACTTTTTGGGTTATTCTTATCATCTTGGAAATGCATGAATGTGATTTGTTGCACATATAAATACTTTTGTCATCTTCTATTTGTCTCTGTGAAATAAATACTATCATTCAATTTGATTCCCTTAAAATTTGTTCCAATAAATAAATATCTAATACTTGCTTCATTCATTCCTATTCTATTCTGTGAAGGATAAATAAAGAAAAACAAGAGTTATAGTATTTAAAGAAGAACCAGAGAAAATAGTATATTATTCTATCTGTTTGTTTAAATATTGTTTTGTAATTAAATTAAAAAATACTTTAATAATATCTATAATAATTAATACTGAAATATCTTGTAGTGTAATTATTTTTTACACATTTTATTACTGATTTATGATCCTACACTAATTTTGTTATTTGTAAAAATGTTATCTACGATGAATAGTAATTATTTTAAAGTTTTCCTATTGTATAATTATAATATTATAAAAGTAATAAAGCATATTTATTTTATATTTATTTTTCTATCTTAATTTTTATAACTTTAGTATAAATTTTAGTGATGTTTTTTATTTTAATAATTATTACAATTTTTATTTTTCTTACGTATATTTTTACTTTATTATTGCAAAAAATTAGATACATAACATCTATACTCATTTGTTTTCACCAGTAAATAATAAAACATTTTATTAAATGACATTATATATTATTTAGGTAAAAATAAATATTTTTTAAAGAATAACACCTACATTTATCTAGAGTATTGTATCTATTTGTTTTTGTCTTTTTTAACTGTCTCTTAGTTATGGGTCACTCACCCAAAAAGAACTCACTAGTTATGAGAGCTAGAAAGACTTTGTTGAGTAAATTCAGTTTATAGTTTTTACATTTAAAAAAAATCAGATTTGTTACTGTATACCGAGTTATATTTTGATGAAACATTTTAGTAAATAGTAATTTCTATCTTCTTAAAATTAACCAATGTTGTACCTTGTTAAAATACTTAATAAAAACTCATTAGGCTACCCACTTGTTTTTATATTTCTATGACAAATTATAACTTCATTTTTCTAAAATAATATTTAATTATTGATAGAAGATATCCTTATTATACAAAATAATAATAATAATAATAATAATAATAATAATAATAATAATAATAGTGAAATCTCCTTACCTAATAAATCTCAATAATTATCCGAAAACAGTTAATTGCACCGCAAAATAAAAATTTAAAGAAAAGAAAGACAAACATAAAATCAGTGAGATAACCTTAATTTTTTTTATTGAATACATTATGTATCATTAAGGTGAAATTTTAATTTTTGCTTTTTTTATAAGTATACCTATGATAACGTATGCAAACTTTATTTATTTTAATAGAAAATTTAGTACTATAAGTATTTAAATACCATGGTTCAATATATTTAGAGTTTCACTTTCTTGATCTAAATAAGATTGCAGAACAACACCTAATACTGTACAAACTGTTAAGGAAGATAAGTTTTATCCTTTGTTTTTATTTAATCCTAAATTTTAAAGCTTTTGAAAAAAAACAACAACGTATGTTTATGTTTATTCTATCAAATATTTTTTTTCAATCCATTAGTAAAAAACCAAATTGGTGTACAATATTATGATTATTGTTGACCTAACAAATCTTTACACAATGATCCAACAATAATTTCTTATTACATCGGCTATTCTTACGAAAGAACACAAGATAGTGTAAAAAAACTATTAATAGTTTAGATTACATATAGATTCAACTTTTTTGAATTATTTACATCTAAAAATGTATTTTAGTTACAAAAATCAAAGAAATGACTTAAAGACTAAGAATCATAATAGTGACCAAAAACAAAAGAAAGAGGAATATATAAAATTTCAACATTTCCAACAAAATTCGATTCCACGTAAACAAAATTACAAGAAAACGTTAACCTCAATCATTGTCATTTACACACAAAGGATCAAATGAAGTTTATTCCAACTTTGGGTAGATATGTTTTACTCCTTGTTAAGTTCTCCTTACTAAAATCTTCTAAAAATAATATTAAAAATACAAATTTTCAAAAGTGAAGCTGAGAATTCTAAACCACTTTATATATAAAGATTAACTATTTAAATGACCATTTGATAGCTAATATACTATAAAGCTATAGTTTAATTAGCTTTTAATTGTAGACACAATTGGGTATTAATGTTAATCATGGTTGGTTTCTTTTTTCACTGTAAATATTGTTCCCTTAGGAACATAATTACTTTAGTAATCATAATCATTCAAAAGCAATTTCCATAAGCGATGATGATTAATGGATCAGATAAGCTTTTATAATAATGTTTGATTTGCCTGTACATATTTCTCATCTTTGCTTCTTCCTTGAAAACTTTAATTGGAAATAAGATACCACTTTATCAAATTTGATTTGTCTCCTATCAATTACTTTTAGTCAAGTGCACATGATTCGTGAATCAAAGAAGAAATATATTTCTCTTTTGGCTTTAATTATTAGGTGTGGATAAGGATTAGTAGCAGTGTCCAGTTCTAAGTTGATTTGGATGCATTTGAATTTGAAAATAGACTTATGCTATGTTTTGGTGAATAATTTTTGGAGAATGTTATTTTGTAAAGAGAATTTGAAATATGTTAATGTATTTTCTTCACATATAATTCTGAATAAATTAAACTTTTAGAAATTTATAATTAATAATTTTATTATTTAAAATAAAAAAAATTATTATGTCGACAAGTTATATGAGATTAAGATTTCATTCATTCCTTTAAGGTTGAGATATAGACTCGAAATTACTTTTTAATTAATGCATACAGATATTTTGATATTAAATTTTGTTTTCAAATATTAAATAGGGAAACTTGATACCAACCTTAATTATAACTATTTTGGTAATGTCTATATGGAAAAAATTTAGTTAATGATTGAAAAATCAGTAAAAAAGTTCTTACAAATGTAAAAAGAAAAAAAGAAAAAAGAAAACTGATGATAATATAAATAATTGTCAATGACATTTATTAGAGATAGCATCAACTAATGTTAATTAAAAATAAATAAAAAAAAATCTCTCAACGATAGTTAGAAAATATTGCATACTTTGGTCCAAAAATAACCTTAACCAATATTATTAAAATATCATCAAATAATATTTAATAAATTTGAACTATTGCACCCAATAACATATTTAAAAGTGAAATAATTTAAAATAAAATTCATTTTATTTATTTATTATGAAAAATCATTTTATAAAGAAAAATGTACCTAGCAATTTATTTAAGTACTGTTCTCTATATAATTTTTTTATGGATATATTTATCTTTTATATATTAAAGTCCACTTTAGACCCGCTAAAAAATAAAATAAGTTTGTTTTAATCAAAATTTGTTTTCAAGTAAATTTTTATTTGTCTTGAGAAATTTTACATGTTTGAGGATTAAGATTCTTGTGTCTGATATTTTAGAAGAAAGATGAATATCTTAATGTGGTTATATTTAAATTATTGATAAGAGTGTTATTTTTATATGTGTGTTAATTTTTCTATGAGAGTAATAGAAGGAGAATAATAAGATGAGAGCTTAAATTTGATTTAAGTAAGTTAAAATGATAAGGTAAGTTAGTTAAATTTTGATAGTATCTTAGAATAGATGATTAACATAAACATACTAATTAATATTATGTAGAGATTGTATGTTGTTTAAATATATTCAAATTGTTTGGATTTTGAGATAAATATTTAATAATACACCGAACATGTTCATAAAATAAAATGATTAAATATTTCTTGTAAAAAGTTTGGTCAATTATATATGGTATACTTTAGATATTAAAGAGTTAGAAGAGTTTGAGATGAAATTTGTATAATTTTAGTGAATATATTTTAAATGAATTATGTTTTATATTTTTGTAGTGGAAACTTATATCATTTCAACCGAGTCAAATTGGTTAAAGTTGTTATTATTTTATAACCAAAAATATTCCATGTTAAACATAAGAAAAGAAAAAAAAAAGTTTTAAGTTTGAAGCAATTGAATCATTTATTGTATTATGCAAAAATTTTAAAATGTGCAAAGTCTTTGAGTAAGCAAAACTGTCACTGAATAAAATTTAATTAATTAAAAATCCGCTTAAGAGATTTAGTCATTAAACAAATAACTTCACAAAACGAGCTATTTAAATAAAAATTTCAAGTAATTTGATTGTTGGTCAAAATTCAATTAACTAAATATATGAGAATTTTTGTTGTTGGATAAGTAAATTATCACAAAATAATTGTTTTTATGAAGTTTTCTAATGATGAAGGATAAATAGTGAGATGAATGATAACTAGACAAATTATAACCAATATGTAATTTATTGAAGGAGTTAAGTTTTGATTAAGAAAAAAATATTTTCTAAATTTTATAAAACATGTCTTAAAATATTTCTAATTAGTATTTTTTTTATCTTTCATTATATTAGTATATATTATCAAGATATGATATTTAAATATTATTATGTAATGAACTATTAATTTTAATTTAATAGCCTTTAATTTGTAATTTGAGTTGGCGTATAAATTTAAATATGTGATAGCATGGCTATACTATTACATATGATGTGCGATGAATTAGTTATTTATAAAAAAAGAAATATCTATTGATATTGGATTCAATAGGAATATATTTTATGAATATATATATATATATATATATATATATATATATATATATATATATATATATATATATATATATATAAGGAGAATAAATTTCTCCGGGTAAATAGCAAACGTGTCCGAATAACTGTGTAATAATACTATTAAGATATCTTAATTTGATAAACATAACTGATCTAGTTGCATGCTTTATTTTGTGTAAGAAAAAAAAATCTTCATATCAAAAGTTATATAATAAAAAGAAGTACAAAATGCTCGTTGTAACCCTATTAGTACATTCCATATCATCTTAGTTTAATCATATGATTAAATACAAGAAAATACTTAATTTTTCTTTCCGTTGAGAATATTCTCGCCTTTACTCTGTATTTTATATTCATATAACATAATTTATTCATTTATGACTTGGTATACATGGTTGAAGAAAGAAATTGGAGATTGTTAAATGAAGGATCCACAATTACAAATTAGACAACTTATTCATGTGGCTCTGAATTAATTTGATTAATTTAATAAAAATATAGAAGAAACAATAAAAAGGCAAGTGATCCATCAGTCTATTTGTAATTAGGTATATGTTTTTATTTTATCCTTTTCTTCTATTTTTGTTTATTCTATTTTTATGTTAAATACAACGTAACGTTCTTGACACAAACAAATACCAAGGCCTTCTCGTCATTTCACAACCTCACATCATAGCCTCCAAATGAGAAAAAAAAAAAAAAAAAAAAAAAAAAAAAAAAACAATAAAAAACAACAAAAAAAATAGAAAA
>Ga0209700_109561_pt1 | contig 11078 bp, 2 predicted proteins | sample SiratroredBW_FD_187528 | JGI IMG/M metagenome (GOLD analysis project Ga0209700, IMG submission 187528) | Root nodule microbial communities of legume samples collected from California, USA - Siratro red BW (SPAdes) (version 2) | ecosystem: Host-associated > Plants > Roots > Nodule | place: USA...
ATGGGATATGAAATATTTTAAAAAGGGTTAAATGGTAAATTTGCCTAGAGTATGGAGGTGCAGGAAGATGATATGGAGGTGCAGGAAGAAGCAGTCAACCATTCGTGTAGTCTTTAGAGTCCAGAGGGCCAGGTCCATGTCAGTTAACAAGACAAAGCCCAGACACATGTGCATAAAAAAAATAAAACTGAATAGTTCAAAATCGTATTAATTCGATCTCAACAACTAAAGGATTTTTTGAAAAATAACATAAAATTGAAAATAAAGCGTTTTCTATTTTTATATTTAAAATCAAGCCAATCTATATATATATATATATATATATATATATATATATATATATATATATATATATATATATATATATATATATATTTATATATATATTATTTATGTTTATTTGAAACATTTTTTATCACACTAAACCTATATTTTTTCTCCATAAAATAAATATGTTTTTAATATTTAATAATTATTTCTAAATATTTATCTCAAATATTATTATAATATATGTTCACTTACAGATAAAATAAAGGTATTTGAAATAAAAATAATAATCATACTATTAGTGGAAGAAATTTATTATTGGAATTGAAAATTATTTAACTCCTTAGTACACAACTTTTTCATTATGATTTCAGGCAACAAATATTCTTTTGTACTTAAAATTGTATTTTTTTTTTCGAACTAATAGTGTTACATTTTTAACTTGAAAATTTTATATGAAATTAAGATTATAATTCAATTTTGATCAAGATTTAGATAAATGTGTAACTAACGAATTTTACAATTTAAATTTGAGTTCTCAATGCTATTTTTTTCTTCTATATCGAACTTTAATAAGATATATCAACACTGAATTATAACATTTCAATAGTGAAAAAAATCTCCTTTTATATATTTCAAGAAAAAAAATATTTATAATAATGGTTACATAAAAAGAAGATAATTATAGGGTATAATCGTTTTTAGTATTTGGATATAAGATATAATTAAAATAAAAATAAAACATATTAAATATATATTTATTTTATATATTATTGTAGAATTTTTTAATTTTAAAATATATAATTAAGGGTAAAATGAGAATATAAAATGCGTAGGGAGAATCTTTTATATATTGTTATAGATATACTAATTTTTATAATTTTAAAATGTAGATAAGAATAGGAATATGAAATGCGTATAATAAAAGGAGAATCTCATAAATGTTATTGATTATTTGTGATGTATTTATATTTTTTTTCATAAATTAGAATTGTTTCAACATAAATTAATTAATTTCAATCTAAAAAATAATATTTTAGTTTCATAAATTAATTTTAACTTATAAAAAAATTATCTTTTTATTTTATCTTATAAAAATATTTTTTAAAAATTTATTTAAGTTTATCACAAAAATGCAAATTGTAAAAACGGAAGGATGATTTATGTGTTTATTTAATTTAATACAAGTTCTCTTCAAATGCTCGGAGTTTGTGAAAAAAATTTGGAACACTTTTACTCCTATTTTAGTTAAAAAGAATTCTTCCTTATAACTATTTTCTTATAACTATTTTGATAAATCCATTCCTCGCACTCAAGAAACTTCTAACGCTAAACATTTCACCAATAAATAAAAATACTAACTAGTGTGTTTAGATAAAATGAAAAGAAGAAAAACAAAAAAAAAAATTAAATTAAATTTGTTAAACATAAACATAGAGCATTGATAAAAATGTCACTCTAAAAATGATATTTACACTAACAACCATTATTACATTTATCCTTGTCAATGTATAATATTCTCCTCCATGTAAAATTATACATTATTCACTATTAGATTTTATAGCATATAGACATAGAACATTGATCAGAGTGTCACCCTCAAAGTAATGACCATGATTAGATTTATCATCATCGATACACAAGATTCTCCTTACACTAAACGAGTTATTGTTCACCATCAGAATTCACTAAACATTAACCTAGAACATTGATCAAAATGTTACCTTAAAAGCAACTAGGATTACATTTGTCCCCGTCGACACATAAGATTCATCCCACACATAATGAAACACTATACACCATCTTAATTTGTTGAACATTGACATAGAACATTGATCAGAGAGTCACCCTAAAAGCAATGATTAGGATCTATTCTCATTGATGTACAAGATTCACCATACACTGAATGAGCCATTGCGAACTGCCAGAATTTGTTAAACATTGACACAGAGCATTGATCAGTGTCACCCTAAAAGCAACAACTGTGATTACATTTTTTTCTCATTGACATACAAGATTCACCATACATGAGACATTGTTCAATAAAAATCCTATATAAATATGACTTCAACAAATTCTTCCATTCACCAAATTATCACTAAAACTAGTATGTTAAGAAATTATTTTCTTGTGTCTTTTTGCCTTATTAAATATTCTATTTAGTTGCAGAAAACGTTGTTTCCAAATCAAAATCAACACATGTATGCCTTTATTGCTATTATGGTAAGTTCATAACATTAGTTCTTTTATTCTAACCATATCTTTTACAATCACATATTTAATGTTCCTTAATGTTTTTATTCTTGTAAGACCTTAAAGAAGATATTGTGCAATATTATTGTCATTCAATGTCAGAGTCACACCTTCTGATAATTCCAATATTGGAGCAAATAAGATTTACTGAAATTGGAACACTAAGGCATTTAAAGGTAGATCATGTCTTAGTCATTGTTTTTGTGGAAAGGTGGAGACCTAAAACTCACACATTTTACTTTTTAAATGACAAGTGTACCATAACAATGTAAGACGTGCACTTCAAGTAGGTCTTAGAGTTAATGGATTAGTGCTCATTGGCCTCGTAATGTTTGATTGGGAAATAATGTGCGATGTGCGACACTTATCTAGATGTCACACTAGCCAAATGGGAGTCACTCATAGGCTCCCAAGTAAAAGTAAAGTTGTTTAGATAAAATACGTTCCACTCGATGACAAACCCATTGAAGAACAACTATATGCCCATTATAGGACATACACACTACATTTGATTAGGGAAGTATTAATGTTTGATACAACATGTAATAAAATTTATCTTACGTACTTACTATCTTTGACTAATCTATGAAGAACTAGATGTTATAACTAGGTTTTGCTTATTTAGTTGTGTGGTACAGAAAAATGTGTTGAGCAATAGATGTCAAAGCAAAGGTAATGGGTGATTGCATATAATTGTGGCAATCATGGGCATGACATTGCATATCATACATCACACCTATTTCCACTATTAGCCTTTGTAGCCCCTAATGTGTATATGAAGTAGTGACATAGTTCTAAACTTCAAAAAGGTCTCTCATAATGACCTTTGGGGTATAGGTCTACAATTGATCACATTCAAGATGATCATGTAATACATATGCAAATATCATTAACTTCAATGCTAAAAAATGTTTAAGCTTAATATGAAATATCATATTTCGTAATATACATAAATTTATTATAGTTTATATGTAATCCATATATAGACTTAGAGGCATCTATCTTGGTCCATGCTTAGGAAGTGCTTTGTTTAATAATACGATGATGATTATACATAAAGGCACCATGTTGACCAACTAAAGTGTTTGACTATTGAAATGTGAAGATTAGACGATAAGTACAATCAAAGATCAAGTTGACACATTCATGGAGAGTATTTCTGAAGCTCGAGTATGTATTACAGAGAATGTCTTTAACGTCTACCCCTAAGAAGATTCGCGCCAAACAATAAAAGTTCATATACATCTTAGGATGTGATCTAAAGTTGTAATGACCACTAACTCCCCTGACACAACTATTTTCAACTCTGGCCCAACTATTTATCTTTTATAATGTGTGCATTTAACTATTATTTGATGTAAAAGGTTTTGCTACCAAAGAAGATAAGTGCTACCAACCATAAGTGTGTAAAGAAGAGAAGAGAAAACAATGTTGCATGTCATGGTATTTAGTGTTTATCAACATAAAAACTCATTAGACGATAGTTGAAGAAGAAGAATAAGACAATAAAGAGAGTTCAAAGCTACTCAACAGTTTGGAAAGGGAATGCAACAACTACTTTTCTTTCAAGCTTGTGATAAGTGTCAAATTACCTATCTATATACTTGATTTAGACACTTAATTTATACAACATTAAATATTTTTTATGCAAAAGTGCTTTTACCAACTCTAAAACTTAGAAATAGTTGCATTAAGAGAAGTTACTTGAGGATTGTGGTTTTCTATTTTACAAGTTTGGGTGCAGTAGAAAAAGCTGAGACAGTTGATCTGCTAAGCAAAATTAAGCCACTTCCACTTAGCATAGGAAGTTGGAGCTAAGCAGATTAAGGATAGAGAGCACCCTAAAATGAAATCTAATTTCGCTAAGCAAAACAAATGGTGCTGAGCATATTTGCTCCAGAAAGAGATAAAATCTAAAACCCAATTTTAGTGAGCAAGCTATAAATTGTTCAACACATAATCAACCTTCAAATTAAAAAAAAAAAGTGATATGTTGAGTGTGACGTCTCTTTCCAATATATATTTAATATCATTTTATTTTATTCTCCAAAATAATTTGAAGTTTCTGGTAAAATATATTAGAACTTGCATATGATAAAATTTCCAATATTGCTTCATTAGACAATGTGTGATATAATTAGAGTAAACTGAAAGTTGAAAGATGTGTCTAGTGAGTTTACTTCATAACTTTTTTCTTAATTATAAACAAATTAATATGGAACTTATATGACTAATAAGATTAAGAAATATAACTTCGTTAAATGTATTTCGTCTAATATGGATTGTTACGTATCTTTAAGACGAATCTTTTGTCTAATGGACCAATTATCTGATATGAATGAAATTAAATTAATGGTTTGTATCCATAGATTTATATCAAAGAATTATGTTCCTAGATTCAGTAGAAGATGTGTATTACAGCGAAAGAAAAGAAGTGTTTAGTGTTTCCAGTCTATCCTGAAATTTATCCTTTCAGTTTCAACTAGAATTGAATTTTGTCTATATAGATATGATGAAGTATTAAAGCAAATATTAGATAGTGGTTTAATAGAAAACTTTAGATATAAATAATATACTATGATATACATATATTTCTTGAGTCTAGATTATATGTGTATTGTATATTTCATTCTTAAAAACTATTCTTTCATCTAATGATTTTAAAATGAATAAATACTTCTCATTTAATGTTTTAAGAAGTAAACTAGATCAAATATGGTAGTTTAATAAGAATAAGCATTCACATTCATAGATGATAAGGAGTAAAATGAATTTGGATTATAGAAGCGTCTTAAAAATTTGGTATTTAACTTTAAAATGTTCCTCAATGAAATTAGAGTTTCATAGGTAATCATATAGATGATTAGGTATTCGTCTATCATATTATAAAAGAGCATATAAGTGATTCGTCTACTGGTTAAATATCAGCAATACGAACTATGTTCCAACTACATATTTATAATTCTACATCTATTCCAATTCATACATATATACATAAGAGTACATTTTTCATATTTTTTCTTCTACTTAATTATACACCTGACTCCATTACTTATTTTGCTACACATCTCAAATGAAAATAAATTGATTAACGGATTATTGCAAGACATTAGGGATAAGAAGGAAAGTCACGGTCACATGTTCATTAATCACTAAAGGTATTTCTAAGTTACGCATGAAGGTCGGAGTGGAATGAAAGTCCTCTAAACGTTGTTGAATTCTCCACCTCATTAAAACTCCAACCGTTGCCCGAAAAATTGGCAGAAATCTCAATCATAAATGGATGAGTACTATTAGGTATATCCATCTAGATATGTAGATATAAGTTCATGATACCAAAAAGAAAACAAGAGAGTGAGTGAGATACGTATACGTTAATGTAATAGTTGCGTCAAAATAATAATAAATGGTAAACTAAACTATCAGACAAATCTGAAGTGTAGTTAAAATTGTGAAAAATAGTGAACCATTATAATCAGAAAAAGGATTTCACAACATTTTCCATCAAGAATAGCTTGTATGGTGAATAGTCAAGACAAAATGAACAATATATAATATTACCCACCATCAACACTTCTACCTATTTCAATCCTCAAATATTCAACCTCCACCATTTTAGCATTCTGATTAGATACAATGTGATCATGGTTCAATCACTAAGTGAAATCAAAATAAGAATACACAGATGTAAGTGTAATAAAATTAGAAAACTTCAATTTCACAACATTATCCATCAAGAACATCATGTATGGTGAATAGTTAGGATAAAGGAGCAATTTATATAACATCCCCCACCATCAACACTTCCACCCATTTCAATCCTCAAGGATTCAACCTCCACTATTTTAGTATTTCGATTAGATATAACATAGATCACAATCTAGCCACAAAATGGAAATCAAAATAAGAATAAACACATGTAAATACAGTAAAATAAAAAAACTGTAATCAAAACCAATTAATATATATATATATATATATATATATATAACAAAATAAGCAAAGTTAGATTAGTAAAACCAGTAGAATATTTTAATGGGTAAAGCTTAGGGGTACCTCATCAAAAGTGAAAATATATACAATATGCATGTATATCTCATTTTCCTTGCCTTATCTTTCGAGGCAAAGTTTTTTTTCCTCTTTCTTTCACAATTTTCATACTGAGTTTTCTTGTGCATAAATCTTGTATCTCGTGACCTCTATTTATTGAGGTCATGGTAATCATTACTCGAGTTTTAACTTAACAAATTATACTTAATTTGCTCAGTTTCATTTTTGTCTTATTCTTTGAAGTAGTGTAGTCACTGATAAAATATTACATTTCACCTAAGTCTATCCCTTCATTTTTTTATATAAGGTAATTGGTGTGGTAAAGGTTGATGTGGCCATAGTAAATGATGATAAGTGGATCCAACTACTTTTTCCTTACCTACAACATTTAATGTGGGAAGATATTATCTGCAGTTATCTCTTTTCATGAGGAATAATCTTTTATTATCTATTTATGTTTCATCTAGACAAAAAAAAAAAAATTACACCATTTTAGTTTAAGTTGTTTATTTCACTCTTGATTACCCATCATCTTTAGTTTATCATGAATTCTAAATTTTGCATAATAGTGTAGAATTGTTTGTATTGTGTTGAGTTGGATCATCTAGCATAGGAATAATGACCTTTAGGTGTTTGAATCGTCTAATGCCTTGTTCAGATGGAATCATCTAGCTCTTGTAAGTATATGCATGGATCAACCAATGGTCTTTTTACTAAACCATTGATGATCTTCTATCTAAGTCTTTTTTCAATATTGTCTACTTCGTATAGCTTCGATTTTAGTAGAATCCAGCGTCTAATCTTGCATAGTCTAACTCCTTATAAGAGTGTCTATTACTGAAGCATCTAGCTATATCCTTGCATTGTCTACTCATCAGATCTTGATTATCTAATTCTTCTTTGATTGCTTCATGAGTAGACACATAGATAGACTAATAATCCTTTTCTTAATTTGATCTTGTCATCATCTAGTATAGCTTCAAGTTCAACACTTCTACCCCAATGTCATCTATCAAGGTTACGTCTAGTCCTACTCTGTATATCATCTAGTATCAAATTTGACTTTTTTAATTCAAGATTTCTCTAATGGACTTATGATGGTTATTGTATTAAGTGATCTTTAGAACTCATAAACCCATTTCTATACAAATTAGATGTTATTTGACGAGGTTCTCTACGTTTGGCAATCTAACCTTTATACTTGTGTGAGACGATATATGATTTTTAGTTTTTGTTCTATAGTTATATTGTCTATTTAGTGTGTATCTGAAAATAGATTTTATTTACATAAAAGCATTACAAATTTCAAGATGTTACAAAGACGATTGGGAAAAAAACTCTAGTAGCTTGGTAGGAGTCTTATGGAGATGAACATCCAGAGCTTCAAAGGTTTGTTATTCCCGTACTTAGTTTGACATGTAGTTCTTCTAGATGTGAACATAACTGGAGCACATTTGAGATGAGAAGAACTTAAAGTTTATGACATTACAATTAAAATATACTAAATTAATAATTATTTATATGTATGTTTGCATTTGTATTTATTAAGTTCACACAAGAAGAAGAAATCATTTGAAACAAGAAATTATGAATGATGTTGTTTATGTCATGGTTAATTCAAAATTAGTTGAGAAGAAGGAAGGTGGAAGAAGGTCACTTGAGGAGTTTGAACTTGATGATAGGTTTATGAAAAATGTTAAAGGAGGAGGAGATAATGAAAATATAGATTTAATTGATACTCCCACTTCAAATGGAGATAACAAACCTTTGGTTGAAGGTCAAATCCAAGGTGGTAAGGAAGATGATGATGTTCTTGCCATCTCAGTTTTAGAGTAGGAGAATATTCTTATTAATGTGTTTCATTAAGAAGATAGAACTACTGAAAATCTCTTTAATTTTCATTCTAATTTCAATGATTTATATTAGATGAACTTAGGGATTGATAACATTCATAAAGATTATGAAAATGATAAGTTCATTTAATTCATCTCACATCATAATTAACCACATTTTATAATTAATTAACCACGTTCATAAAAACTTATGTATCTATAAATAAAACTCTTATCTTCTTGTATATTCACATTTTGATTAGATGTGAATTGATTTGCTAAATATTTATAGTCCTGTTGTCTTATAATCTTAAATAATCTTAAATGAGAACAATCTTCTTATTCTATCTAAAAAACTTTCCATCCAAAAAAATTTGAATTTTTTAAGAAACTTATAAAGTTTTAATTTTTTAGTCTTTCGTTACTCAAAGAGAAATATGTTTTTTCATCAAATAAAATCATTTATGAAAATAGACTCATTTACAACAAAGTTATTCACAACTTAAAAGAATAATTGATAGAATTGACAGTAAACTAATCACCGGTCACAGGACAATAATAATATCAACGTTATAAAAAGTGATATAGATGATGCTAGAAATAGTATAGAAAAGCTAAACACAAAAACATATCAAAACTAATATGAAAGGTGTCCAAATTAGTGTGAAGGACGGTGAAATCTTCTTCTCACATTTTCTCCTATTTGTATAACCCTCTCGTGTTTAGTTTCTATTTTATTACAATTCTATGCTATAAATTCCACTTCAATAAATCTTCACATTTTTAATAGTGTAAAAAATTAAAAAAATTCAAGTATTGGTGTGAGAAAAGTGTCTTTACACGTACTGCTTTACGTGTATCATTTCCCTTTATACATTTAATTTCTCTCCACTAAAAAACAGAAAAAGCATATACACTTCTCATTTGAATGAAGAGGAAAAGAAAAATGCATTAAATTTCCTTGGGAATGAGAATGAATCATGATTAGATGGGTATCGCGTGGCGAAGCGCAGCGAGGTCAAGTGAGTCACATACATAGCTAATTAATGTGGCAGGCAGTGGTGGCAGAAGTTAGCTTTATTCACTGTGCAACCTTCAAGCTGAAACAGTTACGACGTCGTCTCGCTACACCTGTACTTCCTCCAAGGAAACTTTGTTTTGGTGTGCATGATGAGACCAGCGTGCTCTGCACCGTACACGTGTCATGCTATCATAGAATGTGGAGGGCGGTGGTACCCTACATCTATCTATCTGTACACCACCACCGCTTGCTTCACCTATCTTCTCTTTACCAATCTCTCTCCCTTGCTCCCTCCTTGGATTCCGTTTTCGCTATTTTTATTTTAATAAAAGCTTTCGCAATCAAATTAAATATAGATATATGATAAAAAAAAAAAAGTTAATACAATCTTAAAAGGTAAATAAAAACACAATTTCCTCAATATTTATCATTTTAAAAAAATAAAAAATATTTAACATATACCAACTATGAAATGTTAATGTCATCACTTTTATCTTAAACTAATTGCAGTTGAAGAATAACATTAAGTATGTGGCTTCTTCAAACAATCTTACCAAAATAACTTTAGCAATTTCATTCGCATAGTAAATACATTATTTTTATCTTTTGTGAATAAAGACATTGTTATGGTTTATTTGAAGATAAACTTGGAACAAAATAATATACTCATTGAACTTTTCACAAACATTATTAAATGTAAATAAAAATAAAAATAAAATAATTTTTTATCAGCTTGAATTAAGTTATGTATAAACTTAAAATATAATTTGAGCGAAACTAATATAATTTTTTTACAATTAACTTCATAAGTTAATTTTAGATTTTTATTTAAAAAAAAAATACTTTTAGAGGTAATAAGTTTCCTTAAAAGATGTAACCAAACGTTTACTATTTAAATACGTTAGATATTTTATTTTATATTAGAGACAATAAGGTTTTCTCTATGTATTTAATGTACTTGACTAAATAAGTTAAAGTCTCCTGCTACTTGATAGATACTTCAACCATTTTTTTTTCTCTCTTTTTTATATTGTTTCAAAAAAAATAATTTGTTTTAATTTTAATAAAATAGTGGTTAAGTTTTCTATTTATTTATTTCTCTTTTTAACTAAAATTAAAAATCATTTAAAATATAAATGATAAAATAGAAAACTAATTTAAAAAGTAATATAAAAAGAATACTTTTTTAAAGGTTTAAAATTTCTAACTTGAGAGTAAACCTTTAACTTTTTATACTCAAATAATATAATGTCTTAACACTATCTCTTCTCTGGTTAGTAAGTACAGTTCACATATTATTGCCACAATTAATTAAAAAAATCTGTTTCAATCATGTCAGATTTTTTATTTAAATTTTATTTGTATATTTGATTTTCTCAGATGTTTATTCATCTTAATTAATCTTAAAATTTTTTATTATAATTATTATTATTATAAATATATATTAGATTTCAAATTACGAAGATAAATTCAGTCATAAAAAACAATTAAATATGAAACGTGTAAATAAGTTTATCGAATATAATTATCACAACTGTAGAAATCAATTTATTTAGATATATATTTGCGTCAGCAAAGTAACAATTATATATATATATATATATATATATATATATATATATATATATATATATATATATATATATATATATATA
>Ga0209700_109562_pt1 | contig 11077 bp, 4 predicted proteins | sample SiratroredBW_FD_187528 | JGI IMG/M metagenome (GOLD analysis project Ga0209700, IMG submission 187528) | Root nodule microbial communities of legume samples collected from California, USA - Siratro red BW (SPAdes) (version 2) | ecosystem: Host-associated > Plants > Roots > Nodule | place: USA...
ATAAAAAAAATTATATTATATATATATATATATATATATATATATATATATATATATATATATTATATTATATTATGGGTTTAGTCTTTATGATTTTTTAATTTGAACTTAAAGGTCGTACATATTATCTATGGATGAAGTTGAGCTTCAAATGGTGAAAGATTTATTTTTAAGGATGATGACCAAAGAGTTTCAGTAGAGTGAATTAGAACTTACATACGAATTTCTTATACGAACAGAATCCACCTATTATTTTGCAGTTATCTACGAATAAACTGGTACATACATAAATCATAAATAAATATCAGCTGCTATAATGATTTTGTCACAAGAGTTTTATACACATTGTGAAATGCCGGAAAGTTTCACTACTTAATGCGTGTATCTTTTATAATATCACTTTTAGTTTCGAATAGCATTTAGATGTGATTTTTAATATATTAGTTTTCTTTTCTTTGCTAAAGATTTTCTCAAAAGTTTATAAAGTGATTACATCAAGTGTGTTTTTGCAATGGAATCAATACAGTTACATAAAGATTGTCTTTTGCTATGGATTATTGGATTGTCTTTACCTATATATAATAAAATGTTATTGGCTTATCGTTTTATAAAGTTTTTTTTTAATGCGAATAATGATGGATATGACAGAAATTGTTATTTGACAAAACTAATTATTAATATATAATTTATGTGAAATTATAAAGTCTAAAAATTACCAAATACTTTACTTTCATTTATAATATTAACCATAATAAGAATTTTCTTACAACAGTTTTACACCTTTGTATTAATTATCAAAATATCCATATTATTATAATAAATCTGAGATCAATCTTAATGAGAAAATTTCAATCTTAAAATATCTTTTGGGAATCATATTTAAAAAATTAAAATGGAGTTTCAAAATTTCATTATTAGAAAGCACTAACTGAGCTTTCATTGTTAGTTTATAATATTTTCGATTTTAATGAAATTAATACTTAAATTAAGTTTTTAACATTCTTAAAATATTTTTATGAAATATATTTGACATTTAAATATCGAAATAATATTCTCCATAATTAAAAAATTACTTAACAAAAACTAAACCCACTTTTGTCATAATAGTTCGGAATATTTTGGTAATTTAATGTAAATATATACAAATAAAAAAATATCAAAAATTACTTTTAATATTATAATTAATGTATAAGAGAAAATAAAGAAAAGTACAATTATATTTTGGCTAAAAAGGAAATTACAGTTAGTTTTAACAAAATGAGCCTTCTGCTAATTTATGGGGATTCGGTAAAAACAATCATTAGAAAACTATGTTTAGATAATACTTGATAAATGTGAAAACAATTTTGGTGTGTTAGGAATTCTCTTAGATTTTTAAAAATAAACTTTTGAATACTTCATACATAATTAATTAATATCTTAAAAGTTTTTTAAAAAAATTAAAGAAAACCATTTTATCCATACTCCGTCTGTCCCTTGTAACATGGACTTCGCATATTAATCATTCATTTACAGAGTTACAAGCATGACTAAATGCTACGTAGATTAAATTTGAGAGAATCGAAAAGTAATTTTAATTTGGAAAGAGCACTTATTCTTTTAAATTCATAGAGTTTTTTTTTTTTTTGTAATTTTAAACCTGTTTGACTAAATAAAATTTTCAAGTCGAATGACAAAGCTAATATTTATCAACTAGCAAAAAGGAATAAAAAAAAATTTTTAGCCGTACTTTCGATTAGCCAAATAATGGAATAAAAAAAATTGATTAGCCATACTTTTGACTAATCTACTGATCAAATGATAAATTACGGAGACGTATGTGTGAAATGACATATATGACAGTGTGAAATGCTCTTCAATAATAAACAAACATCTGCATGAAGAAATGATGTTGCAGAAGATCTCTCGAATTACGGAACGTATTTAGAGTAATTAATTGATTAATGTACCATTTGTTAAAAAGTATTATGAGCTCAGAAGCATAATTGTTTATGTTTTGATAGAATAAAATAGAGATTGAAATGCAAAATAACATATATTGTACGGAACATTCCACAGTATCTTCCAGACAGGATGACACGCGGAAGAAGGTGACTTCCCACCTCCCAAACTCATCTCAGCCATTCATTCATATTTCAGAACCATGAACAAACAAACGAGAAAGAAAGATTACAAGAAAAAAAAAAAAAGTTCGAATTTAAATGTCCCCATACTTTACTTTCATTTTTTTATTCTAAAAGTTCGGATTTTTATCTTCATAATTTTATAAAGGACCTAATTTCCTCTCTTGCTATAACACTCACTAAAGTTACAATAATAACAACTCTACCTTATATACATAATTTCGCCACTTTAATTATTGATATGGAATTTTAGTATAATATTAATTAAAACTTTTTTTACTTTTAAACCAATTAAAATTGAAAATAATTTAATCAGATAGAATGTAAAAATAAAACGTATGCGAAAAAAAATTGGATAAAAAATTGAATTTTTGAAATGTGTGGAATAAAATTGCAAAAAGAAATAAGAGATAAAAATCGTAAATTATATTTTCATTTCTTTCTAATTTAATGGTTAATAAATAATTTATCTTTAATCATTAAAGTTGAAAAAACCAATAGTAAGTAACTTCAAAAGTGTTATTCACCATTTTAATATTTTATTTGTATTTAATAAATAAGATTAGTCCTTTGTTAAAATAATTTAAAAGAAACGAATGATAAAATTGGAGAATAACTCTTTTAAATATACTCCAAAAATAAAATAAAGAAAGATTAAGTTTTTCTAAAAATAAATTTTTATGCTCACTTTCATTCTTCTCTAATATATTCTAACAAACAAGTTTCATCATCGTTAAGTAAAAGAAGTAAAGAATAAAGATGGTAAGTGTTTTGTTGTATGATCCCTCCTTCTATACAATAAATAGACCTTGTTAAGATCAGCCACTTTGTTTTTCAGTGTTCTGAATTATCGGTTATCACTCTCACCAGTCGTAGGGAGTCAAATAAAATGCTATGAATTAATAAACAAACACTGTTTTTAACTTTTAACTATCCGATGCTTTTTTTGCGGGCAACTATATGATGATATTAATATAGTTAATATAAAATAAAGCCAAACTATATCTTTTATGTCATATAGACTCCAATGAAGTGCTTTCAAGAAAGTCATTCAGGAAAAAAAAAATACAAAAAACATGTAAAAGAACAAAAACAAAAAGTTAGAAGCACGATTTAAAGAGTTTGTAACTTCTAATACAAATTTTGGTAAATAGTTTTTGCTATTAAATTATTAAAGAAAATGACACTTCTTTTGAACTTGACTCAATCATGATTACTGAATACCCCTCTTATTTTAAAAATTACAGTAATTAATATTTAACTTTCTTTTAGGTTAGTTTAGCATGAATTTCAATTTACCTCTAGACGGGTACGCACAAGAAAATACAAATAAATATATATTATGTGTTTTGTCTTTATGATTTTTTAATTTGAACTTAAATGTTATTGTTTATTTTTCAATAAGTTTGTTATAATACAAGGCACGCTACAAGTTGAAAATTTCACACACCTGAAAATATTATAATAATGTTGCTGTGATACTAAAGTGCACCTAAAAATAACAGGAGGCAAACAAAGGAGCCTGCAGGTCTGGCAGAAAGTAACATATATTTACAGAGATATGGAGACAAAGCTTCCAATAATTCAAATTACGATGGGTGTGGTTTATACGGTAAGTTTTCGTAAAGACATGAATACAAGAACAACCACATCGTATTTTACAACGGCAAATTTAAAAATGTTTTTTACTATAATATTTGTCTTATCCTGAATTGCAAAATAAAGTTCAGTACACCGAACAGATTAAATATGAAAAAGTAAAGAGGTGTTTGGTGGAAGTTTTGATGAGTTTGTTTTATGTTGAGTAAGTTGTGTGTATTACAAAGGAGATGAAAACTTGCGACATGCGAATAATTTATCTTTTTACTCATTGCTATCTAAGTACGAAACAGAGGCTAAGATATGAAACAATTAGGTGAATTCTTAGTAGAAATAAATTAATGGGAGTCTGAGGAAGAAGAAGAAGTCCAAAGAGAGGCAGAAAGCAAGCGCCGAGATTTCCAATTCAACACCAACTTATTAGTCCCCAACTCCTCTACCCGATAACCGTCGTTGAAAAGACCCAATAGAAGCTTCGCTTGGCAATGATTGGCGAAGCTCATTGGGACTCCCCTGAACCCCGCCGCACCCAACCACTCCCCCCACGACCCTCTCTCTTGCAGCTCTTCAGCCGTCCGATATATCCGGGCCAGTGAGCCCACTATCCTTGGGCCCAAGAAAACCCGCTCCACAAGGGCCCTGGCCCGCCCCTGCATCGGAAACCCAGCCTCCAGCGAGTCAAACACCGCCGAGTAGTGATGCAGCGAGTCCATGAACCTTCCCACGAACCCTCCCACACTGGACCCCACCTCTTCCTCCACCAGAGTCACCAGCCTCGGCTTCAACTCCTTCGCCCCACTCAAAAACGACGCAATAGAATCGGGCGCGCGGTAACTCAGGTGCGGTAAGTTTAACATGCAGTTAAAAACTAAAGCCTCTCCGCGAACCAGCTTCAAAGAGGAAGGTTTAAACATTTCGTCGGGATCCAACCTGCACTGGTGGAACGTGAACGGCTGCCCAAGGGAAGCGGCGAACGCCGTCAAGCGCCTGCCTGTCTCCTGAACTGTGGCGACGGAGCGGCGTCCGGTGCCGGTTCGGGACAATGCGGTGATTCGGAGGTGTGGGCCCGGTGGACCTGTTTTGTTGGAGGCAAGGGCCTGCATGAGAGAAGCCCACTGGACCCCTTCCATGATGTCGTAGTCTACGATGTGGACGCGGCGCTCGTGGGCCACGGCCTCGATGATGGCCTGGTTGGCGGTGAAATGTCCGAACTTGACGTAGGGAGACATGTCCTGGAGCATTTGGAACGCCGCGAGGGTGTCGTTTTGATGATGATGATCGTCCCGGGGTTGGTGGGACCCGCACGTGATGTAGTAGTGATGTTTGCTGTTATTGTGCGCACCCCCGGCGCCGTCTAGCAGGCCCTGGAGTGCGTCGGTGAAGTAGGCGGCGAGCCTCTCCATGTTGGAGCCGTGCGCCGCGTGGGACACCAAATCCTTGAGCCGAACCAATATCACTCGAGCCAGGTCGCGACTCTTGGTGGCGCCGGTGAGGGCCTCCGCGGCGGCCATGAGCAGATGGACTAGTCTGAGGCCCTTGGAATCGTCGGCGGCGGCTGTTTCTTCCTCGTTGTCGTCTTCCTCCGTTATGGAGGCGGAGGGGGAGTTGCTGGCGGCGTGGTCTTCGGGGCTGGGGTACTCGGCGGCGGCGCCGTCGGAGACGATGGAGTCGATGAGGTGGTGGAAGTCATCGTGGGGTCCGGTGAAGGCGTCCCAGTTGACGAGGGGGGACCAGTGGTTCCAGTTGCAACCGTAGTCGTCGTCGGAAGAGGGGGTGGTGTCGGTGATGGTGGTGTATTCAGAAAAGTGTATGTTGTGGATTGCATCTGTGTGGTAGTCCATGTCTATTTCCATGGTTTTTGGAGCAGAGTATCTTGGTGGGTGAGGATAAAAGAGGAGAATAGAAAGAAGGTGGGTTGATGTAGAAGTGGTGGTGTTTTGTTCGGGTGGGAGATTTATAAAGGGCTTCAGACTTGAAGGAGAGAAGAAGGGTGTGGAAGTCCAAAAATTGATTGGTCACTACAGTTTTTTGCGGGCGATCACTGCCCATTTGATCTTTCATTCAATTTTTTTTAATAAAATATTACTTATTCCTCATCATTACTACTACTGCCGTTTTTTTATACCCCCATCTTGGATTTATACAATCTTTAACTTTTAATTTACTTATAACCCCCTCTCTTGAGGGAGAGAAGAAGCAAAACCAGAAAGAACAAGGATTGATCAAGTTATTTGGATGAAATACGTTTGTGTCCTCATAAACATCATATAGAAATCATCAACATGAAAGCTCAGTTTTGTTCAAAAGTTTAATTTTAACCTCATACGATACATCACGAAAAAGACATACAAGCCTCTATCTCATAGTGGTATCTCTAAGGAAAATGTTAAAAAAATTTAAACTCTCTGTCCAGCCTATCTCAGTGGCCAAGCCAGTGCCTCACCATTTTATCTTGCCACGTGAACTGCCAATGATACTTGGCACCCTCTCATTGGCTAATACTATTTTCATCCCACGTCATCAATTCCGGGAATGTCTTTTCCTCTGCCATTGGTGAAACCTCAAAAAGTCACCCACACAACTTCAATTAGAACATATGAGTGTACATAATTTTCGTTACCAAGATAAACTTCTAAATATACGAAGGGCTATGCAGTGTCTGCCTTTGAGGGCACATATAGTTTTGATAATGTATTCAGTGACATAAGTCATCGTCTAGGTTTTTTAAATAAATGATCAACCACGCCTAGGGTTCTTTCATTGCGTGGTTACTCGTACAATAATTTGCTGCAGCGAATAGAATAGAATGTAGAAATTACTTTTCATTTAATTATGAGATCGTGTTTATGTCACAGATACAAAACTAAGCACCTTGGGATGTTATGAAGGGACATAATTAAATAGCTCTATTAGAAGACCCCGCGATTCATGCGAATCAACACGTTAACGATGTGCACTATATTGTATGATATATATATATATTGCCTCTCTACATACCTTAAAAGTATAAATGTACTGTGTGTATATGATCATGTTACGTACATATACTTGTAAACATGGCGTTGGAAAGCATAGTTGATTTGGCTTTTGCTATACAGGTCAATTTTTCCATGTTCATGAAAGTCGACTGATTACATTTTATATCGGTCTTTACAAATTAGCAGTTTATAGAATCAATTCCAATAAATATAAATGTATCGGTTTTAGATTGAATCTCACATGGGCCAAAGAAGGAGTCTAATTGTAAAAAATGTCACTTCTCCAATTAGTATTAACCTATGACAAGATATTGTGAACAGATAAGGAAAGTGTAAAACTGAGAGACAACTGTTACTGAAGAAAATAAAAATTAAGAAAAAATCATGTTACAACTTTTTTTTCAAAACAAATAGACTGTCTTTTTGGTTTCTTTAATTTACACTATATGCCATTTTACTTTTTAATTTTAGCTAGTTATGTCCTTCTATTCTATTTCAAAATTAAGCAAAATTTTGACCTCTCAATAATTTTTAACTTCAAATTTTTACATTATTAAAAGTTCTTAATTTAGAAATTTAGTGAAAATTATTAAATGTTTAATAAACTTATATATGTAATTTTCTTAGTCAAATATTGATAATTTAATTGATTATTATTCCTATATCTAATACGTTTAATAATTTGCATCACATAGTTTAATAGTGTGGAGTTCAAGGATAATTTTAATATATTTTGATTTCTTAATTGTTTGATGTGCTTTTTAAAGATAAAATTGATAAACAATTAATATTTTGCATGCAGTGATTAACCTTAACAATAATATCTTAATAAGTTTTTGATTGGAACATAAATTTCAAATAAATTATGAATTAAAGTTAAAAATAATTATAAAGTTAAAAATATGATTGCATCTTTTAAAAATATATTAGCTTAAATTGATCTAAAGTTAAAAAAATAAGGAATTATAAGTTTAAAACATAATTTAATTAAACAAACGGAACCAAAAAATAGTCTAAAGTAGCTCTTTTGACTGTAAGAGAAAAATATATCATTTAATCTAGAATTATTAGCAATGTAATATTTTAAGATAATTATTTTAAAATAAAAAAAAACTTATATTATGTATGTGCAATTAGAAAAGAGTATAAAATTTTCAAATTATCATTATGTATTAATTATTCAACACAAAGAAACACAGATATGCTTTAGAATTTAGTTTGCGAAATAATTGATCTTTTCTAAAAAAGTTAATAAAAATATTTAATAAATTTTCAAATATATATTTTTCCTTCTATATGCTTGAAATATTTTCCTTTTTTAATTTTTACCATACTTAAGTGATACTTATAAACTAAAAACGGCTCGTTAGTTTAAAGAATTTTGCGAGGATAGGTTTTGAGACCATATCAGAAGTGAACTTTAAGTCAAATTTAAATTTATAAAACTGGCTTATAAAGTGAGGTTTGTACCCACTTATAAACTATTGAAATACCTCATTTCTAGTCGATGTGGGATCTCTAACATAATAATGTATCCAACTACTAATATGATTTCGATTTAAGTTAGAATTTGTTTAGTTCAAATTAGTGACTTTAAACTAGTGAGTTCAAATGTCTATGTGATTGAACTTGTGGTGTTTTTTCTTTTATAGGGATAGATTTTAGCATCCTCTCTAACTAAAATATCGTGATTTTAACATAAAAAGAATGACTAATGTTTTGGAAGATTGGGAAGTTATGTTATGACCTATACAAATGTTTTCGTCATTATGTTGGTAACTACTCGTACTAATATTAATGGCCTAATAGGCCATATGTGACATTAGAGTTACCTGACATTCAAATCTTAAAGTCCAAGTTATGATGGTACACAAACCCAAGTCATACACAAACTCCAGCCTCGAGGTCGAGTAGACGAAAAGGTTTATCCAGCCAAAAACCTAAAGGTTTCTAGAATGAGTCGTTTCATCTTAAAAGTGTTTTCAATTATCACACATGTTGATACGCGCAACCAAAATTATACTAAGAAGGCTCCACAAATCCCTTACTGGCTCCTAAAGAAAATCCAAATTACGAATACTCACAGAATTGTGGAGTATCTGCTAAATACACAATATGCTGAACAACTACAATCGCCCGTTGTAAACAACAATATTATTCTGAATTGAAAATCGGTTTAGAAATTCCACAACACAATTTAATCGATATTAATTCAATTACTAAATTAATCCAATTATTAAATATAATAATCAATTCAAAATAACAATTGAATATATAATTATAAAAAGAATTACAAAACATGAACTTCAGTATTAGAAAACAGAAGAACACCTTAATATTGGATTAACTAAAATAAGAGAAAAAAAATCATTTAATTATCTATTGTGATATATTTTAAAAAAACTATATTTATAAAAAATTTAACCTAAAATATAAAATAACTAAATAACTTTTTTCCGAGAAAAAACGAAGTCACTATTCGATAAAGACACCACTGGTCTTTCTAGGATTATACCTATATTATTGTCTTCCAATCCTTAGATAGTTTTATGGCTGGTCTTCCCCGCAGTTCTTTCTCATGTACTGCGTAGGGCCTCTCGGCTCCGTTCAGCTTCCTGCTCTCATAAGCAGCAAGCAACTGGATGGCCCTCAACAGCCACAAGTGCCATGAGTCTCCTGTCTCCTCTCTTGGAAGGCGAACTTCTGCCCACCCTTTCTTTGAACCTTGTCAATGATCGAACTTAAAGATATGAACTGAGTGCCATTTGATGAGTAACTGATAAGTTCTACCACAAAGTCACACAAAGTGGTCGCTTTTCTGAAAACACTAAAAATAAGAGAAATCCTTATCTCATTCTTTGGAAAGAAAACAAGATAGGAGAATCATACACCCCACCATTATACCTCTTTTTTCATGATTTTGTATAGTTTGGTCTTACAGGGAATAGTAAAGCTTTTAGTGGTCTCACAAGAAACGTCAAAATTATTTGAATAATATTAGTTTAATATGAAATAATTAAGTTGAAATTATTGATTATTTTTCGTCTTATTGAGGATTGGAAAGGTTATAGTGGTCTAACAAGAAGTGCCAAAATTATTTGGATAATTTTATTTTAATATGAAAAGGTTGAAATTATTTATCATAAATGCATTTAAAATTTTTCATATGATATTTAGCATTACTTTTGATAATGATTAATTCATATTAATACTATAATAAAAAAATCTCTTAAAATTAGAAAAGCTAATTTTAAAAAAAGTTGTTTTCATTCTTTTAAATTTAATTTTTAAGTACTAAATCATTTTTAGTTAAATTTAAGAGAATAAACTGATACTTTTAAATTTAAGATATTAAAATGATATTTTTAAATTTAAAAGATTACAAATAGTTTATCCCAAACTAAAGTTATCATTGAACGTAGAAGGTCATATCACACCCAACCTTTTATACAGTGTTTCATTTAATAAAATTATTTTATAACAAATATGTTTTTTCCTTCTCGTCCTCTGATCTTAATCATTCACATATACTTCATATATTTTATAGCAACTGGCCTGTCTCACCAAAATATAAATCTGGCGTGTCTAGAAATTATTTTAATTTTAAAAAGTAATTGCGACGCTTTAAAAATTGCATGTTTAATCAACAAATAATTTAAGGTTAGGAGTGGCCACTAAGACACTCCTGAGATTTTTATATTTTTTTCATATATTAAAAGAAATTCAAAAACACGTCTTGATTAGCAAACGCATTAATTGAGAATTATATAAAATATATTGTACATTAATAGCTTCAATGAAAAACATAGTATGACTGTCTTAGATTAAGCTTCTAGAGTGTCAAATGTATAATTAATTATTTTGGTTTTGTTGTGGGGAAAAACCTAGAAATATGAAATTACTTGTCTTTCTAACCATCTGAAAACCAACTAAGAAAAGAAAACGACTCTATCATTTTATATCTGCATTTTGTTTAATAATCAGTAAAAAAAACTTAGATAAGTACTAAGGAATATATGCTTAAAATAGTTAATGAGAAATAAACTGTCATAAATATAATGTGAAAATTTTTAATTCTAAATATAAATAGTATTGCAATTTTTGTAAATTTTTTAAAGTCTAACAATACACTGTCATAATATGATTATTAACATTCTTATTATGATTATTAACATTCTTATTATAATTATTGTTATTATTATTATTGTAATTATAATTTTTATAATTAATAATAGTATTAATATTAACATTATTAATAATATTTATAATAATAATAATAATAATATTACTAATAATAAAATTAATAATAACAACAATAATATTTTGTTAATAATAAAAACAATTTTATTTAAATATAAATAATATTAATAATATCTA
>Ga0209700_109563_pt1 | contig 11076 bp, 3 predicted proteins | sample SiratroredBW_FD_187528 | JGI IMG/M metagenome (GOLD analysis project Ga0209700, IMG submission 187528) | Root nodule microbial communities of legume samples collected from California, USA - Siratro red BW (SPAdes) (version 2) | ecosystem: Host-associated > Plants > Roots > Nodule | place: USA...
GGGGGGGGGGGGGTTTGGTTTCACAAAGAACAAGATATATACTATGATAGATCTTCCAAGAACAGCCAACAAATTAAGAGTATGCAAAGGGAAAGGGAAAAGAAACAGAAGGGTTATTGAAATAGCAGAAAGAAAGAAACAGGTGCTGATTTGCAAGGAATCTGAGAAAAATTAAGGTTTATGTTTGAGTATGAGTTTGAGTTTGAACAGTAAAAGGGAAACCTTACCTTGGTTGTTATATTACCAGAAATGGATGATTAGGATGGTTGGTGAATGAGTTAGTGAAAGAGAAGGGTGTGTGGATGATGTTATGATGAGTTGGGGTTTACCTCAATAGGAAACTCTGATAATGATTCCAAGAAATATCTGAGTAGCGTGTGTGTGTGTGTTTGTTTCCCAATTTCTGGCTGTTATTGCTCAGTTTGGAATGTAGATAGGAGAAGCAAACACCCTTTTTATATTGTTTACCAAAAAAAGTATTTTACATATTCTATATGTTTTTCTCGTTTAGAAGGTTTTTCTTTTTACCATTTTGTTGGATTCTTTTTCCGTACAGATGACTACTGTGTGAATCGCCAGCTATGCTGACAATTGATGTGATCTGATGTCTAGCCATTTGTAGTGATCACTTTGCAAGCTTTTTTATCTTTTCTAAGTGTCAACCTCTAAAGTAAACTATCTTAAAGTTAAGATAAATTATTCAGAAATACTATTTCATGTGAATATGTGTGGATCAATCAACTTAACCCTTCTTTACTTTTGAGGAATATTTATATTTTATAATGATTCTTTAATCACTTAAATCAACCTTTTAAGAGGCTGAGGTTGGTCTAATTATTTATTATTATGTTTATAGCAATGTCAAAGAAAGTCTTTATGGGTCGGTTTCCTTGCACTTCAAGAGTTATCTACCTAGATTTTCATCAAACTTTTGTCCCACTTTTACAGGAAGTGGCACAAAATACATATTGAGTATATTTTTACTTAAATATGCTTTAAATATATGATATTCACCTTTTTTATATTTCAATAGAGTGACATTCAAGGAATTTTTTAAATACTCCTTTTCTTAAACAAAATTACAAAAATAAATTCCTGCCTACTTTCTTCATTAACCTATATATTTTTATTATTTATGAGGAATTCCAACAGTTAATGAATGCATAATTTTTCCATTGAACATAAAAACAAGTAATTTTATAATAGGTTTGTGTTAAAACTTTTTGTAATGTATTATTTAATTATGAATAAATACCATTTTAATTCTTTAGTTTTAAATTTCCTATTTTTTATTGAGTTTGGTAAATTTAGTGTTTTTAAGTAAAATAAGGAAAACGGGTATTACTTTATTAAAAATATAAGAGAGATGAATATTATTATGAGAAATATGAGTTTATATTTAAAAATTAGAGTAAATTTAAATATTATTTTATTATTAGAAACATAAAAAAATGTGTATTTATTTTAAAACTGAAAGTGTATTAATTAATATAAATTGCAATTTTTCCATAAATATAACATGACATGATGTAATTAGATTGTTATGACCCTTACTCGTGTAGTTTACATATCCATATCCAATTTGTATGGAAAAAATACAGCAGATGTTAACTTTATTTGTGATTATGTACTAAAAGAATTGCACGAATTATGTTAATCACCGTTAATTAAATTTAAGTTATGCTTGAAGTTTTAATTTAATTAAGGGCATGTTCTGTAAGATGTATAGGTAAATAATATATGTAGCTTGATTGTAGATTTAGGTAAAAAGTTATAATTGTGTAATTGAGGAATAGGAATAGATTTTCTCTGTGTAGTTTGTTAAGCTTTAAGGTTAAAAAAATAAAGGAAGTGTACTCAGTTGAAAAGGGTGCAAGTAGAAAAAATATACCTTTTGCTCTTTTCCCTATTTAGTCCAATGTTTCTCTTCTGTTCCTTTTCTCAAAAGACTGAACTCAATATTTTCTCTTCCATTGTTGGATTTCTTGCTATAACAGAATTGAAGGCAAAGGTAGAACATAAACCATGGAACATGGTCTTATGGTGGTTCATCACTTCTTTATTCTCCTAACAGCACATGCATATTAGGTTTTAGAATATAGATTAAGTCTTTAATTTTGATCTTTAATTTGATGCTTAAGGTATGATTCTCCAAATTAATCAAGCAATTCAGTTTGTGTTTTGTTTTGTGTTCTCTTCGACCTTTAAATATTTTAGTACACAGAGAACCTAAGGAATTAAAAATTATTATTCTCGTAAATTATGTAAATAAAGTTTTGAATTAGAAAAGTATGGCTCTTTAGAAATTGAATTTTGGGGCTGCTTTCAGTACATGTAATTAGAATTGAAAATTTGGACTTCGAATAATTTTTAAATCCATTAATGTTCTTAAAATTTTATTACTACTATGTCTTGATTTAAAAGTTGTTATTTATTTTATATATATAAAAGAATAATCGTATTTTGTATGCCCCTTAATTGTAATAGATAATTTAAGTGTTGAATTATATTAAGTAAAAACTTATATAAACTGTTTATATGATGAGAAGATAAATATATATATATATATATATATATATATATATATATATATATATATATATATATATATATATTTATATTTATATATATATAAGTTTACTTAAATAAAAAGAAAGTGAGAATAAGTGAAAAATTGTATCTTAAAAGTTATTTGAGTTTGGATTGATGGTTAATATGATAATTTATAATAATTGAGTTGAGTAATGCTTTTGACTATATTTCTCATTTGAAATTGGTATGTTTAAGTTTAGATTTGGTTAATGTTAGGTATTCAAACGTGAGTTTAAGTTTTATATTGGGTAGGAATAAAAAAGTTGAGCAACATATAAGAAATAAGATCTGCAAACTTAATACCTTAAGGTTTTGGATTAGAGGTGGTGTCATTTTCTTATATATTGGCTCAGTTATCATTCTCGTGAAATCTCCCAAATGTTTATCTCCTCTCTCTCCCGACACCTAAGAAAAATATGTTATTGTTTTTTTACATACTTTTTAATTATTTATTTCCTTATACCTCGAGATAATTCCACTTAACCAACATGTTAGAATGAAAAATTCGGAAAAGATAATTTATATATTAAAAAATTTAGAATGGTTTGCTTTAAATTGATTTATTCGTATACCTTACTAATTTGAAAATAAAAATCATGAAATTTTTGAGAAATTTAGTATTTCTTAGAAATTTCAATTTTTAATATTATCTAAATACTAATGTTCAAAGTTATCAAATATTTAAAATACGGCTAATGTCTATTCTCATAAAAGTTTAATACTAGCATTTTAATTATTTAAAGAAATATTTAAAATATAAATTTTATTTATAGTAGAGTCTAATTTTTATCCAAATTAAGAATTTAAAATTTAAAAAATTGAATTATTTTATAAAAATTTAAGAAATAAAAATATAATCAAAATAATATAAGTTTTAAACATTTTAATTTCCTAAAATTTTCTAATTTAACCTTTTTTTTTGGTATGTGATCTAAATGGACTTAGTCATTTATAAAATAATAATCATATTTTAAAAAATAAAAAATGATATTATTTTATTAATATATATATATATATATATATATATATATATTACTAAATTGTTTAGTAAATTATTAATTTATTTATTTATTTATCTAACATTTTATTTTCAAAAGTAATTTAATTTAATTATTTTTATTTTTACGGTTATTACTGAAAATTATTAAATGATATTCTTAAGAAAAATTTTATTTTTTATTTTCTGAACTTATATTTTTTTTAACCAAAAAAATTTGTATTCTAAAGAATTAAACTAAAATACAATTTTGACATAATACTAAATATAATCTACTAATCTTCATTCATTTAATCAATTCAATCACAGACTTATAAGGAAAAAATTCATATTTTAAGTAAACTTTCCTTTTTTCCGTGCATTTCTTCACTTATTAGTAACGAAAATTTTATTCATAAATTGAATTATTTTGGCATAAAAATGTTCATCTTTCTTACTGATCGAATCCCCATTTTTTTTTCTTCTCTTTTCTTTTTCTTCTTCCTCTTCAAATTTTCTTTACAATTAAACTTGCCAAAAAAGTACACAAGACTTTTTCTATCAATATAGAGTTTTTTCTCAAATTATTACATTAGTATGATTTTTTTAAAACTTATCGAATGGGGGTATTTATTTAATTTTTTTACACAAGTAACTTCTTGAAATTTATGCCCGTAGTTCTGTTTTTCTTAAGCCTTTTCTTTAAATCGATTTAAGACACAGTTAACACTAAGCATAGACATTTTTTTGTAAAGAACTCAGAATATTTATTACACACCAATGCATCCCAGAATATTTATTACACACCAATGTAAAGGACTCAGTATCCTAGTTTTATCCTTGCTTTTTTTGTCTTGTACAACACTTTACCTAAAATCTTTGGCATTTATTGTCTCTGTTCTATTATAAGACTTGACGTGTGTACTCATATCATTTAAGTAACAAACTAAGTTTCTATCTCAGAAAAAAAAATTAAAAATTAAAGAAAACATTAAAACAATTATTCATTGGAGGAGAAGTCGTTGTACAGTGAGAGAGGAGGACTGAAAAATAAAAATTATAAGAATATAATGAGTAAACAAGATTTATTTTATTTTGTGTTTTATTTCTAATTATAAAATTGTCACTTTATTTTTAGTTTTGTTCAAATATTTATATAAAAAACAGTGAAATAGTTTTTTTTTCTATTTTTCCTATTTTCCAGGAATATGTTTTTTTATGAATGGGAAGTAAAAACTTCCACAAAGACAATAAATTGAAAAGAAAATAATAGTTTCATAATACAATATTTTTGGTTTACTTTAGGTGATTCTACTACACTACATGTATATTAAGATCTCTTAAATTATTGTTTCTTCAATACAAATACAAGGTTATTATAGAAGATCCTTTATTTAGTGACATGTTTAATATACAGATATTTGTTAGAGTAAAATATTTTTAATATGAAAAATGATTTTTTATTTTTATAATTCAAAGTTATATATATTTATAATTCAACTAAAGAATTTTATAAAAAGAATGTGTTAAACTTATGACAAAAAATCAACATAACAATTCACATTACAACTATTGAAAGATTTTCAATTAAGTATTGTAAAATGAAATTTAAATTTAACTTAATCTTATAAAATCGATTTGTAAAGTGAGATTTATATTTATTTATAAACTATTAAAAAGTCTCGTCTCTAATAAATATAAAATCTTTAACACAATTTATAATATCTAAAATTTATTTTTTTCATCATAGAAACTATAAATTTTTATAAGAAATGAATCCTATAAAATTGATGTAAAGCATATTGTATATTGTATTGCTAAGAACAAGTTGCTTTAAACAATTAGATCTGAAATACTTAATTTTGATATGTAATAACAAATTACTAACAAACTGAATAATAAAAACAAAATAATTATAAATAGTTATGTACATAATGTTTAATAATATTTAATTTTAATATTTATTTATATATATTTATGCTAAAATAAATAATTGCGTAAGTTCATCGTATGGCCTCCAATCCCAAATTACTCTTGTATTAAAATTCCTTGTTCTACTCTAATTTTTTTACAATATGTTTCTTACTAATTTAAAGTAAAAAAAAATAGCATTTTCCAAGTTTTTCTTACGTACAGAGAACACTTTACAAGTGTTATGCAGATGAACCCAACTCTTAGCTAATCATCGTCACGGGTTGCATTGACACTCTGATTAAAGAGGTGACAGCAGTGAGAGCCCTGTTAGAAATAACCACACTCTGCACTTGTAAGTATGTGTAGAAAAATGATTACAACTACGACAACCACGCTAGGGAACAATGGCTGCGATTATTAGTATCTTGAAAAACCATATTCAAATCAAATCACATGCACCAGAATCAACACTTGTTTCTGGATATAATCAAACTATGAAAAGTAAGGTTTGTTCATAAAACAGAAATAGGGGTTTTGGTTATGCAGAAGACAAGACAACCTTAGTGGACTTTTAAATATGGAAGTCTTCAATAATTAAACAGTCTCTTTGTATATGTATGTTGTTCTATTAATATATATTTTCGATAATTAAAGTAAAAAGGTTGATTTATTTTTTCTACCCATTTTGAAAATTAAAAATGTTCTATTGCACACATTAATTCATTTTTTTTTCAGTTTCTGTTAGTTTAAATTATTTTCTTCACTCATTTAATTTTTTTGTCAAATCCAATTTATTAGTCTGTTCTTTAACTTTATACGATTACCATTAAGCATTTTACTTTCAATCCAATCATTAATTAATGAAAAACTTCCAAATTTTTGTAATTGAATTGTTTTTGAGTCACATACTTTTTTTAAGTAATTTGTTATTAATTAAACTAAAGTTTATGATTTTAAGCATTAGTATTTTTACTTTCATTCCATAAGTAAAATTGATGGTGGAGGAGTTGCAAATTTAATGAGATCACCGTTGTTTAACATAAATGATTGCGGATTACAAATAAAATTGTAGTTTATTTATAGGCACCAGTTTGAATTTATATAAAATATTGTTTGGTTGGAATTCTTTTCCGACAAAATCCTCAAACTCATGTCCTCTTCCAATGCAGTTAGGATAAACTTACTTTTCCTCATACAATAATTTTCAGAATCACACTTCAGTCAGTTTACTTAATCTAGGATTTTATCGGTTCTTGTAATTTTATTCGTGAAAAGATGTTAAAAAAAAACAATTGCATGATAAGATGGTAAAATTCACAACTTCAATGCGTGATGATTTAAAACAGGCCATTCAAGTAGCAATAAAGGCTGAAAAAAAAAACGACAATGAATTTTTGGGAGATATTTATTAAAGTAATAAAAACTGACAAATATATTTAATATGTTTAAAAGTATAAGAAATATTTAATTTTAGTACTTTGCTTTAACTGCTTCAATTAATATTTTGAGTTAAATTAATGAGTGTGCAAGTTACATTTAGTAGCTTTGAAAAAATAGAGATATATACACAGTTTCTAATTAACCTTGAACAGTAACCTAATCCCGTTAGAAAGAAGAAAAAGTGGATAAAATAAAGCGACAGCGTTTGATAGTCCAACGTGGGAAGGTGGGTCCCATCTTGGAACATTGTTGTCTTTGTTAGAAGAAGGCAATATATATAAGAGAGAAAGGAGAGGGAGAGGTCAATGTCTATGTCAGCACTCCAGGGCCATGTGATACTTGTTTGTAGAAGACAATTACCGAAACACCCTCTTGAATCTCTCATTGTTCCAATTAAGCTAAGCAGAGAGAATGTGAGTGAGTGGGTGAGTGGCGCTCAAAGAAAGTGGTTTCAGTTTTGATTTGGAATGGAGGGCCACGGCGGAGGAGGGGCTAGAGGGGAGGCGGAGCGCTGGCTGTACACGGCCAACAAGGTTTTGAGTGCACGTGACTTGCACGGGGCTCGCTCATTTGCGATTCGGGCCCGAGAGTCCGACCCGAGATACGAGCCCACCGAGCTTCTTTTGACGGTTATCGATACTCTCATGGCCGGCGAGGCCCGGATCAACAACCACCTGGACTGGTACGCCATCCTCCAAGTCCTCCGTTACACTCAGAACATCGACTATATCGCCGCCCAGTACCGCCGCCTCGCCACCAAGCTCGACCCTCACCACAACCCATTCGCTTTCGCTTCTCACGCCTTCACGCTCGTCAACGACGCCTGGTCCGTACTCTCCAACTCCCCCAAGAAAGCCTTCTACGACAACCAACTCAGATTCCTCACTCAACCCCCTCCTCCTCCTCCTCCTCGTCCACCGCCGCCGCAACCTCCCGCCCCTCCGGTTACCTTCTTCCCGATTCAACCTCCACAACCGAACCTAAACCCGAACCCGAACCCATCCCCGTACCAAGCCCCTCAGTGGGAGAAAAGCCCTAGGCCTTGGGTAGAGGTGGAGGTGCCGAGTCGGGAGGACAATGCGAGCGACTTGACTCGGACGAGTGAGACCGGGAGCGACGGGGAGACTTTCTGGACCGCGTGCCCTTATTGTTACGTTATGTACGAGTATCCGAAGGTGTACGTGGATTGTACGCTGCGGTGTCAGAGTTGTCGGAGGGGGTTTCATGCGGTGGTGGTGCGGTCGCCGCCGGGAGATTGTTCTGGGTCGTTTTACAGCTGGGGTTTTTTCCCTGTGGGGTTTTCTGGAGATTTTAAAGACATTAGCGGTTCTTCTTCCAAGTGGAACCCTTTTTCCCCTTTGTTTCCTTGCGCTTTCAGAGGGGAAGAGGAGCAGAGTAGGAAGCAGCAGAAGGGGGCTTATGTTTTCTACGACGATGACGCGTCTGCGGAGTTCGCGGAGGGCTCCGACACGACGGAGGATGATTCAGATGATGATTGGCATGGCGGGAACAAGAAGGGGATGGGGACGGTGACAAAGAAGAGGAGGAGAAAGAGGAGGAAGAGAAGCAATGGTGGTGGTGATGTTAGGAGGGAACCGATTGAGAGGCCTAGGAGAGGGGTTCGTGATCATGGTGGTGGTTCTGGGAATGTTAATGGGAATGTGGTGAACGGTGAGGTTGGGGAAGGTGACGGTGATGCGGCGGTGGGAGATTGTAGTACGAAGGGTGCGTTGGGTGGTTCGAGGAGGAGGAGTGAGAGGAACGTGGGGAAGTTGGATTTGAATGTAGAGTTGAGCAATGAGGTGGAAGAGTCTTTGCATGGAGTGGATAAAGGGAATGAAAATGGGGATGGGAATGCTGAGGATAATATCGAAGGGATTGGGTTTTTTGAGGGGCTGGACGAGTTCCTTAGTAGCTTGCCCATTCTCAGTGCTGTTGCAGATGACAAGGCTAAGGGTAATTAGTGCTAGTTAGGCCATTCCTCAGTAGCTTTTTGTTGTGGTAGATTTTTACTTTCTTGTATGCCGGTACTCGTGGCACCAAATGATGCTGATGAGCTCCTTTTGATTCTTGTTATGCTAGTCTTTAAATAACTTGAGGGGCAAATACTTCCTCGCCAAGTTTTCAACTATCTGAGGAGTATTTCTTTTCTTTCTCTCTTGTTCTGTTCTGTTCAGGAAGGAAGGATATAAGAATGCTGCTTGTGTGTAGTAGATGATTTTTGTCGCAGACTAATCATGTTTGTTAGTAATACCCTACATGCAAAACATTGCCCTACATGCTTGCATTGTTTGTTTTCATGCTTTATTGATTCATGTAGATGGCGATCCTAATTTCTGCTCAATGATGTCTTAAACTGTTTATTGTACATTAAGGACAATTTTGACATTTTAAAAAAGTTGTAAGGACACGTAACAATTCGTATATTGCAGGAAGTAACTCACCACAAAGATTAAAGAAACCTTTTCTTTGTTCTTCAACAATTCCTATGCGTTTGAAATTAAAAATAAGTTTAAATTAAAAGAATATTATATATATACATATAACATAAAGTTTAAATAACTTTATTTTGAATATCTATAAATAAACAAAATTCAAATAATAAATACCGTGCATTGTACAATAGTACAATTTTTCTTTACCTTATTAAAAGATTATTTGATTTTGAAATAATTATTACAAATACAATTGAAGAATCTGTCTCGAAGCGGGAAGTCCAAAAGAAGCGTCGTTGATATTGTTCTGCAAGCTCAGTCTTCCTTTCTCTTTCTCTCTCCTTTTCCGTCCATGCCTCCAACCAAGGTTCGATTTTTACTTCGTTTTTTCGTACCCTTTAGTGTTCTCCCACTTCACTTCTCTGGGTTAGAGTTTTACTTCAATATTTGTCTTTCCTTTTGTTATTCTGAATTTCATTACTTCTGAATGTGTAAATTTATTTTCGCATTGCCTCAATGATGTTGCGAAAAAAAGGATGCGTTGCTTTTGCTGCTTGATGTGGGCCCATCCATGCATTCTGTTCTTCCTGAAATTGAGAAAGCCTGCTCCTTGCTTGTACAAAAGAAGGTATTAATTTCGTTCCCACCCTCTTATTCAAAGTTTCACTTTTTTCATAATTTTTATTTTGGTCTTGTGTGTTTTGATTTTGTTTTATTTCCAGATGATCTATAGCAAAAATGATGAACTGGGAATAGTCTTATTTGGAACTGAAGGTACTCACTCACGTTAATCTATACTATGCACATGATCATGTCTGAATTGGTGTTTTATGTGCATTACTGATTTTATTGTCAAGTGATTGCCGGAGTATGTTTGCACTGAAAATGGTATCTGTCTGTAATGCTGAAATGGGAAGTAAGAAACTAAGAAATTATTGAATCTTCCTTGATTTTCTTTTTGCTTCTGTTGTTTTCATTCTCATTGAATCTTTTCCCTGTTGACTAAACTTTTTTTTTTTTCATTCTCATTTCTTCTTGTTACTGTTACTAACCATTAACTATTCATGCTGCTATGTGTCACTGGAAGAATCTCATTTATACTTTGCTATTTGTTTTCTTTAATCATGTCATTTTCTTGTGATGGCATTTGATTAAGTGCCCCTCCCTCACCTGTGTTTATGTTGACATTTCCTCAGACACTGATAATGAACTTACTACGGAAGTGGGTGGGTATGAACATGTTGTGGTTTTAAAAAATACTAAAGTTGTGGATGAAGATATTCTTGAGGCTTTACAACAGCTGCCTCGAGGAACAACTGACGGTGATTGTATCCATAAATTTCTTGTTTTTTTCTTCATGTTATGTTAGATTTTACTTATTAATTGTTAACCTTTTTAACATGTCAAAATATTACCATATGATTTTTAGTTTTGCCGTGCAATAAAATATTCACATGTTTGCTTCTGAAAAAACAAGTATTTTCTTTTGCAATTTCTTTACTTTTAGACAATAAAATCTTAGAGATTAGTGTTTCCAATTACACTATATTAATTAATGTCATTAATCTTTCAAAGTAGTTCTTTTATTTTCCTTTTCTAATATTTATCTATATAAACCTCTGTTTCTGCTGTACAAATTGCTTGCTATCTTAGTGAGTACTTCTTTGTTTTGTTTAATTTTCTGTCAGTTTTTTTTTTTTTTTTTTTTTTTTGTTTTTT
>Ga0209700_109564_pt1 | contig 11074 bp, 4 predicted proteins | sample SiratroredBW_FD_187528 | JGI IMG/M metagenome (GOLD analysis project Ga0209700, IMG submission 187528) | Root nodule microbial communities of legume samples collected from California, USA - Siratro red BW (SPAdes) (version 2) | ecosystem: Host-associated > Plants > Roots > Nodule | place: USA...
TAATAATAATAATAATAATAATAATAATAATAATAATAATAATAATAATAATAATAATAATAATAATAATAATAATAATAATAATAATAATAATAGAAGACTATATGTTACATATATACTTTGTATCCATATTTTCAAGCAATTAATATAATAAATTGAAGTTTGACTCTTAAACGGATTTACTTTGAAAGAAATAATTTCAGTAGTTTGATGAGAAATAAAAAAAAAAAGACTTAGGTATATGATCAGGTTACTAATATTGAGTTCAAAATAGTGAGTAATTTGATGCCATATTTTACAAAATAAAATAAAATAATAGCCTACACGTGGGGTAATATTTTTAAATCATAGAAAAAGCCATATTATATATAGTTGTTAATATCCATCTACCCAAAACTTAGAACATACACTTTTTGTTAGAAAAAGTAACTATATATATATTTTTTTTATTTTCTTATAACTTTCACTATGAAATACAAAGATTAATTATAAAAGAATGAAATTGGAAACAATAGTTCCACTCTTTTGAAGACAATCCTTTTCAAGATACAAAACAACACTATATATGAGTACTTCTTTTAGTGAAAATTCAACTATCGGTTTACCATAATGTTAAGTGAATCGATTAACATCCACCCATTAAAATCATTTATGCTAATTTTATTGACCTTTATAGTCATAGAAGTAATTCCCAATTAGAGAATACTTTTGAACACACACACACACTTTATTATTAGATAAAACAATTATTAAATACAACAAAACTTGGGGGAGAGGCTTAAAAAGAAGTGAGACCTACTGAGTTAATGAATTCTAATATATTTCAGTACATATTGGGTGGTGTATTTAAAAGATTTAGATATATTACACTAACATCTTATTTGAGTAAAATTTATTAAAAGCTACAAAATTAAGATAGAAACCATTAAATAAAAAGTGAAATTAGTCAAAAATTACTATTTCAAATAAATTTTAATTAACAATTAAGAGTGTATTTAAAGTTATTAAAAGATGCATGACTAGTATTAACGGCATTGGTAATATTTTATAGTATATGAAATTTAAATGCATATAATGTTATTTATATAATAATTTTTACATACATTTTGTCATTCTTCTTAGTCATATTTAAGTTATCAAATATTAAATTTTTATTCTTTTTTTAATAGTATAAATAGAAAAATTCACTCCAGTCAATTTTTATTGGGATGTAACTGCACACCTCTTTATTTATGATACTTTTGTAATCAAGTATTAAAAAAAGTTTAGTTGATAATTCATCTTAAATATAAACAAACTTTAATATATTTTATTTTATTTAAAAATAGTATTTTTAAAATATATTTCATTTAATTAAAGTTTTACTTTTAGTAACTCTTCTTTTGTTTTTCATATCAAAATTTCAGGAAAAAGGTATTTAATAAAAATGATTAATTTATTAATAAAATTAATAGAATTTAAATTCTACTATGAATTCTACTCACTATGAATAGAAGAAAATAAACTGTTTATTGCTTCCTGGATTTGTGTGTGTGACTGTGTGTGGGGTTTAATTTATTATATGGAAAAAAATAATTAAATATACTGTTTATTATACATTTTCATAAAGATAAGATACAAAAATAATTAATTATATAAAATCAAATATTCTAAATATTTAGAGCTTAGTTATAAGTAGAATGTGGATAATTATTTTTTAATTATGTATATATTATTTTCTCACTAAATGCTAGTTTCTGTTTATTTTTCCGGTCTATTACTAATTTTTTTTTTAATTTTTTACATTAGTGTTTTTTATTGTAGCTTTAAAATATTATTAAAATAAAATAAAAAATAATGTAAACTAAATGAAAAATATCATTGCATATTATTATAATATTAATAAAAATACATACTAAATAAAATAAAATAAAGAATATTTGTTTTTACCATATTATAGTAGTGAGAAGTGAATCAATTACTCATTACATTAATGATCTCTATCTAAAAGTTTAATTGTTTATGTTTATCAGGGTCTTTTGGTTTAATTTTTTTCCATTTATCTTTATGGCAGTTAAAGAAAAGTAAGTAAAAAAACGTATATTATATATCAAAGATGCTCCTTTTAGTATCATTAGTTTATTAACTCGCCTTTTATTATTGTAATAGGTTAATGAAAGAAAAATAATTTTCTCTAAAATATATAACAATTAGGAATAGAAATTTATTTTTGTAGGTACTTATTTATATAAATATTGATGAAACATTAAAAATGTTATTATTATATTAATTATAATAATTAACAAAAGATATATTATTTGTACATATTTTATTGTAATTTTATTTTTTAATATTTTGATAATTATTTAATAAAATGTATAATTTTTTATTATTGTGTAAAAAGTATGTAAGTTACATATAACCCCTTTTATCGTAGCTTGTAAGGCAGTCGAGAAGTGGAATTGGTGGGATTTGAGTTGTGACAACATAAAATCCCTCGAATAAAAGAAAATCAACGTTTAACGAACAATGCGCGTCGATTGTATAAAACAGCAAATGTACTCCAAAATGTTTGGCAATCACAACGGATACCTGAATTCTCCTTGCCTTTCTTAGTTTGATCTTTAATTATATATTTCTATATTCAGGTGTGAAATGAGACAGAACAAGTTGAATAATATAATATTTTTACTCATATATCTATTAAAATTTATATTATCTATTAAAATTTATACATAAAGATATGTCTAATATTTCAACTATTTACCTTATAAATTTGTAAGTATTTTAATGAATACTTTATTAATATATTTTATCATCTAATTGTATATATTATTATAAATAATAATATAAATAATTAATATAGATAGAAATAGGACAAGATGAGATATACTTGTATAAAGGAAAGATTAACAGTATGAAAAATTAAAAAAAATATAAATATAAATAATGGTTTTGAAACTTGTTTCATTTATATTTAGTATAATCACATTGTTTAGGGATCAGGTCAAGATTAATTTAAATATACAATCTTTCCTAATTTTATATGTTTTTTAAAGATAAAATTATAAAAAGTTCCAAAATTTATAATAGATAATATATTAAATATGGTGATTGAGACTTGAGATCAGACACCTTGTTTCTTTAGTTCTCATCTAAAAAACTTACTTAAAAGTCGAGAAAAAAATTAGTTTAAATACACATTTATTTTAATAATCTGAAACGCCTTTTAAAGTTGAAATTTTTAATTTTCAAAATTAATAATATTTTAAACACAGTGATTCATCTTCGAAGACTTGAAATCGAAACAAATCTATAGTAAAAGTTGAAAGGAATACTAATACAGTTTTTTGTTGGGAAAAGTTGGGTAGAAAAGAAATTTTTGATGTGTTGGATGAAATGGAGGGTGAAATGTGGTAGCCCCGAAAAGACGATTAAGCAAAAGAAAGGAGGTCCTTGAATTTGGGGAGGGGTGGACCCCTAAAACCTTCATGCGAACCCAAAGTCCAACTTAGAAGCGCAAGTGATGCCTCCTTTTGTTGCATAATTATTGTGTCAGCAAACATTCACAATTCTTTTCTTCCTTAATGCAATCTCCTAGAACATTCATCATTGCTTACTTTATATCAAATCATTTTACCATTTATTAAATTTTAAGTTTCTTATAATTTAAAGATAATTCTCAATGATTTTTTATTACAAAATTTCATTTATCTATCTATCTATTTATTTATTTATTTATTTAATGGTTATAGGTTGATCTTAGGATCAATTGATATGATGTGATTATTATTTTACTATTTTTATATGAAAAATTAAAATCATAATTAAATTCTATATGTTTTTATAAATTTATTTATTTTGAATTGAGTTATCATTAAATTTTTTTGTTATCAAATTTTTTTTGTCATATTAAATCAAGTAAATAACACGACTTTTGATTTTGTAGTCTAAAACACCTCACAAATTTAAATAGTAGTAAAAAAACTAATTTCTATAAGTTCATCATCTTTATAAGAAATGATCTTTTTATATGCTTTTAAAGTAAAATATTTTATTTTATAAGATACTTAAAATTTAATTATACTTTTTCTATTTTTTATATAAAGACAGATAATAATCACATCACACGTAATCCAATGATAAAAATTTAATTGAAAACAATATAGCACTTTTAACAAATTTTTTAGTAAAAACCCATAAAAAATACTCATACAGTAAGTTAAAATTTAATTAAGCTTCATTTTTATTCTTAGATCCACTTTTAGGATATATAGTTGACAAGTATTCAATTGTGGTCTTAAAAAATTTTAGTGCACATTTGATCCGCTTGTTAAAAAAATTAAGCTATTTCATAATCCATGATTAATATATAATTTTTTTATCAATATGTTAATGTATAATTTAAATGTTAATAAAAATAAAAATATATTTTTATTATAATTTTTGTTAAAGTTTGTTGTTGAACTTTGTTATTAATATGTCATTAATCAATACCGTTATCACTAATCAACAAATAACGTTTTCAGTTAATAATTAGATGATAAAAAAATATTGTTTAATTTTAATAAACCGACGAACTAAATATGCAATTAATTTTTTTTGGAAATTATACATTCCGGAAAAAAAAATTGGAAGTTAAATTTTATATCAAATAGATATGATATGACAGTAAAATCTTCGTTTATACTTTTTTGTCACATTTTCATGCGAGTACATGTTTGTTTTTAAATTTATTGGATTAACATATAATTCTGGTCTCTTATTTTTAATTTTTTATTCATCTATTTTGAAACAAAGATATTTAGTTTTTAATTTTGTTTAAAGAAGTATTTTAATTCGACTGATTTACATTGAAGATATTATTAACCTTGAAACATACTCTAATTGATAGTGTCTTGCTATTTTGTATGATTTTTGTTGTAAACAGACGCAACTATGTAAAAGTTAATATTAAAATAATTATAATATTTTCATATTTAGTTAGAGTGTGTCACGTATTAGTTAACATTATTAATTAATTTAATGGGTTTGTGAATTGAAAGTGTGTGTGTGTATATATATTAAATTTAAATTTAACTAAAATAACTACCCATATAGCTAGATAATGAGCATATGATAAGTTTAAATATAAAAGTTAAGGGCATCATGAATCCCATAAAATGGGGGATAATGATAACATTTATTTTACCGTTTCATTATTTCCCATTTTTCTTTTGTGGCAATTGATTTATGTAGACTTTGAAGTGCTTGGGCACTTTGTTGTCAAAAGCAAAATGATTATAGCAACGCATAGTTGGATAATGCCGCTGAGCCAACTTTTGATTTTACCTTTCTTTTTATCTCACCCACTTCCAGATGCCACATCTTTTTCCACAATCCGGTCATTTTTAAATCAAATTACACAAAACTTATGATTACCTCCATGCTAGGGCCTTTGGCTTCATTCCACTCATTTTTGTTTACAAAAAGTAATGACGCATTTTACTTTAGTGGTGATGAGGTTAAACAATTTAACGTTTCACTTAGAGTTTTATAAATAAATAAATAAACTTTAATTAGAGAATTTTATCTTTATAAATAAATTCACGCAACTGAACTAGGATAGTGCAGGAACGGTGTAATATCTCCTGTTACATAGATTCATTCTTTAGAAAGTTCTTTTTTTCAAAGAAAACTCTCTTTATATGAACTCAAAATATATATGAATAAACAATATATATATATATATATATATATATATATATATATATAATCTTTCTAGCTCTGTAATTTATTTTTGTGAGTTTTTTCATAATGTAACATATGAATCCAAACATTACATATGTAAATAAAAAAATATAAGGTAGAGTTGAAAAAAACATTCATATAGTATTTTGTATTAAAACTAACAAATCTACATTTCAAATTAAGTCTCATTTATTTAAATATTTCATAAAATCAAATGTCTTCAAAATAATTGAAATTTGTAACTCATGTCAAAATTTCACTCACATACTATATAAACTACTTTACTCTACTTTCGAAAGATACATGTGTTGAATTTAATTAAAAAATCTACACTTTCATACTATATTCACTTTATTATCTCTCAAGTACAATTACATAAAATAAGAACTAAATTCTTTCATATAACAAGGTAAATCTACATGTCAAATCACAGACTTTGTCATATAAACCTCCAAGGACTTTTATCACCTGATAAATTTCATCTATGTGATTAGAGTTAGGATATTTCCTTCTAGATCAATCTCTAATTCAATACATATATTATACATCTCATCATAGTATTTCCTTTTATGAGAATAATTATGTCTACATCATACATCATATCTTTCAACATATATTTATATATTTCTAATTCAAATCAAACATCACTAACATGAAATAGATATAGTTTCTTTACTCTGTAGAGAAATAAAGGATACATTATACCAATTAATATTATAACTTTAATATGGAAAAACATTTCAACATAGAAATTAAAACAAAATAAAATAATTTCATAAATAAGTATTAGCTAACACTTTCACTAGATGTATCAATTAATAAAATTTGCTTAATGAGATTAGGTTCTCCCAACAACCAAAGTTCTTAGATTTTTATTAAAAAGAATTTTATCTGGTGAGAGATTGACTCACGTAGCGACTGGTCTCTTAGGAGCTTTTATTTAATAGCTCACCCAGTGAGACTTTACTCGCCCAATGACCAATTCATTGGAGGCTAAATTCACCTAGTGAAATTGCCTCGCTCATCAAATAATGTTCTCAGATTTTTAATTCAGAAAAATTCACCCAATGAGCTTGTTCACCTAGTGAAATTGCCTGGCTCATCAAATAATGTTCTCAGATTTTTAATTTCTAAAATTTCTCCCAATGAGCTTGTGGCTTGCCCAATGAGTCAAGTAAGTTGCCAAGGTTTTCAAAATCCAATTTCATATTTTTCTACAACTATAAAACAATGCACATCAAGTAGTCTAACTTTTCTTTCACAACCCTATATCATATCATTTAAACACTACACACATATTCAATCAATATAATTTAGTTAAAAATCAAACTCAATTCAACCTATTAATCCTTGCAAGTTTTTTCATATAGTGTGACCATGTCACCTCCACATCCAAATCATCTAACCTAGGATACTATTGAAATATAAAGTTACCTTTCTTACTTATTTACATTGCAAACATTAAACCAAAAGCTCCAACTCCACAAAGCTCACAAGAACGCTAAACATGTACACAAAATCCTAATTAACGTTCTGAGCATACCCATATGATCCTCGACTAACAGATACTCATCTTAGGTTCAGAAACTCCACATGCAAACAATTTTTTCTCGATCATGCAATACTTCTCAAAATCGAATTAAATGAAAAAAGGCGAGAAGAAACTTACTCTAATGAAAATTCTGATCGAATAATATTACTTTGTTCTTAACTAGGAATCCCATGACATGCTCTAATCTTCAAAAGGATGAACAAATTAATTAAAATATTAGAGAGAAGACAAAAAAAGAAAAGATAAAAGAGTTTTAGAGAGATTGTGATATTTTTTTTTAAATGAAGCTTTAGTTACTAAATTTTTCTATTTATAAACTTTTTACTTTAATATTAGAGTATTCATATTCCATTTTAGTTATACCATTTCTATTCTTGAACAAATTTTTAGGTTCTTAGATATGGTTTGGTATTTGAAGTTTTGAATTCAACTTTTATATTAGAAAATTGAAGTTATGCAATAAAATTAAATATGTATTTAATTGATGATTCAATGTGATATTTAGACATGGATATTCTCAAGCAAACATTATTTAGTTTTATCTTATTCAAGTAAAAAGTTTTGTTTTAGAGATTTTAAAGGAGAACATTTAAAAAAAGGAACATTAATTATTATATATTATATATTTTACTAATGTTGAAGAAAGGTGTGAGTAAAATGTCTCATATTAAATAAAATTGAGTAAGAAAAAGTAAACATATAAGAAGAAAAAAATTATAAATTTATTATTTTAAGGCTTTAGATTTAGAGTAATGTTATGATTTCTTATTAGATTTTATTCATGGTTAATTGGTGTTGGCTTCGATATAGTTTGTCTTAATGACCAACTCAAACGAAAGTCTTTCTAACAGGATTTGCAGACAATAGTGTGATACAAGTAAGGGTGACCATTGAGCCAAAATTGACGTGAGATTTTCGTCTGAAGCATTATAATCACTCTTGGGAATCCTTCAATGATGGTATTGAAATTCCGAAAAACGGGCTCTCATGACCCTCATTGTTTATTTGTTGTTTAGGAATATGGTTCTGACTTGTGTGAAACTTGTGCTAGACGTCATTTCCAAAATCAAGCTTTTCAGTTGTCTTGGCAAAAAATTGCAACAACATTGTTGTGTTAATATCTTTTTTCTCTTTTTGTAGTGTTGAGATGGGTCGAATCGAAGTCTAGTATCATACATTGCCCACTACAAAATTGGTATCACCGAAGTCTATTATCACACATTGCCCCACTACACAATTAGTGTCATTGGTTATATAACTTCTGATGTTAAGACTAGTGTGAGGAGTTTTTATTTTAGCCATCACAATCACTACTCCTTTTAACTTGGAAGGAATTCTTATGGGGGTTTGGGTGACTATTTTTTTTCTTTGACCTTTTTATATGTCATTACCTCTTTTTGCTTCAATGTGAGAAGTGGCTAAATGAAACTTTAGATATAATGTCCATCTTGGATTGAATCAAGGACATTTGTGCATAGAAATGCTTTGATGTGAATCTTGATTTGAGACTATATGATAAAGTGAAATTGATTTATTCATTATTTCTTCTATAAAAAGTTAAAACTCTTAGTTGTATTGAAGTCAATTTGTCTTTATGTCTCCCTTGATATAATAAAGCAGTCTTCAAAATTTGTTGTAGTTTCTTATTTGTTGAGAATGCTCATAAACCTTTAATGTTTCTTCAAGAAGGTGGTGTAATTAATCTACTTGTACAATACTAGTTAGGTTGCATCTGCTCTTTGCCTTGCCTGTTCATTATGTTGTCATAGGACATGATAGGACATGATTTGCTATAGAGTGGGAACCCTCATAAGCCAATTGGGTGGTATTTCTTTGACTTCTCATCTGATCTTAAACCCTAAACACGTTTCAGTGTGGGCACAAAAATGTTCACGTTAAAAGTTTGTATGAGATTTTAAATTGAAGCATTCAATTAGTTGGGTATTCAACAAAGTTCCCTTCCTATATAGGAATTAAATGTTTGACCGCGTACTAATCAACGAGTGGGTTGCTGTACTTCCTATAATGTTAGACAATCCTTCATCTTTAAACTAATAAAGGTGAAGAAGCTCACGTAAACATCTACAACAACCAAAGTAAAAACGTTAGTGTTGGTCAATATGTGGATAAACCTAATTCTGTGAGAACACAATTCTTTTATATATATATATATATATATATTTCTAGATCCATTCTTTTCATGTGCATGGGCAATCTTACGTCAAGATAATATCATTTTAACGTGTGGAGATATATTTTTTGTGGAAAAAATAATAATACACACAAGACAACTTGGAGTTTTCACATAATCTCCATATGCCAAAATTTGGTTTTCCATTTGGAATTCAATTTAGAGTAGTTTGATGATTTTATTTTTTTGTAAAAGTGGAAAACAAGAAAAGTTTCACTAGAACTAACTAAAGTGTTCCCGAAGCTGCTATGCCTTCTCACTAATCCCCGTACTCTTATTGTCTTCCTCCACTGTCATCATCATATTCACTTCACTGGTTACAAATTCAGTTTATGAATCTTAAAGTTTTGTTCAAACTTATAAACTTTAATTCAAACTCACATTAAATTACTCAAATATATGGTCACATTAAACAGGTTTTTGGCTAGCTAAAGGGGAGTTCTTTGGGAGAACTTTCTCTTCTTCCAATAACATTATAGCCAATGGATGAAAAGGTTACCAGGAAAATTAAATATGTACTTTTTAGTGGAAGGACAAATAAGTAGAATGAGACAGAAAAGAATTTAATTGGAATATTAGATTTTTTTTCATACTTTTTTTTACAAGAAGATGGAATGGTCTTGGACGAGTTATTGAACATTTTAGGTTTGAACTCTGATAATCGTGTATGAATATGAGAGATTTATCTGCCAAAAATTTTCGATGCTTAAGTTATTCAAAACTTTTGAATAATAGATATGATTAAAAAAATCAGTATATACTTTCTTTGATTGTAGTGTATTTATAATTTTTTTGTGTTTAGGGTTTAAAGAAATATATTGGGTTTCACTTTTTCTGCTACTAAACTAATAAGTACCAAATCACCTAATTTTAGTTATAAGTCCAATACTCAATGGAAGAGATCATTCAATAGTGAATTACTTAATAAAGTATTATTTTTCGTAATAATTAGAATATATTTCCAATGCAAATATCTCTTAAGTAGATAGGTACAATACTATTTTCTAATTGTAATTAAAATTTGATAATTTTCCAATAATATTTTTTTTATCTTAAATAATAATATTTAGATTTAGTTATGTTTTCAATCTCTAAAATTTAGAATGAATATGTTTTTATCTTCAAAATTAATAAAAAAATAATTTTAATTTCTCAAATTTTAAATAATAATTTTAACCTCTAAAAAATAAAGAATTGGGATTAATTTTATTTTAGTTGTCTAAATATATTATTTAGGGACTAAAGTTATATTTTTTTAAACATGGTAAGCTATTTTTTTATTACTGAACGGGCAAAATCAGATTTATTCTAAATTTCAGGCACTAAAAATATAGTTAAACTTAATTTTTAATTAGTGTATACTCTTAAAATCTTTAGTCTTAAAGCATATCAAAATTAAACTAAAACACACTTAATATATCTCTTATACTCAGTTTGATACAGCAAAAAGAGAAAGGAAAGCATGCATGGACTGGGAAATTGAAAAAAAAAAAGTGCTTTTTTTCTCTGGTTTCTTTAAATCTAAGAAAGATGGATTAAAAGAATGTATGAGACTTTAATGTTTAGTTTTCTCACAAAATAAAAAATAAAATATAACTTTGTATATATATATATATATATAT
>Ga0209700_109566_pt1 | contig 11072 bp, 3 predicted proteins | sample SiratroredBW_FD_187528 | JGI IMG/M metagenome (GOLD analysis project Ga0209700, IMG submission 187528) | Root nodule microbial communities of legume samples collected from California, USA - Siratro red BW (SPAdes) (version 2) | ecosystem: Host-associated > Plants > Roots > Nodule | place: USA...
AAAAAAAAAAAAAAAAAAAACATATCTCTTGCCAACAAGTTGCAACAAATCTTAAAATTAATGTAGTATAATAAAACTAGAAAAAAGTAAACCAATAGATGTTATTAAGTTTAATAAAAATCTTCCATTGAAACATGACATGAAATAAATTGAAAACAATCATGAGAAATGAAAAAAAATAAAATAAATAAAATCTTGGTTAAGCACTGTCAAAGATCAGACAAAGGGTTTTGGGGAATGATTGTACTATTAATTTCTGGTTTGATGTCTGGTGTGATTAGGTAACTCTGCTGCAACTTCTAAAAATTCTTGAAAATATTGGTTTCCATTTAAAAGCTAAAGTTTGTAATGGTCAGTGGAATATTCCTGATAAGGTTCATTCCTGATGAGATTCTGAACAGAATTCTGATGCTAATGGCTAAGGATGATGATATGACTTTGGCTTATTGAAATGATGAACCATTGTGGGTCTATGAACTATTAGAGTATAGATTTATTGATTGCTACAAGAGTTTGATGTTAACCCTGCAATTGGCTGTAATATTATATATATAATATTATAGTACCATTTTTATTTCAATGTAATATTATTTTTTTCATAATCAAACTAATATGAAAAGAATATTTAGATATAATAATTAAATAGTTTTTAAGTTTTAAAAAGTAACTGTAAATAAAAGAATTATCAAAACATCTTCCATAAAAGGGTCATGTCCAAGTCATAAATTTAAAATACATGTCTTTTAATAACTCTATTGAAACAATATAACATAATAAGAAATTTAAAACTATAAACTTTAACTAACATCTTAAATTATAAGAATAAAAAGATATTTATTTTCTACTAAATTTCGAGTAATCTTAACATAATATTTAAACATAATTAAATAAGCTCTTTAAACTCCTAAAATTGAAATGTAAATTAAATATTATTAAAGTGTCGGTTTTATATAAAAAAATTGTATTGAAATAAAAATTTCATTAAGATTTTAAAAATAATGTGATATATAGTGAAATATAAAAGAATTAAGAGATTGTGATATAATGAAAGATGATCTTTAAGTAAATATATTGTAAAAATTAATAAATTAAACATATAATCATTAATTTTAAAAATAATGATTTTACTTCACCCTCCTTCAAAGGTTTTCATCAACTTCGTGAAAAGGAAACACATTTTCGTAGCTTTGCCAACACATGAAGAAGTTCAAGTAGTTTAAGCATGGAACCGACTTACCCTTCTCAGGAAAAATAGCATCTTTTCATTTCAAGCACTTCAATTTAACTTACCAAATCATCTAAGAAAACAATATAATAATCAATGTAACAGCAACTATTTTATCTACCTTTTCACTTGCAAAAAGACAAAGATTCCTACTTTTCCATGTGGGGTTCACAAATTCAAAGATAAAAATGGTTAAATAATATAAAGCTCAGTTTATGGGGGCAAAAATCAAACCAAAGTTTGAGACTTGTTGAGTTCATTCAGATTTGAACAATGTGGCTTAAGGTTGTTCTTCTCCTTGCAACGCTTTCTCTTTTTCACTCTGCAGCTTCTCTTAATCGGAGCAGTTTTCCGCCAGATTTCTTCTTTGGAACAGCTTCTTCAGCTTACCAGGTTTTGTTCTGTCCCTAGTTGTTCTGTTCTTTGCATCTTCGTGTGTGAAGGTTGGATTTTTATATCTCACTTGGCACTTTTCTGTTTCCTTTCTGGGTTATATGCAACTGGGGTATGAAGTATGAAGGTGCTTCACATGAAGGTGGTAAAGGCCCTAGTATATGGGACACGTTCACTCATAGCCACCCAGGTTTGCATGTTCTCTCTTTATTGTTGTCTTTCTTTTGTTCATTTGAAGTAGTAATGTTTCATAGTTGTTTCCTTTCGCCAAAGTAACCTATGTTTCAATATAGTCATTTGTAAAGAGTAGTGTTTAGATTTGTTCTGCTTAAGTTTGTTGCATTGATGAGGCTCGCTTCTCCTGAGATATTATCCATTTTGGCTCTTGTGGTTCTGGTTTTCTCCTTCTTGTTGTTTACCGAACAATGAAGCATACACAAAATATTGAGACATTTTTCCTGGTTAATTTTGTTCAGATAGAATAGCAGACCACAGTAATGGAGATGTTGCCATTGATTCATACCACCGCTACAAGGTACTTTCTTTCTCTTATTTTGAACTTAGATATCTAGATCAAGAGGAATTTCCTTAGCTTTTTTGAGAATTTTTTTCATCTAGATTGATGATTTTGTTTTTATACTTATGATTTTTTTTTTCAGGAGGATGTGGCGATGATGAAGGATATTGGATTCAATGCCTACAGGTTCTCCATCTCTTGGCCAAGAATACTACCTCGTGAGAAACTATAATCATCCCTTTTAGTGTTTTGGTATAGAAAAATGCTAATTTGAACATGAGTTTGCATGATTTTGAGGGAACTCTTAACACTTTATGTTGAATCACACATTATGGTCAGATGGTTTGTGCATGCATGATGCAGTTAAGTTTAAACTACCTTGATTTTAGGTGGAAACTTGCAGGGAGGAATTAACCGAGAAGGCATTGCATATTACAACAATCTCATAAATGATCTGATAGCAAATGGTCAGTAGAAGAACTTTTCTTGCTCTCTCTCTGTCACTCTTTCTCATGATACTCCAAATCAAGCTAAATTAGATGTACTGTTTTGTTTACAGGACAACAACCTTTTATAACTCTATTTCACTCTGATTTCCCTCAAGCTCTTGAAGATGGATACGGTGGTTTTCTGAATCCCAAGATTGTGTAAGCAATAGTGAAATTACCATGTTTTCTAGAATACATGGACATGGACTTGTCCTTCCTATTCACTCACAACTGATGAAGAATTGATACTTCGATTATGCAAACAGTCAGGATTTTGCAGATTATGCAGAAGTATGCTTCAGGGAATTTGGTGACAGGGTTAAGCACTGGATTACATTAAATGAACCAGTTCTATATAGCACTCAAGGTTATGGAAGTGGTGGATCCCCTCCCAATAGATGCTCCAAGTGGTTTGCTAACTGCACGGCTGGTGATTCTACCACTGAGCCCTATGTGGTTACACACCACCTCATTCTTTCTCATGCTGCAGCAGTAAAAGTTTACAGGGAGAAGTTCCAGGTAAAGGAAAAATGAGTTTTTAGTTCCTATAACTCTGAGACAAACTTGGTTATGGTACCTACATTTTCAAACTGATGAATTTAGTCCATCCTCTTGTTAAACTTAACATTTTCTAACAGTTTTTTTTACCATTACAAAGTTTAAATAAGGACTCAATTCACATATTTTCAGAAGTTGGAGGATTAAATTTATCAGTTTAAAAGTGGAGGGACTAAATTCAAGTTTGATTGAAAGTATAGGGACCAAAATCACTTTTTTACCTTATTTTATATTGAGTAAAATCCAAGTTTTCACGTCAACTAGAGATGATGCCTAAATACAGTTATCTTCACCTTAAAAACTGATTTTTTAAGGTTGAGTTAAGATCAAATCACTTTTTTAAGATTTTAAATAGAAAATTAAGTGATAGTAAATGGTTTTCTAATAGGTTTCTCAGAAGGGTCAAATTGGGATAACATTGAATTCTGCCTGGGTTCTGCCACTTTCTCAATCAAAAGAGGACAGAGAAGCTGCATATCGAGGTCTTGCTTTTATGTATGACTGGTGAGTGTCTTTGCCAAATGAAGTACTCTTTTTGTTTCTAAGTCCTGGTAAATTTCATGGCAGAAAAATATTTCTTTCTTTGTTTACTTTTTATTGCATATCTTTTATTTTACGAAAATGTAAGGTTTTTAGGCCGTTTAGGATTTCCACAAGTCAATAGAGACTTGATCTTCTATATGATGTAATCAATAACAGACTTAAGGAGGGGACGAAAAAAAAAAGTTTTGAGAAAATTTTCAGCTACAAATTCAATTTCTCAGTATTCTAATAAATCAACAAGCTTTTGGATTGCAAATTCTGTTTTGCTGCATCAGATTCATCCTAAATTTTAGTGCCTTGGTGGATCATAACACATTTATTGTTGGCTTCTTAAGCATTTATTGTGAGAACTGAGTATGTAGAGCAACCAATAAATGTTTAAACAACTCATCAAAATCAAACTACCCTTTGCCACTTAACCAGCATGAACACATAACTCCTCCCAGGTTCTTAACATTTTCTGTGACACGGTTAGGTCTAACTCATATTTTTGTGTTCATTCAAGGTTTATGGAACCACTTTACTCCGGCACATATCCTGCTATAATGGTAAAAAATGTTGGAGGACGTTTGCCAAAGTTCACCAGAAGCGAATATTTGATGGTTAAAGGGTCCTTTGATTTCATAGGGCTAAATTATTACACTTCAACTTACGCAACTAGTGCTCCTTGTCCACGTGAAAGACCAACTGCTTTCACAGATGCTTGTGTTAGATTTAACCGTAAGCCATTCTAACTGAAGCTCACACACACTTTCACATTAAGTTCTTTTGAATTTCCTCATAAACTTGCTTACCCATGATACCTTTTGTTGCACTTGCATCAGCTCAAAGAAACGGAGTTCTCATTGGTCCAAAGGTACTTGTATCTGGAGATAAGTTTTACTCAGTTTAGATTCTTTCATTTAGTGCATGACAATGATTAGTTATCACTACATTAGTCTGAGTTAACCAAGAGTTAACACTATTTACAAATAATTATTGTCAGAAAATTGATCGTGTTCGTGCTTCTAGTCATTATCAACAACAATAATTGAACCTCATATTTCACTCCATAGAATTTTTCACAAAGAAATTGAGAAATGAATAATTTTGCAGGCAGCCTCGGACTGGCTCTATGTCTATCCACCAGGAATTCAAGGTCTGCTAGAATACACTAAGGAGAAATTTAACAACCCTGTTATTTACATAACAGAAAATGGTAAAAAAAAATTATCTGGGGTGATCTATATCACTATTTTGTTCTTCCTAGAATATAATCTTTACCATGTTACAATACTAGTTTTTCTGTTTCCATGAATTGTGTGATTCAAACTTTTGCAGGAATTGATGAGGTTAATGACGGAAAAATGTTGCTTAATGACAGAGCAAGGATAGATTACCTCAGTCACCACCTTTTGTACCTTCATAGAGCCATAAGGTGAGTTTTTTTAAAGTGAACATTTTAGAGGTTTTTGTTCTCTATAGTGAAGAATTTGGAAGGCTAAAAGTATGAATTTGGTAGGAATGGAGTGAGGGTGAAGGGATACTTTGCATGGTCATTGTTGGACAATTTTGAATGGACTGCTGGCTATAGTCTTCGGTTTGGACTTGTGTATGTGGATTACAAGAATGGACTCAAAAGATACCGTAAAAGATCAGCTTTGTGGTTCAAAATATTTCTTCACCAATGAATTGATGGGGTAAGGTAAAGAAAAGAATATGCTGTTTCTTTTTCTTTCTTAATCCTTGTCATTTGGTTTGGACCATTGTAAGAACTATGCACACTTTCTTTGATGATTTCTGATAATCTGTGTAACTTTCATCAATCTGTTCCTAAAGTTTGGTGTTTTTTCCTTGCTCCTTATACTCATGCTGAATATTTCAGACTAGAGATAAAATTAATTTAGAGTATATAAATGGAGTAAATTTCATCTTAGAAATTCATTGATTTTGTGATTATGAATTTGAGTTAAAAGTTCCTAATAACTCCTAACATCCAATGTTGCTAATTAACTGTCATAGTACACCTTTTGTCCAACAATCAGTGTACTTTTAAGGTTCTTTGATATATATATATATATATATATATATATATATATATATATATATATATATATATATATATGTATATTAAATTACACTAAAAATAATAATAAATATATTTCTTTTTGAAATGGTTTTATTGCCTCATTTTTTTAAATTAGTGCATTATTTTGACTGAGACAATGAGAATAATTAATTTAAGGATAAATTAGGAAGGATAAAAAATTGATCTTTCATGAAAAGTAAAGTAAAAGTTAATCAATTTGGAATATATTTTAGAGGAATTTGGATTTATTTTAGAAGGCTAGAAAACTGGTTGGACGGAAATGTAATTGTATTTTGGAATGAAGTTTTTTTTTTTTTTTTTTAAGTGTGCCGGCATCGTTATTCTGAAGCAAAATTAAATATTATTATAGGCCAAGTATTTATAAATGAGTTTATTATAACTTATTTGTTTGGACTTTTTTCTCCCAAAAATATGTTAATAAAACCAAATTTTTTGAACGATATTAATAAAAAAAGATTAAAAACATGAATCCAGTCTCATGGATCACATGTTGATAGGTTAAACAGAACAGTTTACTTAATTAAAATAAAAATTGTAGCTTTTAAGTTTTGTTTTGTTTTTCTTTCAAATATAATTTTTTATAATATCAAAATTGAAAAAAAATCTAAATCATTGAAATAGTCATGACAGAAAACAAAAAAATAGCTAGAAGAGTTTGTGGTGAACCAACTAAAAATGGTTTCAAAGTTTGTGTACAATCTTACATAGAACCAGCATTTTGAAATTCAATGTTCAATCAGTTTGATAAGTGATTAGATGATTCAATACTCTACTCTAGTTGAGTGCCATTCTTTCAATTCATAAAATTTTAAGAATAGAACAATTTAATGCTCCAAAAAACTTAAAATTAAATTCTAGAAAAAACCCAATAATTTAAGTTCAGTGGATGCCTAGGTAGTACATTGTTTGAGAAAGAAAAGTGTATTTAATTCCATTCCCCAACATCACTAGTGTAGTGTGTTCTCAATCATAGGCACAGGGCCATCAACAATGTTCCTCCATAACTTTTCAAAACTAATTTTCATATCCAAATTCTCATAAAAAAAAATGAAAATAGTGATACCTACATGAAAATCTTGTACCAATAAGATTTGAGTCAAATACATACAAATAATACACGTCACTTCTATTCCAAAATCTTAAAATAAGTGGTGTATATATTTTCTTTCTTATATTATGCTTAATTTTTCATAATAAAAATATTAATTTACACAATGCAGAGGTCTTTACTTTACATAAAAAACAGTTTATTAGATAAAAAGAAGAAGAAATGTTTGGTTAAATAGATATGAGCTGAAAAGGAGTGTATAAATGCACATGGAAGGGACAATCCTCACATGATTTGCTTCCTCAATACAAAGCTTTCCCACTTTGGTGTGTCTTCTCCTTATCCTCTTTGCCAAATTATTCATGCATCACTTTTGATTCTCACCATCTTCACTGTCAATAGCTATTTAGATTCTTTGTAAATAATATTTTAAAAAATTAACTTTATTTTTAATTTAATTGACTTATAAAACTGAGATTTGGATCTATTAATATATTATAGTTTGATTATACTAGTTTATGCAAAGTTTTCAATATAAATGAGACTCTCTTATCATATCAACATATAAAATCAGTTTATAAAATGTGATTTGCATATTCTTATATTCAATGTTTAGTTTAATGAAACATGAAATTGGGAGTCATAATACTCCCCCTGTTCTCTTTTATATGAAAAAAAAAATACACTTTAGTTTTCAAATATATAAAATTTTTAACTGCTTTTATTTTATTTACACACATTGTTTTATAAAACCCTTATTTTAATTAATCTTTAATTTTACCATTATCATGTCTACTTTTTGTTTTACATATTAACAGCAAACGCAATTAGAAAAGAAAGTAAAATTAAGTATATTTAATTGATCTCTTTAATTTTTGTAAATTTGGTTATTTTTCTTATGAAAGAACAAATAAATACTAACTCAATTATAAGCAAAATTAATTATTGTTTACATCGGTTAAGAATAGCAGTTGAGTCGATTTAATATTCTTGTTTCTGTATAATTAAAAGGGGTATTTTTGAAAAGATAGTTTCAAATAAACTAAATATGACTAATTTTTTACTTATATTTACATATAGAAGAAGTATCACATCATACTAAAATATACAGAAAGTGAAAATTAGTTACATAACAAATAAAAATCCTAAATACTTTTCATTACACTAAAAATTAGAGAAAAAAAAAGGTCTCATATGGGCCATGTTTTGTACAACCCAATTATATAACTTGTCTGTTCTGCAAAAGCAAGAGGGGCCTTTCAATTTTCTTGGAAACAAAGGTAGAGTTTCATAAAAAAGGACTTTATTCATGAAATTAGGTTAATATACACATTTAGAGTAGGGTTGTTTAGTAGAAAGTAGAGGACCCACTTGTCACTTCTTTGTATTTTCCTACTCTACCAATGATGAAGGCAAAGCCATGATTGGTGTTCACCCAATAAGTTGATGCAAACAATCAATGGTTTTGGAATAAGTTTACTAATTTCTTAACTTAAAATTTTGAAGATAATATTAACTATTTCTTTTACAATTTCTACATTATTAAATAAGATACATAGTGGGGTTATGACACTACATATTCTTAACCAACTTCATATGGATTCTTCAATTGTACTCAAAGTTATGACTCTACACATTCTTAACCAATATGTTATGATGTCTTGTAAAAAAGAGTAATTTGACCACATTTGTACACTAAAGAAAACATAGTGCCATAATCACCATTTTCAACAATCCAATTCCAAAGGGTTACTTGTTTGTGCAACATTCCTTGCTTAATACTACAAAATTGGAAAAAAGTTTTAAAAAACTTGAGTAGTAGTTGGTTAATGGCCTAATTCAACCTTCTCTTTCTTTGTCAATTTTGAAGTTTGTGGCATACTCCTAAAGTCTTAATAATAGGAAGATTCCCCCCACTTGCCCTTCAAAATTCCAACAAACTATTTTCTTACTCTTAATTCTTTATGATGGGAAAGAATAATCAATAATGATCAAATAATGAAATAGGTAGCTAGCTGTTCTTCCATTAGGGCTAAAGAGAAATTGCATCAACACCATTTACAACCTTGCATCCAAATGAAGAAGTTGTAAAGACAACTAATGGAATTTGTATACCCACTTTCACCACTTTTAAGAGTTGTTAAAGCATGGTTTATAAGTAGTTAGAGACTATTACATAATAATAATAATAAAAAAACCCTATCACTAACATAATATCATGTTCATTAGTCCAAAGAAAAATCAAACTTTTTATTATTATTAAATGGCTTCAACAAATTATTGTGTCTACTATGTCTAAACCCAACCAATCATAATAATAGAAGTTTAAAATTTAGTTTAATGAATTAAAGAAGTGGGATCTTGAGAGAACTATATCACTTGTGATGAAATAATTATTGTTTGTGATCTTTTATAATTCAAATTTTATATTTTAGAATGAAGAACTAAGTCCATCATGCTGGTGACATGAGATTGTGTTTGATAGTGGCCATTATTCATCATTTTTTTCTTTAAAAAATTCCTTTATCTTTACATGTCAACTGCCATGTTTGTGTTGAATTGAAGATTCCAATCACGTGCTGACACTATTTTTTTTATTAGCAATATAATGGTGAAAGAGAGTGAAAAAAAAAACTGTGTTTGGTGGAGTTAATCTTTATTTGCATGCACATTTTCACCATAATAACAAAAAAATCAAATAAAAGTATAAATTATAGTAACTTTGAGTGATGAAATTAATTATTTAACATTGTATATAAAAATATTTATATTCAAATACTAATAATAAATACTGTATATTAATATAAAACCAAGCTATAATATAAAATTACAATAAAAGAAACATATTATTATATATAAATATAATTTCATTTGTATAACCAATCATTTTATATATAATCAATATTTTTCTTTTAAGCTATCAATTTCGCTAAAAGCAAAAAAAAAAATATTAATTTTTACTTTTGTCTTTCATTCCTCCTTCGTAATAAATAAACGATTATTATTTACACATTTTGAAATACACAACTTTATAAATGAATTAAAACAAAGTTTTACTATATATACAATTATATAAAATTATTTTTAAAGCAGTCACAGTAGACCTAACAATGTCATCATTATTGACGTGACGTTTGTGAAAATTTGAGACGCAAAGCTTTCTAATGTTGACCGAATTAAAACCCGTGTTTCTTTTCTTTCATGAACAATTTTTTAATTTCAGAATTAAAAAATATAAATTTTACTTAATACAAATTATTACAAATATTCAAATTTATATGAAAAAAAACTAAATTTAAAAACACTTTTAATAGTCCAAAAAGAAAAACAGTGATGATAACATTCATAATAGGGCACAAATACATTGCTGACGTGGCAGTAGTTGAATGGTCTAGCCTGTCTGACATGGCAGAAAGTGAGTGTAGTATGAAGAGGATCCAGCTGGCAAATGAGTCCTAAAACAGAAATAATAATAATAATAAGAAGAAATGTTTCAAATTGAAATGACCTCTTGGGAATCTAAAAACGTTTTCACATAGAAAACAGTTAAAGTGTAAAACATTTAGATTTGTTTTTTCATAAAAATAAGAGGCTAAAATAATACATAAAAAGTTACGATAAATATGAAAAAAATTGTAAAATAGCACGAAAAATAAGTAAAATTAATTTCTTTGATAACAAAAAATATTATTGAATGATACCTTTCTCTGTCTTCTCTCTTACTTGTTGATTCATTCTTCCATGGCAGCTGGCTTCAGCCATGAAACAATGCACACACTCTTCAATGTCTATCCTTTTTTTATGCATTCAAAGAGACTGTTTCCTAACCCTAAAATATTCCATATTCTATCATCCATCTTTTTCTTTTCCCTTTTTTCACACTTTAACATCTCTTCTTCTATTCATCATGCGTTTCAAGTTTCAATTTTTTACTATTCCATGCTGGTGTAAGCTGTACTTTATATTAAATATTTATTAAATTCTCAGTCTTTATTGCAAGATTTACTCACCATTTTTAATGAATTTCTCTTTTCAGTAACCTTCTCTCATAGATTAGATATTAAATTTTTTGAGGTGAAAAGGCTGAATTTAAGTTAGACACCAAGAAGAGTTGAGTTTAGTCAAGAAGTTAGCATTTATAATATTAATGAATATTTGTTTAAAGATGTCTATATTTAATGTTTATCCGTTTTTAACAAAAAAAAAAAAAA
>Ga0209700_109567_pt1 | contig 11065 bp, 3 predicted proteins | sample SiratroredBW_FD_187528 | JGI IMG/M metagenome (GOLD analysis project Ga0209700, IMG submission 187528) | Root nodule microbial communities of legume samples collected from California, USA - Siratro red BW (SPAdes) (version 2) | ecosystem: Host-associated > Plants > Roots > Nodule | place: USA...
TCTTAACTAATTTAAGTATTGTTTGAACAAGCAGCTATTTTTGGTTAAACACCAAGTATCTTTTTACACAAACAATTACTCTTGGTCAAGGCATGATTACAAAGATAGTGATTAAAAGATCCTAAGGATTTTCTAACTAAAATAGGGGTTAGTTGATCCCTTTGTACTACTTTACAGGTAACGAATAGGTGATGGGTTGATTCCTCTTTATCAAGACACAAAAGGCATAAACGACTCACTAAAACCACCCCTCTCCTTTCCAAATTAACCTTAGTTGGAAGTCTATCCAATATTGTTCTCCAAGTACAAACTTGTGTTGCGGGGTGCTACTTTAAGGCTCTATAGCTGCTGGAAAATCTTAGAACTCCACACTACAACATCACTCAAAGAATTATGAGGTGTACATCTCTTGTTCCAACTGCTCTTCCCAAATAAATATATCCCTTCTCCACCTAAATTTCCATCTTAAGTTTTCCTTACCCTCATTTGTACCAACATGTACTATTTGCATCATACAAAACATGAGGATATATAAAATAAATTATAGCTAAACTTTATTTTAAACTCTTTTTTGTGAATTTATAATCATACAATTCACTTAAGATTAATATGCACATTAAAATATGTGTTAAAACAAGATAAGCATGCTCAGATCACAATATTGACAAAATCAATCATATTTGTCAAAATCATTAAAGTGCTGTCATCATGACCTATACAAACCCTTCTTTTTTTCTCTTCTTTTTTTTCTACATTTACTCAATAGAGAAAACAAAAAACATGGATTATTCAAAATAAAAATAAATCAATATACAAAACTTCAATACAATCATTAATTCTCCTTGCCTTTAACTAATGTTCCATCTGGTTTATCAAAACAAAAAATTGGAATTCACCCTTTATTATACCAGGAAAATATTTGACAGACAATTGAGATCCCATAAAACATGAGTATATGTAAAGTAAATTATAGATAAAATTTACTTTAAACTCTATTTTTTAACTCTTATGAATTTATAATCATAAAATTCACTTAACATTAACATACACGTTAAAATACGTGCTAAAACAAGATAAAAACATCCTCAAATCATAACATTGACAAAATTAATCATATTAGTCAAAATCCTTAAAATCAAACCTGCACACTCCCATCATGACCTTAATATACTCTTCTTTTTGGTTCTTTTTATTATTTGCTTTCAAATTTCAAATTCAGTAAAAAAAATGAATCCTGCTTTACAATCTTCATTTACTCATTAGAGAAAAAAAAACAGTGGATTATTCAAATGAAAATAAATGAATATACAAAACCTCAATAGAATCATTAATACTCCTTGCCTCTAATTAATATTCCATCTTGTTTATCAAAACAAAAAAATTCACCGTTTATTATACTAAGAAAATATTGAACTTACAATTACCAATATATATACTATTTGACATTCCATAAAACATGAGGATATATGAAATAAATCATAAATAAAAATTTATTTTAAACTCTTATTTTAACTTTTTCATTAATTTATAATCATACAATTTACTTAACATTAAAATACACATTAAAATAGATAAAAGTATCCTCAGGTCACAACATTGACAAAATCAATCATATTTGTCAAAATCTTTAAAATGAAACCCGAATACTCATATCATGACTTACTAAAAGATAAATGTACAAGTGATTTGTATTTTTTTTTTCAGTACTATGTTTCTTGTTTAATAATAATATAATAATAATTTGATAGAAACCGAATTTTCATTGAAGTTAAAGTATTTAATGGCTTGCACAGTTGAACGGAAATTTCTTTTTATAAAAGTTAAAATATTTATATTCTTGGTTGAAAAGAAAGTCTTTTTAAAGCTCACTCTAATTTTTTTTCTTCGTGGTCATTTACCACATTAATTTAGACTTTTTTTCTTTATATTAAAAATTTTGAAAATACATTACTTGACCACTCAAGGAAAATTATTGAAAATTTTTAATTTATCTAAATACATATTTTCATCTATATATTTTAATTTCTTATAAAATTTTATTAATGCATATTACTGTAGCATCAACTATAAAAAGTTTTTTAAGGTAAAATTAATAAAAAATTACTTGCAGTATCGAGGCATCAATATTGATCTGATAATTTTATATATAAAAAATGATACTTAGAAATTGGTTTGATAGTTTTATTATTATTATTATTATTATTAGTGATTTTATTTCTTAAAATCTTTATAAGGGCAAGAATCCGAAATAAACATGTATGTGCGGAAATTATTTGAACTTGTTTAAATATTGAAAAGAAATATTTGAATTAATTGAATATGAATAATCATATAGATAATATTTAACCTTTTAAAAAGTTACAGACGGGAAGATAAGTAAGTAAATATTGGTTGGTGTTATAATATTTTATATTTGTTTACTTAATAAATTTGAAGTTAGTGTCCATTTCTTAGCGTTAATACTTTGTTTCATTAAAAATAAATTGAATAGAAATTGTGAAAACAAGTCAAATAAATATTTAAATTGTGTATTAAAATTTTGATAGTATTTAGTAAGGCGATAAAAAGAGAACTTTAAATATAATCATTGTTAGACATAGTTTTCGTTGATAGAATTATTCTAAAAAACGTTATTTCCAAATATTGTAAAAAGAATCTACTTCTCTAACCCTAACCCGTTAAAGAATAAATGCAATTACACAAAATTTAAAAATAAGAAAGAATTACACAAAATTTAAAAATAAGAAAGATTTACACTTTAGATTTTTATATTATTTTATCACTAAATAATAATATGTTTAATTCTTGATCAATTCGGTCATATTATATTATATTATGTACACTCATGTTGCAAGATAGAAATCCAATATTCAATATTTCTTAGATCTTAGTCACTTTTAGCTAAAATAGAGCATTATTTAGACAAACAATCACTCTTAATTAATTTGAGTATTGTTTGAACAAGCAGCTACTTTTGGGTTAAGACCAAGTATCTTTTTACACAAACAATTATTCTTGGCCAAGGCATGATTACAAAGATAATGATTAAAAGATCCTAAGGATTATGTAACTAAAATAGGGGTTATGTCATTAGACAAATACATTATTTGGATGAAAATGTGGTTGGTTGTCTTATATTCCTCCTCAACAAAAGCTCTAGAGGCTCAAGCTCTCTCTTAAAGACCGGAACAATAATGTTTTAGACATGTTCATATAGTTGTGATTGAGAAACAAAAAAGAAATTATTTACAACATCAGATGGAGAGAGTTGACCCTACTGATGGATATGCTTGTGGTTTAATAATAATAAGCTATGCAAAATCTTGATATGGCACTAGATTGTCAACCCCTTTTTTTGGAAAGATAAATCTAAGATGCTATAATTTAAAGTTGGATATCATAATTTTTCTATTTTTTATGCCATGTTTAAAAATTGTGTCAATGATTTTTCTATTTTTTATGCCATGTTTAAAAATTGTGTCAATGCTAATGGGATACACAAACTCATGGATGGGGATTTAGTTTTTAAGGAACCTAATGATATTGAGGAACATATTCTTTCTTTTTATAAAACTTTGTATGATTCTTCTTATACTAATAATGTTATTAATGCTCATATCTCTACAGTTTGTTTCTGAGGATGAGAATTCTATGCTGGTTAGTTGCCCTTCCATTGAGGAGATTAAGAAGGTTGTCTTTGTCCTCAACTCTAATCGTGCTTCTGGTCGTGATGGCTTTAGAGGATATTTCTTCGATGGTTGTAGGGACATTGTGGGTTTTGACGTTTGTAACGTTGTAAAACAATTTTTCTATCATAATTGGATCCTTCTAGGGATGAACACTAACATGGTTTCTCTTGTCCCTTAAAATTCATGGGGCTACTTCTATAAAAGAATCAAGACCTATTGTTGTGGCGAATTTTAGGTTTAAAATTATTTCAAAACTCTTAGCTGACAAGTTAGCTTCCATTATTGCCAATATTATCTCTCTCCTAATCAAAATAAGTCTCTTAAAGGGCAGCACATTAAAGATTATATTGATATCACTTCGGAAGCCATTAACATGCTTTCTAAGAAAATATTTGATGGTAATGTTGCTTTGAAAATTGATATTTCCAAAGCTTTTAATACTCTCACTGAGACTTTCTCATTCAGATACTAAATTAATTTAGTTTTAACCATACTTTAATTGTAAATTTTGTTTTAAAATAAAAAATTATGATAGAAATAATAATATATTAAGTTCATAAATTTAAGAATGTTATAGATAAAACTTGTTGACAATTCATTGCAAGTTGCCACAAATTAGGGCTTCTCTACAATAAGGCAATGTTGATTCAAAGTCAAACTTTCTAAAAGACCAAGAGGTGTATTTGTCTATTTTCTTGTTTCAAATTTAGTTATACTGGTGTAGAGATGGGTGTGTGTGATCAAAATAGAGTGGGATACTTTTGATTTAGTATCTGCAGAGTTTGAATTGGATCCTTTCGGCAACATCCTCCCTGATTTTGGTCCTAGAAATGGTTACTGATATTAACAATTTTGTACATAGTTAATATATATATATATATATATATATATATATATATATATATATATATATATAGTATATATATATAGTATCATCATTGAAAGTGAGTAATATGCATTTTGTTTTTTCGCTGTGATTCATAAATTTAAACACGAGATTAAGCTACGTCCTAGAGCTTAGGCAATACGCCTACAATTGCTTCAGATTCATCTAACATTGTGATGGTAAAGTCTGTTAAGTTTCAATCTTTGAGTCTTGGAGTGATGGACTTTTATAATCTTCAGATTAGAATTAGATAGACATGGGGTCAATGTTTGAATTCTAGCATCTCTTTCATGGCATGGCAAATAGCAAGGGTTGTTGCATTTACATTTTTAGTGTTGTTTAGTCTGCATTTTCTAAGGAATTTGGTTTGTGATTTTTTTTTTTAAAACATTTATTTTCTCCTTCAAATAGTATACTTTATTATTTCGTGCTACTTGTAAAACTTTCAATTTGAGAAATAATTGTTGAGTTGGAGTCTTCTCAAAACTTATCAACGCCTATTCTCCTCGTGGTGTGATGAAATAAAAATGTTTCCCTTAATGAAAAATAAAATGTAAAATGCCTAACATGAGAGATTGTTTTACTTAGAGTTTTGAAGAAAATAGTTTGTAAATCTTTTCTACTTGTTAAGAAGCTTCCATTAGCTTAAATGTGACTATGTAAAGACATAAAAATACATAAATTCACTTCGTAGCATTAAATGCTTATCTTTTCTTTTAAGCAACATTCCTGTAATTGGTATGACCTATTAGACCAAGGTCAAAATTGTTTTACCCAAATTCGAATAAAACAAGAGATTCTACAAGGTAAAATAGTCCTTTTAGTATTAAGATGGTTGTTGGTGTCAGTCAACTTTAATGCATATTTCAAGAGATTATTGATGTAGGGATAACCTTTAAGAGATCTTCTTAGTAGATATAAGATGAAAACATTTTTTGCAATACACAATAAGCATGTAAAATATTTCATGAAGTATAATATTATCTTGAGATTGGATCTATCGTCTGAGTATAACTTTGCTTATCAGATGAAGTGAAAACTACAAAGTGTTGTTATGTTTGTCAGATGGAGCCATTGCATCTTACAATATCTATTTGGAAAACTTATGAAATAAATCATATTCATGATTATACTTTGTTGTTAAGGGTTTGTTGGACTTTACTTTAACAAAAGGAATTTGAAAACAACTACATATTGCTAGATGAAATTCATAAAGCTTTACTTTGGTAACATATTAGAGTAATAGATTGTTTGCAAACTAACTTCAGTTTTTCTACTTAATTGTATATTTTACATTAACATATTTTAATTTATATTATATTTTATATTTATATTTTTTCATGATTTTTCAAGCATCTGTCTTAAAATTGGCCAAAATCTAAATATGTTGTTAGAACAAAGTTCATTAGACCCTATTTAAGTTTGATTAGGTATTTTACAATAAAGTATAAAATATGATTTTATAAGCATCAAATCTCAATAGGTGATAAGCTTTCACTTAGACATAGAAGATGTACGCTTAGTCATAAGCATTTCATGGTTTATGTCCCAACCAAACTCATGACAAGGATAAGGATCCAAAAAAAAAAATTAATTTTAGAAAATAATAGAGATGGAGTCGCCATCGAAAATCATAAGAAAATCGAAGATAAGACAACTGTTTATGAAACCAGATTTTAGGGTCCTGGAGTCAATTAGTCGGCATGAAATGAACGGTTATTTAGAGATTTAATCGAATTATTTTGTATAATAACATGCAAAAAAACATTTATATTTAATCAATTTTTTTTTAATAAAATTTAGATCTATGTTTTTATTTTTTTTTATTTTTTTCTTTGAAACTGTGGGAGTGTAAAAATAGTAAAAAAAAAGGTGGTGCAAACAATGAAAGGGTCAAGGTTAGACAAACTGTGGTGCTAATATGAATGCAGGGGATGTTGAAAGCTATCTGAAGACCCTGTTTTCTCTTTCATCTAGGAGACAATGGTGTAGTTGTCAATGTCAGGAGTGCAATCAGTGAATGGTGAAACAAGTGATCTATTGGGCCAAAGCCTAACTTTATAACCCTTCTTCCTTTTTTCAAAAGATTACATTCAAAAGAGTGATTTAGGGTGTCAACACCCAATTTCGTTCGGGCAAATAAAATTGTTTTATATAAAAGAATGAAAATATATGATTTATAAATTGTTATCATTTTTAGAAATATGTTTGCTTTGTCATTTAAAATAAGAAAAGTAGAAAATAGAAAAAGGATTTTAGTCTCATTTTATTTTTACGACAAAAAAATTTAATAAATAAAAAAACAAAAGAAAGAAAATTTTGGGTTTATTTTCAAATAGATTTTAGAGAATAAAAGTTGAATGAAAGCAAATCCATTAGGAATTCAGTCAGAAAAATAAAATGATTTGATTGAACCCAACTTAATAGGTGTTCATTTAGAAAAATGAAATAAATATAGATCACACCATGGACCTACCATCTTCTGAAAAGATTCATATTAAGTTGGCTATACTAAAATCTAATTCAATACTTAAGACTTAGATTACCAATGAATCTAAGAGAAGAGAAAAGATCGGAGTTAATGTTCAAACATCCGATACTGAATGTCTATAGACTGTCTCATTCTCATCACCTAATGTCTTAATCAATCTGAGTTAGATCATCAATGAAGCTAGAGCATCTCTATTAAAACATATATGTCAATACTTAATACATACAAAAAATGACAATTCATACACTATCCTAAATGTATGTCCTCAATTTCATCATTCATACTAAAACATATCATTTTGTCCACAATTCAAAGCATGCAAAATTTTTTTTCATCATCAAAACAACAATTTACTAATAAGCTATCCACATTGATTTTTCCTACCACTTCACACAACATAAGATCAACTTTTTCGTTCAACAATATTCAATTTCATTATAAACACTCCTGCAAGAGAACATTGAAACTCGGAACCACGTTCCCTTAACATCCAGATTATCTAATCTACGGTACTATAGAAGGATTTAAAATTAAATTCCCTTACCTAATTAATAGTATAAGCATTCACTAAGAGGTCCAACACTTACAGACAACACAGATGACCTAATCTACACCCAAGAGTCTTAATTAATGATCTAAATACATCAATAGGACTCTAAACTAACAAATACTAATTCTGAAGCCTGAATTGCCACAAGCAAGCACATACCCATTTAAAAGGGAAAAGCTTCAAAAATTGACTCAAAGGAAAAAGGAGCAGAAACAAACTTACTCTAAACAAAATTAGGATAAGATAGAATTGTTCATCAGGACCTCAGTTACTACAAAATGTGATTAAATTCTAAAACAGATAAGGTATGGAGAGTAAAATTTAGAGAGATGGAAGAGAGTCTGAGAGAGAAGAGAAGCATGAGAAAGATAAGAAGGGGTTTTTTCGGTGTCTATGTTTTTTTCTTCTTATACAGGAGGTTACATTATTCCTAACTATAAAAAATATGTCCTTGTCGTCATGAGTTTTAAAATCTAAATTATTATTTTTGTTGACCAATTCTTTAATGTTGTTTTCACCTATATCTATATTGTTATTTTTGTAAATTTATCCATAACTCCTTTTTGTGATTCAATTAAAGGCCTCAACTCTTCTATTTTTTTCAAATTTTGAATAATATGATTTATATTTTCTACTTGACATATTTTTTATTTTTTTTGTGTAAGGATATAACAATCCTTAGACGTGAACGATAAAAAACAGAAGGGTAAACAGTAGTAGCAGAATACAATTCCTGCAATATTAGACATCTTTCTTTCTGTTATAACCAACTTTTCACTCTCATCATTTTCAATTTCATCCTCCACGTATGTTGTCCCAATTACTTTCACCCTTCCTTATGACAGTATATAGATATATAATATTGAATATACGTATATAGAATGAGACTTAGTTAAAAAATAAAATCCGATTGCAAAGAAAATTAACTTAATATGATTGCAAATAAAATCTGTCTTGAAGTCTCAAGTTTCCTTTTGTCTTTATATGGTTCTATACTTTGGTAAATGTTTGAATTTAATTTATAAATTCTAATTTTTTAATGTTTTTTCTTTAATATGCAAAAATTATTTTGAGATTAATTAAACAATAAATAAAAAACAAAATGATTTTAACATCAATTCATCAATTTTGTAATTGAGGATTAGGGTAGAATCCTTGAATTGTAAAAACTTAATATTATATACTTATACAGTCTTATAGAAAACTTGTTAATAAATATTATTGTTAAGTTTCAAAGTTTTAAATTAACAACTTTTGAATAGAAAAAATAATATGATAAATTTAATAAAGGGACATGTAAGAAGCAATGAAACAATTAACAAGAGAGAAATAATACAGCATTTCTAATTTTTTATGTTGACTTAATGTTGATACACTCAAAAGGAGCAAAAACCACTACATATCTCAATTCTAAGCCTTTAAATAGAGATACGTGTACAAATGTATAGTAATAATATATAATGATAAAATAAATTTAGAATTAGATAATGAACTAATGAGAATGAAATACTCAAATTAAAATAATAATATAGAAGAACTAGTGAAAGAGTCAAAAAGAAGAAAGAGATAGAGATAGATGTCACTCTAATGCTCTAATAAAAAATAGAAAGAGATAGGAAATTAAAATATTTTAACACTTTTTTAAAAAAAATAAAAATATTATTAATTTATTATTTATTAGGAGAAAGTTCTAAAACTATCATTAATTTTTGAAAATTATTATTCATTAAATAATATTTATCATGTCAATATAAACTTAATATTAAATTTTAGATATTTTAAATTTTTAGTAAAAAATATTTTTAAATATAATTTTAAATTAAATATTTTTTAATATTATAATATTATATTAGTGTTAAATTTTTTTTAAGATTTGTTTTACTTGCTTTCACATTACGCTAGCTCTGATTTTAAAGAATGTATATTTTATTAAAATATATGTTATTGATACGGAAATAACGGAAGTAACTATTTTTATTTGTCATCAACCATTTTAATGTTATTTATTTATATTTAAATAAATATTTTTTGATTTTGGTTAAAGATATTATTGATCAACAATATATAATATCATAAATATTTTATCATTTCAATTTAAATATATTATTTATAAATTGTCAATAAAATAAAATTATATTAATTAAAGTAATTTTTGACGTGTAAAGTAAATTAAAATACTTGCACCATAATATTTTTATCATCACCAAAATAATTTAATATAAATTAAATTTATTTTAACAATAATTTCATTATATATAAATAGAGTTTTTAAAAAGAGGTATAAATATACTTAATTTAAAAAAAATATAACCAATAGAAAATTTTAGATTGAATTCTTAAAAATCTCATGAACTCGAAAGATAAAAATGGAATGTCCTGCATATATTTTATCTTTCTTAAAGCTATGTATTTTGATAACAAACCAACAAAAATAAGAATTCAAATCTATCAATATATTATATCATAGATATAATTTATTTTTTATATTTGAAAACCTTAAAAAAGTAAAAAGTAATACATAATTATGAATATATTTTTATCATGAATAGAACGTAAAAGATAAGATTAGTTGGCACAAAATAACTAGGCCGTACTGAAAGCTAACGTGGACCGCCTGAAAGCTAACGTGGACCGCCGGCACTTAATCCAAGTAGGTTTGACCGTTTCAGACTGGGAGGCAACCGGAGTAATGTTAGGTTGACACTGTCACGTGTCATACTCCCAGTTGACACTGCTGATGTGGCGAAAAATAATATTATTTTAAGCCAGCGTGGCAGTGACCCAAAAGTCTCAGAATTCCAAAAGCCTCTTATACGTTTCCCGCTCTCTCAGTCTCCCGCACTCTCAGTCTCCCGCTCTCTCAGTCTTCCACCTCCTCTCAGTCTCCCGCTCTCTCAGCGATCCGCCTTCTCTAAGCGATCCGCCTTCTCTCAGTCTTCGGCCTCCTCTCAGTGTTCCGCCTCCTCTCAGTCTTCTGCCTTGTCTTAGTGTCCCACTCTCTCAGTCTCCCACTCTCTTAGTGTCGTTCACTCTCAGTCTCCACACTCTCGCTCTCTACACTTTCACTCTGTCCACTGTCGCTCTCTGCACTCTCTCTCTCGTTCACTGTCGCTTTCGCTAAGGTCGTTGTCTGCGTTCTTCGTCTGAGCAAAAGGTTTGTTTTTTATTTTGTTTTCGTTTGAAAAGCGTGTAAAGGTTGCTCTTTTAAGTGATTGCTCATACAAAAGGATGTTTTTTTTATGTTTATTGAATGATTTGGTGTAAAGTTTTGGTTTTTATGCGAATTTTGATGGAAAAGGAAGTCTTTTTGGTCGTTTCACTGTTCTGTTCTGGATCTGAAAAGGTTTTTACGTTTAGGGTTTGATTTCTTTTGGTTTTGAAGTAAAGTTTATTCTTTTATGTCATTTACATGATCATTCTTGGTTCTTGGTGGAGAAAAGAATGTTTTT
>Ga0209700_109568_pt1 | contig 11063 bp, 6 predicted proteins | sample SiratroredBW_FD_187528 | JGI IMG/M metagenome (GOLD analysis project Ga0209700, IMG submission 187528) | Root nodule microbial communities of legume samples collected from California, USA - Siratro red BW (SPAdes) (version 2) | ecosystem: Host-associated > Plants > Roots > Nodule | place: USA...
TATATTTATATTTTTAAAACATATATATATATATATATATATATATATATATATATATATATATATATATATATATATATATATATATATTATTGTTAATATCTGTTTTAAAATATTAAAATATTTAAGTAGCATAAAAAAATTATATTGTTTGTCTTTATTTTTATTTTATTTAAAAAAATCTTTCTTATTTTTATTATATATTTTAATTGTTGTTCGATTGTTCAATATATTTAAAAAAATTATTTAAATATCTAATGTATTTTATTTTTTTATCATAACTTTAATTATATATTTTATGTTTTTGTATATTTTTTTTCAAATGATGTATTACATTGTAAAATGTATGATCTTCAATCTCATTAAACCAAATAATTTTTAGAATATTTATTTAATTGTTTTTATTTTTCTAAAACATTTTTTTTATTTTGTATCATGTGGTAAAATTCTTTTACTTGAAAATGTTTTGATTATAATAATTGTTTTTATTGTGTTCTTTTTTGTTTGGATTTTGCAAAGTGCCATAACTTTATTTTCTTAAAACTTTTTTTCATAAGTGTAATTTTATCTTATCACCAATTGTAAGGTTGTTTCATTTATTACATTGTAGTAATTCATTACCATTCTTTATTAGCATCTTACCTAGATTTATGTTTAAAAAATGAAATTTTCATTTTAAAATATAATTATTATTAATTTAACGTTTTTATTCGAGCTTATTAGTATTAAAAAAATAGTAAGGGAAATCTATGGAAGTGAATAGGTATATTATGCCGTAACTATTTGATACCTAGTAATCTTAGGACGAAATCTAAATAATGATGTTTGCTAAAATTTGTAATAAAAGATCAATTAGCCAAAATATTCATGAACAAGTAAAAAATATTATAGGTTTCATACTCAACCAAATTTGGAGCCGTGATTAATGGATTCATTTTTTATGATTTCCTTTATCAAACTAAAAGTTACGAAGGAATCATGCATATCACTGCATACAAAGCTGTTGTATACATTAACTACACCTAACATGTAAAATGGATGCATAAAGATATTATGTTCATACTAAAATACACCTGTAAACTTGAAAGTACCAGAAATGCATATCATCCGAAAAACTTTCTTAACGAATAGACTACTGATCAAGAAAACAGAGTAACAGCGGTTACAACAAGAACTAGACATGCAAAAACATTTCAAAGACGCACATTCAGACCAAAATTAAGTTCCCATGTAACAAGTTAAACCAAATAAAAAGTGTATAACAATTACATAAAGACTACCATTACATCATTCATTTTCCGATCTAGGATGAAAATGCAAACCTATAATCGCATTTCTAGAAATAATAACTTAAAAAATAATATTCTTTTCACAAGATGGATCTAGAAATAGCCTCAATCATGTCATCAATATCTATTGAAAAGACAGATGGTAAATACAAGTGGTATAATAAAATTTGGGTTCATTTAATCACTTATGAATCCAAGCACAAAAGTTCTCCATAAATGAGAATTTCAGGAATTGTTATTAAAAAGATAGTATTGTGAAAGCAAAATTCAGCAAAAAAAAATAGTCAGCGAAATTAAATTATTTGTATTGAAATTTAAAACACTTTTGATTAATATTTATCTCTCTAAACGAATGGATGGAGAAAAAGAAGGTAAAAAAAAGACAAGTTTGACTACATGACATTGCTGTGGAAAAGGAAATTGGAGGGCGTGAAGCTTTCTAGAAAAAGAGGCGGCAATGGTAGCTTTAGTGAGACTCGTGAATGGGCCTTAATTGCAGGCGATAATAGGGGAGTTAGTGTCTACTCCTTCAATGCCCCATCTTTCATCACTCTCACCCATGCCCTTTTCTTTCAATACCAGCGGTGACCGGTAAACTCGCTGTCGGCACACAGTAGTTCCACAGTAGAGACCGTAACAAACATAGGGGTCAAAATCTTACAACACACATGTGCTTCTGTTGTTATTGTCGTATGAATACTTTTCTTTTCAAATACACCAATGTTTTTACCCAATCACAAAAATGCTTTTACTGCTATATGTTTGGTGGCATTAAACAGTAGTAGTACTGTTGTTGCCTGTTTGATTTCCTTCCTTCTAAGCCAAGTACCAAGCATAATAGATAACTAAGAAAAGCCAGAACACCCTAAACCAAAAATTGTATCGTTCGGGATTCTCGCAAGGGAACATGTTAACTATGAATGGTGTTTTTCTGGCATGACTAATACCATGCCTTCCTTCAGCTTTAATTTTGTGAAAATGTATACTTATAATGGTCTTCATCTGCAAAACCAATGCTGGGATCTCTCCCTCTCCTCGTCGCCTCCCTCACCTTCTCTATTCTTTCAAGCATTCCTTTCACTGCCAAATCAAACGCATCTTCAAAGGAATCTAACTTAGACCTAGGATCTGCATAAATAATATTTGGAATCACCTTTATAACCTCCTCCCTCATTGCTAAGACCTCACCCTCTGGAATTCCCTGCAACACCTGTTCCACATTGCCATTCCACCGTTCTACATCCGTCACGGGTATATACACAGAGTACCTAGTCCTATTCTTAGGTAAATGCCACTTGTACTGTGAATAAGCAGTGCCCGGATGAAAGAAAACGGGAATACAACCAGCCAACATAGAATCAAAAATGGACCTTCTGGTGTACGAATCACCGGGAGGCTGCAAACAGAACACAGAACTTTGAAACACCTTTATAACATTGGTAGGGTCGTCACATCTCTCTACACCATAGCTGCAGTCAACGAATTTACAAACATTCGAAGCTCGACACTGCTCTATAATCTTACCCCTGATAGAACCTTCAAGTTCAGGCCTTGGAGCTCCGGTGAAAGTAAACAAGTACGGCCGCTTTTGATGTCTGATTTTTGTCTGCCATTGAAGAACTTGAGTGTCCTTTGAGGGATGGAAAGAAGTTGGGTAGGGTATTGCATAGTCATTATTCCACGAGCTTGCTTCGACTGCTAACATGGACATGTTCATGGATTCGGGAAGAAATCTGAACTTACTACCCCAATAGGACTCCTCGTCGCGCTGTCTCCTAAAATCCCAGGCAATCCTCCCAGAAATAAGGAAATGGTCTCTGCCCCACATTTTCTTCCACTGGGGTCTGTTTGCAAGCCATTGAACAAGATCTCGAGCAGAGGAGTCTCTGTCTGTAAGATTAGAGAGCCAAAGGAAACGGCTAACGTCAAGACCAGCATAAAAGGGGACAAAAATTGCAGAGGCCAAGGAGGAATCGTTGGTCAAGCAGGCATATTTGGTCATCCTGTTGTGAAAAATGACCTCCAACAAGAATTGGTTGGTGGCATACCAAGTGTTGTTGGTTAAAACCCCTTGAGAGGTGGCAATCTCAGGACCCAAGCCCATGTTTTGCATATATGGGCACATGTTGGGTTTGTCAGTGCCTCTGGTAAGGGAGTGGCAATTGAGAAGCAAGTCGTTGTTGAAGCGGGAAGGGAGTTGGTGGATGTACACATAGCGGCCATAGCAGGAAGAAGTGGTGGTGTTGGATGGGATGAGGGGTTTGAAGGTGAGTGCGTGGTTGGGAGCACGAAAGGACAGGAATAAAGAGCAGAAGAGAAAGGAGAAGAGAATTGCTAGGCAGAAGTGGTGGTTGTCGTAGCAAGCTCTGGAGATGAGGGCTGATTTTTCCATTTGATCGTGAATTCTAGTATGAGTGAAGTGGGATTTGGAAGCTCGTACTCTTCAGACACATAGCTACAAAACAAACTCGATAGTAACCTCAGCTTTTGGAATTGCCATTAAGACAACATCGGGTTTTAAAGACTTGACTTCATATTGTCCAATGAATCATAACCTCACTGAACACCAAACGTCCGTTAGTTACCTTGTCGGCGCCAAAGGCAATACGTAACTCTTCTCTTTAAGGAAATCTAAATTATCGATAATAGATATTAAACTACTTGAAGTTAACACTAATTTAATACAAAACATAACCAATAATTTTCATTAAAGAATATCCCGTTTATTCTTCTCTATACGTTTTTAAGTTATATATATATATATATATATATATATATATATATATATATATATATATATATATATATATATATATATATATATATATATATTAATTTGTTTTTTCGTCCTACTGAGATTTTTATATATAAATTAAAATTTAATAGAAATATTTATCCTAATAAAAATAGTTACGAAGTTTTGTATTATCTCGTATTATTTTTTCTTAATAAAATAAAAATAAAAAGTAAAATAGATAAAAACAGTTCATACCTTTTTGAATTTAAAAATAATAAATAAATAAAATCTTAAAAAATTACGAAAATCATAAAGAAGCACAGTAAATAGATAATATAAGAATTATAAACTTTACACCTAAGGCATGAGCATAATCTCGTAAATAACAATTCTACGATCGAGAGTATATAACCTAATAATTCAATAGGTTAAGAAAAAAATTGTGTTCTTTCGAAAAAAAAAAAAAATTGTAGGAAAAAACCCGTGACACAGAAACATAAAATACTTACAAACATGTGTGTGCTTAGGTATACGATAATTATATTTTAATTAAAATATGTAAAAGTAAATATTTTTAAATATATAAAATATATTTCATATTTATAATAAATAATTTTATTATCATATAATTTCATTTTCAATTGTTTAATTTTTAACATAATTGCTGAGCAAATTTTTGAAACTAGTGTAATTTTTATTTGAAATTCTTGAAATGGTGTATTTTTCTTTATTTATTTGGGGATATGGATAAATAGTGTATAAGAGACACTGTATCATTGTGAATAAATTCTGATCTTATTCCACAATTTAATATAAGATTAAATGAATGACACGATTTTAATTTATTAGATGAAATGATACAGTCAAGATTTCAATTAATGAGTTAATTAATATAATAAGAATACTGTCATCCTAGTGTGGTTAATATTTTCTATCTATTCATCTTCTGTTTTGTTTAGCACATGTGATGTATTATTCATGTGCAGCTAAAATAAATGGACAGTTACAAAGTGGTATTATTTATTAATAAAAATGGTTGAAATTAATTATAATTAAGTAATTGAAATAAATATGAAGTTAATTTGAATAGATTAATGACTACTAAGAAGAAAAGTTATCTACTCTGAATATAGAAATAAATTTAGTTATTAAAAGATATAATTTAAAAACTAACAATAAATTTATTTAAAAAACTATATAATATTTTCAAATTTTTCATTCTAAATTTATTGCTAAATCTTAATTTTATTTTTAATTATTTTTATATCAGTAAATTCAAATACTCAACTTACACTTAATTTTGATAAATATATTTTATTACTAAATTTTAATTTAATTTAATTTTTCTTTTCAAAAGTAAACTTATTTTTAATTTAGTTCAATATATAGATCTCATATTAACATAATTTTTTATTTTAATTTAAACAATAATCCTATCAACCATTATTGTTTAATTTCAAATTAACTTCACATTTATTTTAATCATTTTTATCAACAAATAAAATCATTTTTGTAACTGTGCATTTATTTTAGTTACACATTAACAATACCTCAGGTGTCAAACAAAACAGAAGAAGAATGGGTGAAGAATATTAATCACCCTAAAATCCTACAGTATTCTCACGATATTAATTAACTCGTTAATTAAAATTTTAGCTGCACATAAATTAAGATTGTGTCCTCTTTTCACAATTTTATTTAATCTTAAATTAAATTTGCAAGATTTACCCACAATGATATGCAAGATTTACTCATATTCAAAAATAAATAAAAAATGTACCATTTTAGAAATTTCAAATATAAATTACACTATGTTGGGAAAATTTTCCTAATTGTTGAAATTTAAGTTACATTTAAAGATAAAATAAAAAGTAAAAAGTTTGAGACGATTGAAAGAGATTTTTTTGTTTGGTTGTGAAAGTAGGATTTAGAATACAAATCTAAAAGAAAGAATAGATATAATATTACTAAAGAAATTAAAAGGTGAAAGCCTCCGCGAGTAAATTGCATATTATATTGTATACTATTGAAGTAAATAATTGTAATTGTTTCCTCTTAGATGGTTAACATTGAATTCATCAAATTTGCTTATTAATTCTTTACATTTCTTATTGTCACTCTTTTGTGTCTTTACTATCTTAAGAAAATTGTATTTGTAACATTTGACCTTTTGAATTCTATTGTACGAGCTCAATAAATCCTTCCAAAGTCTTTTTATTCATCCACAAAATTATTCAAAAGTTAGGAAAAACTTAGCATCAAAATTATTCTCGAGTAAGATTTACGTAACAAGCAATGCTTTTATTCGGTTCTATACATCCAAGTAACCGGAGGAAGATGACACTACTTACACCTCCCACTTAGAAGATGAAATTGAGTATATTTTTTTTATTTCACTATTACTTGTTATAAAAATAAATATTAATAAAAGCCTCAGCAAGAAAATAAAAAAAATATTATTATGTATTAGTTATGATTTTTGTTGGGTAATCTTAGTCGACATCCCAGCTTAAGTAAATAATTATTTTTCTATTTTGTTAAAAATCTGACCCATATATTCAACAATATTTTTTCCTTAAATTTATCATAGTTTATTTGAAATTTATCTTTCTTTTTTAATTTACACGACAAAAATTAATCACAAACGTAAGAAAATTCATTACAGATTTTATGATCTCAAATAAAAACAGCTAATTACACATTTCAATTAAAAAATTAAATACCTAAATATCATTTTTAAACATGACACTTATATAAGTATTAAAAAATCTGATGGATATAATCCAAAATTAGAACTATTGAATTAACGTCTTGTGTTTATTACAGTTAAAAAGAAAGAAAGTCAAATGTATGAATGACCGTTTTGTATAAAGAATAAATTTTAATAGTGCGTAAAGAAGTGAGATGTAAATAAAAATGAATAAAGTAGAATTGGTGAGGTGGTGGATCCAAAACTAGATAAGAAGGCCTTTGGAAAGACAAGGGACGATTGGATTGCAGTAAGAGCAGGTCCCTTGTGCAGCTATGCATGATACCTCTGCTTTACCTCCGTCTCCTTTGCTTATGGAAATATGGTCCATTACAATGTTGCTACACCCTACACTCGTATCACATATCAGTTCCACCGCACTGTCACTGCTACTTGTTCCGTTCACCCTCTCGTAAGTCACGTCACTTATTTTCACTGCATTTCCACTAACACTCTCGCTTCCTAAATCGTAGTAATTCTGGTCGATAATCACCGGATGCTGCACTCCAACAACTTTAATATCTTCAAACCTAATCTCCCTCGCATAACCACGTCCTCCCTGACAAAACAAAAACAACAACATCATACATAGTATATTCATTCTCATTCTAATTCCATTTCATCCTTACCTTCCATGTCTTCACTCTCACTCCGTTGGAAGTTCCCACGAAGGTGCAATTCCGCACGTGTATCTTTTCAACTCTGGCCTCCTCTCCATTATGTCCCAGGCTCCCAACACTTTTCATTCACCAAACACATCACAAAGGAAATTCTACATTAATTCAATGCTCCTCATATTTATTATAATAATAGACATTACTTGGAGTGGGACTTTACCTGATGCCGTGGCCAGGTCCACAAAAAACATCACTTATATTAACAAAAGAAGTACCCGAGTTTATGGCAATGCAGTCATCACCTGTGATGAATATGTCTTAATTAATCAATGGATGTGATAATATATAAACAGTGACACAGGAATCGGGGTGGATTGGTTACGTACCAGTTTGAATGGTGGAAGAGTGTATAAATACGTTGGATGAATCAGAGATATCTATCCCGTCCGTGTTTGGACTTTGCATTGGTGCGATAATGTTAACGTGGGACACCTCGAACCCATTACAGGTATTTATACTTATATGATTTCTGGGGCTGTTCCTGTGATGGATCGATGTGAGTGTTACATCTTTACAGTTATGGAAATGAAGAGCCTGCACATGATGTTAAGCTTTATTAGTTCCAGTTCTCTATGACTAAATATAGGTCAAAAATGTAATTAGTTTTGAAAACATACAGTGGGCCTGTTGGAGACATCACCGTAGTTCCACCACGCAGCACCTTGCCCATCAATCTGCCCTTCTCCCGCAACTACAAGACCACGTACGTCCGAGAATTCAATCCATTTCGTTTTGTCATTCAAAAATTTCCAAGCCCCAACGTCTTTTGGGGCAATCACAGTCCCCTCAAGCTGCATTCAAACATTTTATTCACACAAAATATTACTAGTAATCATAACTCTTAGTATTTTGGATAATAAAGTATATTGTTCATCCTTCTTTTTATGACTCAGTTTTTTATATCTGTATATTACTATCTCTACAAGGTAAGGAGTGTATAATGCTATAAATATATATGCAGAAAATACAGTAAATAATTGATTTATGATGATTTACCAGAACTTTGATGGTTTGTGAATTGCATGGACCCTTAAGCGACACAGGTTGCAACATGAATATTTTGTTCTTGGGTATGAGAAGTTCTGCTGTCTGCTGAGTTGCACCACACACGTCGTTCCATGCTTTTAGAAAAGCCTTACAGTTAAGTCAGAATTACGTGAGTTTGTCATATATAGCATCAGATATCATACATAAACATATTTGTATATGAAAAAAATAAATAAATAAAGTGTGTGATCTAAAGTAGAAAAAATATACCTGTGTATCATCAGTCTGGCCATTCCCTGTGGCACCGTAGCTAACAATGTTGAAGTTGAGAGGTTTTGCAACACAGAAGCTAGTTGAAGCAATAGCAAATATTAGAAGGACAACAAATAGGTTCTTCATCTTTCAGATAGATAAACAAAAAAAAAAAAAAAAAAAAAAAAAAAAAAACACAATTGTTGGTGTTCAGGGAGTGACCGCAGTGAGTGAAAACTGCAGAGAGGATGAAAACTTTTATAGAGAAAAAAATGTAATTCGGATTGTAATCAGGAATAAAAAATAATAATGCCACTAATCACTATACGAAATAATAAAAAATATTTTCCAAAACATTATACGATTTGCCAAATCATGATTCCAAGTTACCATAAAAAAACTCATCACATGCAATAAAAAATTGTTTGAAACAAGATTTCCTTATTGTAATTTACTTTTCCCACAATATATGTGCAATTTACTGAACTAGCTAGTGCAGAGTATGAATTTAGAAAACATAGCACTAAACCAAATTATCAATGGGGTCATGTTTATGACATATATTGAATTTAATGCATGAAAACTAAATACTAACTTTAAAGAAATAAAAACTCACTATTATTCAACAAACAAAACTAAAAGTAAAATGTTTTTATAGAAATCTTCCTTTTTTCTATATATATCGAATTTGATTATCGGTAAAATTAAAACTATTCAAATCTAAAGTCATATTCTTATATTTAATAATAGGATGATGAGCATTGTCAATTAGAAAAATCATCATATTTTTTACAGAAAATCTTGTATTGATTTAGCAAGTCATGCCCATAGATAGTAAATTTTCTAAATTGAGTATAATGACAATGATATATATTCATAATTTTAAATCAAATCATATATATATATATATATATATATATATATATTTTTTTTCTTATATTAATTTCTATTTTAAATTACTAACATATTTAGGCAGTAAAATATATATATATATATATATATATATATTGTTAGTCTTTATTTTTTTTATTTTAATTATTATTCTACTTTTTCAACATATTTAAAAAATCAACCTTTGCCGGGAAAGAAGAAGGAATTGAATCCAAACCCCTAACTCGAGAAAAATTCTTCATCTGCACCTGAGACAAGTAACGGATATCCCACTCCGGTAAGCTAGCAAATAATATACAAGATTCGAATTTTTTAAAGTTGAAAACTCAGAAAGTTCTCTTCGATTCGAGTCGAGTGCATAAGCCGCTTTCCCTTGTTAAATGTCTAATGTATTTCGATCTTTTATCATCATAACTTTAATTATATATTTTATGTTCCTGTATATAATTTTTTAACGGTGTATTGGATTGTAAAATGTACAATTTCCAATTTCATCAACTAAAATAATTTTTAGAATATTTATTTAATTATATTTATTTTTCTAAAATATTTTTATTTTTTTATCATGTAATCAAATTCTTTTACTTGAAAATGTTTTGATTTTTGTATGGAAGTTTTATTTATTACAATGTAGGAATTCATTACCATTCTTTATTATCATCTTACCTATATTAAAAAATGACATTTGCGTTTTAAATTATAATTTTTATTAATTTAACTTTTCTTATTCGTGCTTATTAGTATTAAAAAATGTTAAGGGAAATGTATGGACGTGAATAAGTATATTATGCTATAATTATTTGATATTGAGTAATCTCCCTTAAGCTTTATTTGGTTGAAAAAATAAATTTGAAAGAGTGGATTTAAAGGAATTTGAGTAAATTGTGTGTGGATGATAAGGTTATTTGGATTAATAGATAGATGGTAAGATTTCAAATGATTCGAGGATAATGTTTGTAGAAGTTTGGAAATGATTTGACAGATGTTATAGATTTTTTTTTAATTGATATATTTGTGAAATTACTAATTAACCATTATGGAATAATTAACCTAACTGCATGTACAGTATATTACAAAGGGTGTTTCGTAATTTTCAATTACATCCTTGCATGTGTTTCGTAATTTTCAATTACATCCTTGCATATCTGTTCAAATGATTCAGGATTCTATTTTTCAAATCTTTGTCTATCCATACTCATAAATTAGTTCAACCAAATACACTTGACCCATAAGCATTCATGTCATGAACAATGAAATCACGCAAATTAATTCAACCATAGACAACCTTAGGAAAAAGTATAAATAATGAAGAAATATAAATAATGATGTATATTGAATTTAATGCATGAAAACTTTTATCGCATTGTTTATCAAATAAAATAGAATTTTAATTTTGAATTGTGTTATTTTACCTACTTTACAAAAAAAGGTAAAAGTAAATATTTCTATCCTAAATCTTCCATTTAAATAATATATATATA
>Ga0209700_109569_pt1 | contig 11062 bp, 10 predicted proteins | sample SiratroredBW_FD_187528 | JGI IMG/M metagenome (GOLD analysis project Ga0209700, IMG submission 187528) | Root nodule microbial communities of legume samples collected from California, USA - Siratro red BW (SPAdes) (version 2) | ecosystem: Host-associated > Plants > Roots > Nodule | place: USA...
TTGGAACCTCCCCTCTCCACTGAAATATCTCAGACAATTCTCCCACTTCACCCACCTGTGGAATCATTACAAAGTCAAAAAATAACATAAAACTGAGACTACCCACAAACTTACTCTTTTTTTTTTTTTTAATACAAGGAAAGGTTTGAAATTAGAACTTAAAAATGAAGTGGGTGACAAAAAATTTAATTTTTTTCTAAAATTTAATTTTTTATTTTCTATTTTTTTCACTGTGCATGAGATGAAAGAAAGAAAAACATCAAGAAAACCTTAAATACAATTTGTTGAATCCGTAATTTTATTTTTTAGTTTTATTTTAAAATTGAAACATTTATTTATTTTATTTAAAAAATCACAATTTCAATCTATCTCTATTTTTTCTGTACATATTTCATTTTCTTGATTCAATTATATTCTAAAATACCGTAAAAATGACTTAATTAATTAAAATGTAAGAAATAAATATTAAAATTATGCGATTATTAACTAAAATTACAAATTTTTAAAACAAAAATTGAAATGTCTCAAATTTGAAATATAGAGACCGAATTACAACTTCAGCATACAAGAGAGTCCAAAATTTTATTTAAATATAAGAAAAGCACATTATTGTTCATATTTTTCTCTTGCCTCTTATTCCATTAGTCTTTTTGACACACTAATGCATCATTTGTAGAGAAGGGCATGGAATAGATTGTGGGGGTTTCATCTTAGATGTTATCAGTGTGATGCCAGCTTGGCAAATACAAAACGAAATTTTTAAAAGGAGGAAAAAAACATATTTTATTTAGCTAAAAATAGAAAAAACAAAAGAAAAAGAATTATTATTTTAGTGAAATAATAAATCTTCAATTTCAAACCTTTATCACGGCCTTTCTACTATGTAATGTCTTACTAGTAAAAAAGAAACAATTTTTCATGTCCACACCAAATTTAACAAATCTTTTAACCAGGAATATATGCACCCTATGCACACAATAAAAAAATAAAATTGTCAAATAAGATTAAAAAGGTGAAAGGTGAAAACTTTATGACAATGTTTCCAAATGTAGAAATAAATATCACAAGCATCATTTGCTGGGTCAACATGCAAACACCCAAGATGAAGAATAAAAGTGATTAAAATGACACCCATGATAAAGAACACAAACAGAAAAGGAATCAACTTTAAGAAAAAAAAAAATGTTCCCAAATGCATAAATGAACAACCTCAGCCAAGTCAATATTCAAACACCCCTGATGAAGAGAAAACCATTAAAAGAAACCAACTTTAAGAAAATCTCAGTGTCCCCAACCCAAGTGCAAAAATGAGGATAACAAACATCCTCTGGGTCAATGCTCAAACACCCATGATGAAGAACAAATAAAAGAAATCAAAAATAACAAAAACATGATCACCCCAACAAAATAACATTGAAAAAAGGTGAAAGCTTTGACTTGGGCTTCTCTCAAAAATGACAAAAATTGACATGGGTGGGTTGAAAAATGACAAACAAAGAATGTTCATGCAAGGTGAAATGACAAGTACAACAAGGAAAGCACATTTTTTCTGTTTCTGGGTTGTGAATAAAGAGAAGCATACCAAAGCCAAAAGGAGGTTCCTTGGGCTATGAAACTGCTCCCAATCCCTCTCCTTTGCAAACTCACTCATAATCTGCTTAAGCTGATCAAGAGAAACAGGTCCTTCTTCAGAAACCCCAGTCATCTTTTCAGAGGAGACAGAATGAAAAAGATGAAAAGAGAGAGAAAGTGAAAGAGAGAAATGAGAATGAAGAAATGGAAACAGCTAGCACCTCATTATATAAGAACCAGAAGACAAGTGAACGAGTGTGAAAGGTTTGCAGCAATGTCATTTTCGGGAATTGGTGGAGTTTTTTTTTTGTTTTTTTTTTCTTCCTAAAATTCGTACAAAAAGAGAGAGTGAAACCCGTGGTGTGGACCAGTCTTTTTCTTTTCCTTTTTAGATATTTAAATTAATTGTTTCTCTATAAGAACGTTCCCAACTGTTTCAACTTGTTTAAACTTTAATTATTTATTGGTGTCTATATTAAAAACCTTTCTTTAAAATTTATGTTTGAAGTACATATTTTAATTGATACATGAGTTTTAATATTTAATTTACTAATTTTAATTTTTTTAATTTAATATGTATTAAAGTTTTAATTTTATATATTTTATATCTATTTAGATTGTAAATCAGAATAATGTTTTACTAAATTAAGTAGAATTCTAAAATTATATTATCAATATATATATATATATATAATGTATATAAAATAACAAGTGAAAATTATTCGCTTTATTCTCGAGAATATCACTTTTAATTTTGTATAACATATATAAAGATTAAGATTTGTTCAAAAAACTTGTCCAAAATCACTTCTTGACTTATAAAAAAAAACTGAGATAAAAATAATAAAAAAAATAAAATTTTCATAAATTAAAACAAAATTTTGTAAAATTAAAAAAAATTATTTATAGGAGACTTTAGTATAGATTAACTTTAACTCTTAAAAATGTTAATATATATATATATATATATATATATATATATATATATATATATATTATAAAAGAAGATTAAAAGATAATAACATAAAATTAATAATTCATTAATTTTACCATTTAATGTTTTAATTATTTTCTTTAATTTCCCTTTAATATTTTCTTTTAATGTAATCATAAAAAATTTAATAAGCATTTAATTTATTATTATTATTATTAATATTATATAAGTAACCTTTTCTATTTGAAGTTTACATGCGTATTCATTAACTGTCATAGATTATTTATTACCGTTTTCCTTATTTATTCCCTTCAACTTCAACTTTTTAAGGTTTATTTTGCAGAAATAAAAAAAAATATCGTAATTAATTTCATTTTAATAAAATAGTTGTACAATTATTTATTTTACTTTTTTTTATCGAATACCAAAATTGTATATTTAACTTATTTAATTTTTTTAAAAAATATATAAAAGTATAAGCAATAGTAATTAATGTGATATTAAATTTTGTAAATGATAAATAAGTTGAAAAATTAATATTTTAAATTTTAATATTTTAAATAAGAATTTTTTTTGTTATTTTAAATGATAATTAAGAAAAGTTTTATTTTCGTATTTAATAATTTGGTGTATACATTTACTAACATGCTTTTCTTTCTTTCTTTTTTTTTTATTTCTTTTTGGTTTTTGAAAGGACTAACATGCCTCACTATGACTTCTATAAGACTTTCTTTTCTGAATCACTTGAAGAAAATTATAGCTGTTTAAGGATTTTTTCGATAAAAAAGTATTTAATGTTTTTATTTTAATTAAATTAATATATATTTTTTTTAGTTTTCTTAGTTTAATGTGCGTATTATTTTTTTCTCTCTTTGTTATCATATTTAATTTTTTTTTCTCCATACTAATTAAATTAAGAGTACAATAAAAATAATATTATTTTAAGTTTTAAAAAGATAAATAAAATGAAACATTCTTATGGAATAACTGACAATTAAAAAGAGAGTAATATATAAATGCTACCTGTATCTAAGTTGTATCAAAATCATTCATAAAGTACTTAAAAAAAAACATTTAAATGATTTATTTTCCCTTAAATATTTTTTAATGCATACGCTATTTTTTTAATAAGTATTTTTATTATGTCCTTAATTATGATTTATTATATCCTTAATTAAAAACACATTTAATATATTTTGTTTCTTCCTTTCATATTTTATTTTAATGCATACATTAAATTTGTAATAACTATTTATTTATTTATTATGTTTATTTAATTGTTATAATTAATTAAATAAAACTATTTAATACATTTTTGCGTATAAGTGTGGACATGTGTCTTTTATAATTTTGATAAGTTTAAAAAATTTATTTTTTCTACTTAGTATTTTCTTTAATGTTGCACAAGTGATATTTTTGTTTCACTAAATATAAATGTTTACAATAAAGGTGTAAAATTGTACTATCTGTAAAAAAATCTCAAGCATATTCTAATGTAAAATGTAAATGTTTAAAATAATATACGAAATCAGATAGTCAAATGTGATAAAATTTAAAGAGTTATATAACTTATTATATTATGTTTTGGAAAAATAAATTTAGTATTTCTTATTTCAATAGTTTTATTTATGAATTGCAAGTATGTAAAATTTTAAAATTATCACTAGCTTAACTTATTAAATATTTTGTAATATACGAATTCGAGAATTTGAAATTAAAATTATCAACTATAGGCACAAAATTGTTTAGTTTTAGAAAAAAAAATAACTGAGTTGATATAGAATAAAAATTAAAATTCACTTTTAAAGGTTAACATGTCTTAGATTTTTTTTCCTCCAAAATAAACCCACTTTAAAACAAATTTATCTAAATAAACCTATTTTCATTTTTATTTCTAAAATAAACATTGTTTGGCTTTTACATTGAGAATTTGATTTCGCTGAGGATAAATTCTCAATGTGAAACAATCCCATTTTTTTTTCCAATTTTTATTTTTCTTTTAAAAAATGAAGTCAAAATTTAACTTTTCAAAAATTGAATTTTAATCGCCTTTTCAAAATGGAAGTGAGTACGTTAAGAATTTAATTTCTAGTAAATTGAATTCTGACTTAATATTTTTTTTATTTTTTTAAAAATAATTTGAGAGAAAAGAAAAGAAAAGAAAAGAAAATCTATAGGATTAGTTATCGTTGAGAGTTCAGCTCCTCAAAAACTAAATTTTATATAAAAGTAATTAGATTTAATTTAAAAATTAAAGTGAAAATAAGTTTATTTAACTATTTTTTAAAATGAGTATATTTTGAGAAAAAAAAATCAATCACTTAACTCTATGAACATGTATTTTATTTCATTCATCTATTTCTTTAATTCGCCAACATATTGTTTCAAGAAAACCGTAGGAAATCATTTAATGTTTAGATAACTACATAAATATATTAAATGCTAGTTTTCTACATAAATATTAAATGCTCACTCTATTTAAATGCTAGTAATTCCCCTGAAAAGGCGCTTTCTTTTTCTTCATCAATACATTCTTTTAAGAAATAAATTAAAAATTAAAATAAAATTATTTTAAAATTACTTTTATATTATATTATTTGAAAAATGTAAGTATGTAATAATATTGTAACTTAAATTATTAATATTTACAAATTAAGTTTCAATTTAGTTAATAACGTATTAAAGTGCTTTTAATATATATATATATATATATATATATATATATATATATAAAATAAATTTTATAATTATAAATTTTAAAAAAATTAACAAATTGACTCATTCTTTTACAACACTGAATTAAGATTTTCAACCCATTTTGTTACACTTTATTAATTGTGTCCACCTCACTTTTGGGTCAACAATAGACCAGGTTAAAATGGACTAAATTGACTTATTTGTTATCCTATAACAACACAAGCAGCAAAATGAATTGATCAGAGTTTTAATGTAGGTAACTAGTTTAATTTATAGTAAAGATTTTATATTCTTTTCTTCTCCTTTTTGGATTATTTGTATAGTAGATATTATTAATGAAGGGGTTGACATTTGGGTGATTTATTAGGAGATTCATTAGATCTCTGAAAGTATTAAGGAATGTTTAGTTAGTAGGCATACTCTAGGTAAGGGGAGTTAATGTTTATATCTAATAAATTATACGATTGTTTAGATATGTGAAGTATATGATAACTGTATTACTACACATATAGAAAATTGAAATATACATATAGGGGTAGCAGGACGGGCCAACATGCCTTATTTCGGCTTACCAAACACGGGTTGGGCTTGCCCGACATGTATAACACTTGACAACTTCTTCCTTCATTCTAATAGGTTCTTCTTGCATTTTAATAAAAATTTTAAATTTTACATTTATCCTCAACTTATAAAATTGATAAGACGAAATTACCCTCTATCCTAATACCTGTATTTGGGTCACATTTCCCCATTCGAAAACTTAACTCCATCCCGTCGTCGGAAGAGTATTTCGTGTCGCCGCAAGAGTCTCCTTCAACCTGTGCCCTCTGTATCAGCCAGGAATAGGAACGGATTTACGCTGCTGTTGCCAACAAAATCTCATCCGGTTCAGATTGTTCATTCATCCGGTTGTCATCTTCTTCGTCTCGATTCTTTCATTGATTGAAATCTTCAATTAATTGTTCAAGTAAGTAATTTTTGCCATTTATTAAAAATTAATAAGTTATATTACTCATTAGAGTAGTTAATTTGGGATTTAGGCCATTGTCGACGGCAAACGGAGCAATTCTCCGATTTCGGGTATGAGAACCAGATGGGCTTCATCCAGTTGTCAATTTGATTTCCAAATGAGAACTGGATGACACCTTCATCCGGTTGTCATTTGAAAAAATATGACAACCGGATGGCCTGCTCATCCGGGTGTCAAATTTTTTTCAAATGACAACCGGATGAGCAGGCCATTTGGTTGGCATTTGAAAAAAATTTGACACTCGGATGGGGGTGCGATCTGATTGTCAATTTTTTTTCAAATGCCAACCGGATGGCCTGCTCATCCAGTTCTCATGATGTTGGTAGTGTAAACCGGATGGGTGTTCTATCCGGTTGTGAATTTTTCAATTTTTTTTTCTAAGTGCCTTTACAACTTTGACAGATATGACTAAGACCAGAGGAGCTAGTTCCCAACATGAAGGTCGGAGAAGGCCTACAACATTAGTTTGTAGAGGGGATCGGGAAGCTTCATCCAGTGCTCCTGTTGTCGGTGGTAATGCTCCTCATGTTAGTGGTGTCGCTCCTTGTATTGGTGGTGGTGACACTAGAGGTTTTCCTGGAAGACCATCTGATGTGTCTCTTCTAGTTAGTTATAATCACCATGTTGCATTGAGATTGTGGGAGGGTGAGGTAAGATTATGTTATAACTTATTGTGCTTATTTTGTGTTTAATATGTGTTTAATTGGTGTTGTCTTTTGTTTAGGATCGCGGAGTCCTAAAATTGGTTTCTCATGGAAGAAAGGTTAACAGCTTTGGTCTTCCTCGTGCTGAGGTGTTTTCACTGATTGTGAATAGCGGATTGTTGCCTCTATGCAACATGTGTTATGAGGTAGCGGACAATGGCCTCTTATGCGGATTTGTTGAGAGGTGGCATCGAGACACGAATACATTTCATATGCCATTTAGTGAGATGACGATCACTTTGGATGACGTGTCTAGCCTACTCCACCTACCTATTATGGGGCAATTTCCGATGTTTGATAGGTTAGACAACAGTGGAGCCCTTGATGTTATGTTGGAACTATTAGGGGTTCCTCATGGTCCTGTAAATGCCGCTTTGCGTGATAGTCGTGGCAATGCTGTGCTCCTCAGTTGGTTGAGAGATCACTACGCCACATGTTGTGAAAATCAAGACTGGGAGTTTGCTGCAAGGGCTTATTTGTTGTACTTAATTGGATGCACAATCTTTCTTGATAAAAGTGCAACATCTGTCTCCATTTCTTATCTGTCACTATTTCGGGACCTTGCTCTGTGTGGTAGTTATGCATGGGGAGTATTTCCTCTAGCACATATGTATGATAAGCTAGGAGATGCTTCTCTTGTTGGGACTAAACAGTTAGGAGTTTTTATTACTCTATTATAGGTACATATTTTATTATCGCTAAATTAATTTACAAGTTATATTTTATTACATGTAACTTTGTTACATTTTGTCAGGCATGAATTTACGAGCATTTCCCATCTGTGGGGAATAGGAATGATGCCCCGAGCTATAATGAAGCACTTCCACTGGCTTGTCGGTATGTGATCAGTCGACATCCATCTCAGTTGGTTGATGTCAGAGCACAGTTAGATCGATTGACCGTGTCTGATGTCATCTGGTGTCCCTACGGTACTCATAGAGTAAGTCGATCTCTGGAGCCGATTTTTTTTTTCGGGGTTTTCTCCGGTATGGACATACCATCCAGATGCATCTGCCTGATCGAGTACTGCGACAATATGGGTATATGCAGACCATACCACCTCCTCCTCCAATGCAAGATATGGTTGCTTTTGAAACGGTAAATGCACGTTGGGTCCATTTTGCTGATAATGTTGTGACTGCCTTGATACCTGTTATTGGCCCGCATCCATGCACAATGGACTATATCGCCTGGTATAGTCGTGTCTCACATCCATATCTCATTAGATGTGATGAGGAAGGAGATCGTCATAGTCACAGTCTTAGCCATAGTCATAGTCATGATAACGATCAACTAGCCACCTCGTCACAGCAGCACTCATAGCCAGCCTCGGTATTTCATTACATTCACATTTTAATTTGATTTCATATTATTATGTACTTGATCAGTCACATTATATTATTTATTCTTTGCAGGGTATCTTTAGAAGGATAGCCACCCTATTATAGAGGGCAATTAGCTATGGGGATACACATGAGGATACAGTAGCTGCGTATGAATTGGCTCGTACACATTCACATGAAGGACAAGTATACACTAGACGAGTGAGAGGTGTCCGAGGGAGAGGGAGAGGGAGTTCTAGCTCGTAGGGTTTATGTATTTTGCACTATGTTTATGTATTTAGCACATGTATGTAGTTTGTTTAATTTTATGTTGGAACTATGTTTATGTATGGAGTTTATTCAAGTTTATGTTGGTACTATGTTTATATCACATTTTTAATATAAATTAAACATATAAATCAATCAAAACTCTTACAATTTTAATATAAATGCATCAATCATCCGCAAGATTAACATATAATGTACTTGATCCTAACATGGAAACAAATTGTTGCATTCAGGTAATATAATGAGTTAGCCATAGTTATGCATCTGCAGAACTGTGATTGGTCCACATCACGTCTACATTTGGTAAAGGACAACCATAAACCAATTTAACCTGTAAATGAAAATTAAGTTAGTTAACATCACAGTAAAATGTTGGGCAATTTGGTAACTTATAAAGCTTACCTGTACAAAATGATTCCCATAAACATGTCCTATGCATATTATCTGATGTTGACTAACATCAATAGGAGGTTTACTTCGTAATGGAAAAATGGTTACATTTTGTTGCAAAGACAAGCAAACAAGGATAACATTATATCTGCTTGCAATGACGTAACCCATATCTAGTATAGTCGTCCACTTGTCAACACTTGCCTGCAAATATGTAAAATATTAGTAATATGTCATTGCACTTACATATGTTAATTATAAATTAAACATAAACACTTACAGATGATGTTCCCTCAACAAGTAAAGAGTTCTTCAGTTCATCGAAACGTTCATGGCTACCAAAAATGTTTGTATATTCATCACGCCATTCACATATCTCTTTATATATATCCATTCTGATTAATGGCCATGACTCTTCTCTCATTCCCAACAAAGCAGCAATTGATCGATAACTACAATGTCCATCTGGTTTAACATCAATAATGTCCACTATGTATGGATGACATATAGGATGAAATTGATCAAGACAAAGAAAAACTTTAGAGGGTAACACCGAATGTCGTTTTACCTTTATCCATGAAGCCTTTTGTGTAGAACAACTATCCTCGATGGAATGAATCTTGTCTACATGCTCAAAGTATGAAGGGTCACGCTTGATTGACCTCTCTAATAGTTTCTGTTTACTCTTTTGCGACCCTTTAGTCTTAACCTTTTCCAATGGGGGATATAATGATGTCATGTTAGGGTATGCAATTTCAGCAAGCTTACCCTTAAGGGTCATTTTACCTCCAATATCAAGCTCCTCAAAGCATTTAGAAATCACCTCCCATTCTTGGTTAATAGACAAATGAGATGATGACTGACTTGATGATAAGTCTGAGAAACTAAGTCTAGTCCAAATCACATGCACTTCATTTAGTGGAATGACACCAAAAGCATATCTTGCTAGCTCACATGCACATGGTAAACCATGAGTTTTTCTAAGGACACAACCACACTTTTTCTTATCAAAGCCAACAAATTGTACCTTATTAAACTCTTCTGCAATGTGCACCAATGCATACTTACTTACCATACCCAATAAACCTTTGTATAATGTCTTGTTGAAACTGTGGGTAAGAACATGTAGACTCATCTCGAAACAATGCTTTAATCTCATTATGTTGGAGGACAAGGAGATTATTGATTGCATCACCTTATTTGTCCAAGCACTGACAAACTTTTCCTTATGAGCTTTAATCCAGGTCTTTTGAACATATTCCAAAATATGGGCCATGGCAAACAAACACTTTCAAAATTTTCAACACATTTAGAAAATGCTTCACAATCACTACAATCAATCACAATTGTCCATGCTTTCATAACAACATCCAATGCCTCCTTTGGATGAACAAACATTTTACACTTGGCCTTTACATTCTTATTTATGTGGAACCTGCACAACAAGTTAGTTGCTTCTAGAAAAACAACTTCAATAGCATTCATCAGAGCCAGGTCCCTATCACTAATAATAACTATAGGGTACACATCTCCTATAAAAAACAACCTTTTAATTTTTGCAAAGCCCAAGTGAAATTGTTTTCACGTTCAGTAGACATCAAAACAAAGCCAGCTGAGAAAGTTAAGCCTGTGAATGTAACACCTACAATTTCAAGCAGTGGAAGCCTGTACTTATTTGTCGTCACATTGTCTTCATTATTCTCTTTAAGTGTAAGCAATATATTCTTTGGTTTAACTCGACTCTTTGCCATGTCAACAACTAAAGCGTGTTCATCGGGCCGTAACCTATCAGCATAAGGGTGACCAACCAATGTATTAGCCAAATCATGGTTATGCAACCCACATACGACTTTCAAAACCCAACCATCTCTACCTTTTAATGGTTTGCCCCACAATCTAAATGGACAGTCACACTTCCTTGTACCCGTTATACTCACATCTAAATTTGTTCTGTACTTTCTATATTTTCCACTTCTCTCACATCCCAACAAGACATAGGTCCTCCTACCTTGTGCTCCAGTTGCTTTGTCTGATCTCAGTATGACAACAACGAAGCCAAGTCTAAATGCAACCTTGCGAACCCATTCAAGTAATTCATCTCGAGTACCAAACACCTACACAATAT
>Ga0209700_109570_pt1 | contig 11062 bp, 9 predicted proteins | sample SiratroredBW_FD_187528 | JGI IMG/M metagenome (GOLD analysis project Ga0209700, IMG submission 187528) | Root nodule microbial communities of legume samples collected from California, USA - Siratro red BW (SPAdes) (version 2) | ecosystem: Host-associated > Plants > Roots > Nodule | place: USA...
TGATGAGTCTTAAACAAACAACACACACAAATAATCTGCAAGGAATAGAAGAAAGAACGGAACACGGGCAACACACAAGATTTAACGTGGTTCGGTTTCCCTAATCCACGTGCAACAGGAAGAATTTTATTCACTTGTGATTGCTACAGATTACAAATACAAGTTGTGTATTTATAGGGAGAAACTAGGGTTACTGTCTAATTGGGCCTAACTCAAATCAAGCCTCCACAAAGCCCAACAGGTGCTACTTATTTGAAGCTTCATGGACTGAACCCTAGAGGCATTATATTATAAATTGAGGAATAATAAAATTTAAATTCAAACATACAGAAGATCTAAAGTACAAGGTAAGTAAAATTTTGTAGCTCCGAATCTTGTGAATTGATCTCTCTCTGGTGAATTTGAGCGAACTTAACATGGGGAATTGAAACAGCTAAATCGTACTAGGAAGAAGAAAGTACCTTGAACTTGCATATTCGAAGAGTTTGCCACCAGGTGAAAAGACTATGAGAGCAATCTCAGCATCACAGAGAAGAGAAAGCTCACGTGCCTTCTTGAAAAGCCCACTCTTCCTCTTTGAAAACGTCACCTGCCTCGCAGTTACGTCCACGATCTTCTTGATAGGTATCTTCTTCCTCACCATTCTCGTCAACAACAATAATCAAGAAGACCATAAAACTGTGCCCTTATTGCTTCTGAGAGTTTCACATGAAATAAGGTACATGTCACGAACTGTACTCATGGATTAAGAAACCAAATAAAGATTCGTAATTTGGGTTTTCATGTGAACCCTTTTTCATAAAAAAGAAAGTATCACATGTATTATTGTTAAGGAAAGAAAAGTTTGCTGCTTGAGCCGTACAGAGAAAAGGTGAAGAAAATATACGCTTTTGGCGAAAATTCCATGTAAGAGAGGAAAAGAAAGTGAGTAGATTACTTGTTAAGATCTTGACAAAACGATTATGGTGGATTGAAAACAAAAAACCAAAGGCAAAGGTAAAAGCAAGTGCAAGAACACAAGGAACCCTAGCTAAATGGGGGCGAAAGATAAAGAAAAAAAAAAGTTAAAGAAGAAACCTAACATGTCCTTGTCTGCAGAGAAAGATGGATGAAGGGAAGAGAAGGACATATAAATCCTTCTTCGAACTTATCTCATCATTTATTATCGTACTCAGTGACACTCTCACACATGTCAATCCATAGGTTTTTGCAAGGTTCTTCCACATCTTCTTTTCTATTTTTGGAGGAACAACTTAGCCTCAAGTATAAATACTTTATTACCCTACTGTTCATGAAAATTTCCCCCCAATAATAATGTTTCTAAGAAAAAATTATATCTTTGCTATTTTTCATTCTTTACAATGAAAATTTAACTTTTGGAAAGTTGAATTTCTACTTTTATTTTGTTTGGAGAAACATGTACCTGCAAAATATATATAAAAAAGAAGATTTTTTTCCAGAATTTGACTTCTCAAGAATTCAATTATGGTGAGATTGCCGCTGTCGGAGATGGAAAAACTCAATCAGAATTTAGTTAAATAAACAAAAAAATTCAAATTATTTAAATTAAAATGAAGGTGAAAATTCGACTCTCTGAGATAACCAAATTATCTCTATGAAGAATGAAGAGTGATGTTTGAAAAAATATATTGGACTTGGATATGATTGCATTCTTACTGTAGAATATAATTTTTTTTTTTTACATCTCCAAATAAATGTATTAAGAAGTGGTGTAAGATCGTATTTAATTAGTTAATATCATCAACATTTTATTCTAGTGATATATAAAACTTAAATTCATTTGTATAATTAAGGAATGTAAATTAGTTGAATTAAATTTGACTTTGAAAAACTAATTCTTTTTTGAATATTCTTGTTCGAAAACTTGAACAATTTCAATTTGAACTTGAAAAAGTTACGTCATAATATGATATTTTAAATATTTTATTTTATTTTATTAATACTTAGATACTTTTTTTGTTAAAAAGATAAAATAAATTATTTAAAGATTTCACAGTGTATAATTTTTTGTAATAAATCTAGGCATAAGTATTTTTAATCTAAATCATTTATTTTGATTTGAATGTAGCTATTCTATCTCAAATCTAAATCTATTTGTTGTGTGTGTATGTTAGTAGAAAAGAGGTGTTTCTTTTATATTTTGTAGAAAAAGTAGTATTAATAATAATAATTATTATATGGAAAAATAATGGATGATTATACGGTCATTATTTTTTTTATGTGAATAATTTTTTATTTTTACTTTTTAATTTATAAGATAAGTAAAAATAAAATAAGGATTTTAAATGTGTATTATTTATATATTATTATAGATTTTTTATTTTAAAATATAATTAAAATTAAAATAAGAACATAAAATGTATATACCAATTTTTTATTATATGCATAACTGTGTATTTTTATTTACAACCACCTATCAATTTCTACATATGGCATGGCAGAGAAGAGATAAAATTTTATGTAATTTTGACCTACTATTCTATTTTTCAATTCTATAGATATCATATTTTTTTTATTAAAATGCACTGTTAAATTGAAAATTCCTTTTATATAAAAATTATATATACATATATACACTTTTATACTAATCTAGTTTTTTTTACTTTATTAGTATAGATTAAAATTGACGTAATATGTTAAAAAATTAATATAGAATTATTTGATTATTTTAACCATTTTTGTTTTATTTTAAAATATATATATATATATATATATATATATATATATATATATATATATATATATATAATTATGATAACATAAAATTATAATTTAATAATTAAAATTTAAAATTTAATTTTTTCTATAAAATTGTTAATGATGTACCAATTCATAAAGTTATATTCTTGTATTTTGATTATAGTGTATATGTATGCAATTATTATTTTTATATAACTATATATTAAAACTATCTCTCTAAAATTTTATTAAGGTTGTTTATGAGTGGATTTGATTAAAAATAAAATAAAATCCGATTCAATATTTTTCATTAGTTACTTTTAGTTTGGATTTGGAAAACTTTTCTTACAGTCTAACTAGAAGTGTGAGTTTGATTCAAAGTTAGTTAATCGGAATTACAAATGTTGGTTGTTTTCACTTTTATTAATCACTAATAATGAGACTTCATTATTTAAATGTTAGACAAATTTATTAACTAAATAACCTTTTTTTCATTAAATGTTTGTATCACATCAAACTTAAGAGAATGGGAGACTGGGAGATACAAAATAGAGATTCCTGAAATACATAAAAACATAGTAGGAATCGGAAGTATATCCTAAAAAATAACCATTTTCAAATTATATAATTTAAATAACAATAATAATAATAATAATAATAATAATAATAATAATAATTAAATTTTATTTATTAATTAAGGGATACATTATGAAAAAATATACAACAGAGCACCACACATTTAAAATTTGATCTTTTGAATCTGCATATTTTGCTATTTTGTACGGATAGTCCCATGCAATGTAAACAAATACATTTACTAGAGTTAATTTTTATTCCTATAATTATTAAAATATAAAGCATTTTAAATTATATAATTTAAATAATTATAGTAATAGTAATAAATGTATATTGAACTTAAATAAGATTTAATTAATTTTACTTTGTGCATGTTCTGTTATTAATTAATTAAGGGACATACTCTGAAGAAAGCATGCAGAGCATGTGTCTTAGAATTTAATATTTGACATGTGCACTGGGTTTATCTGGTTGTATGCATTAATGTGAGGCAGATGGCCATCAATGAAAACTCAGACACGTGATTCTCGTTTCCATGGATATTTTTTTTTTTACTGAAAAAAAAATAAAATATATATATGTGTGTGTTTTTTTAGTGACAGTTATGTTGGAGGCAACAGTGAAGGTTTAATAGGTGTTTATACACACTGTATATGATGTAGCTATATAACCATCTTAATGGTTATAGAAATTGTTAAAAAGTGGAATGTTTCCACAGTCTTTTATATATTTTAGTTATATTTTTCTTATAATCATAAACAAATTATACTAATTTTTTATATCATTTTTATTTTTAAGAATTATGACCGAAACAAAAATAGTACTTATTTATCTTCAATTCATTAAAAATAAAAACAAACCAAAACTATCTCAGAAGATTTCCTTTTGTCTGTTCTGAAATTTCAGATTTACAAATAACCATTCTTATCTATTTAAGCTGCCATGTACGACAAATGACAAGTGCAATGTTCTGTTTAGGTTACAAAATAAGTTGCCCCAGCTGTGAATTTTTCCAGCTGCTACTCTCAAAAGCAAATTGTTTCTTAAATTCCAAAAATAACATTGATCTTGTGTTTCATACACAAGTGGAAGCTAATCTGTTCCCTTCTCACTATGGTCCTCTGAAACAATATTTCTGTTCCATTCAAATAAACACAGCCTGCATGAACATAACACCAGTATGAGGAATTCCATAAATGTTGAGATTTTTATTACAATCTATTCTAAAAGAATAAAACATTTTGTGATAAAGTAATGTTCTGACTATTATAGAAGGATGGAATGAAGTGTAAACTAACCCCAACTTGAGAGATGTGTCAGAACTGCCATTATCTAGAGGAAAATCAGATGAACTGCTGGTAATTGACTCATAACACTGCCTTTGTTCTTGAACCAACTGTTCATAAAATTTCTATTAAAGTACTAATATTGATTATTGCTAAGTAGGTTTCAAAGTATGATATCTCTATCAGAAAGCTCATGGACCACAAATAAATGAGCTAGATTTTGAAGAGCCTATCACCTGCTTCAGTTTCTGGTTCTCTTCCGTAAGTTCGGCTTCCTTCAAGAGCAATGTTAATTGCCAAATATCATTGCAGAAAAAGGTTGAGTGAATAAAGATTGATGAAAAATTTGCCAACAGACTGCATTATTATAAACAAACAAACAAATATTCTTTTTTACTATCATAGAGTGCTTGAAAATTATGTAAGAACGTAGTTTTCCACATCCAATAGCAGAAAAAACGTGGAAGCAACGATTACCAGCTTCAATCAAGACGTGATTTTTGAAGTTATATGCCCTTTTGAAATTATTTTCTAACGAACATTTTGACGAATAAACAATATACTTTTAGCCTATTTTCTATCACATTGGTCTCTACCTGTTTCTGAATCAGATAAATGGCTTCATCAAATTATTTTAACCAGGATTGTTTAATAACTTGACAAGTTGAACTTATATCTTCTAGGTTTCAAGTCAGAAATTCAAGTACGAGTGATTAACATTCACTGAGAAAAAATCTAATGAAGTGTTGTGACCTATATTAATTCAAGGCCGTGAAGTTTTGGGTGAATAAGCGAATATGCAGCATCCAGTTTAAGGTTTCGTCGTTGGCCTGAGCCTTTTTTTATCAGAAGTCTTCTTGATGGTTAGATTAAGCACAACATGCTCCCTTGGTTTCGAATATTTCATAATATTTTAAGATACAGATATATTTGACCAGAAATACGAATAATATCACAAAAACATATGGGATTTGAAAGGTATGTGAGCTATTACCTTAGTTTTAAGGCTGTTGATCTCTTGTTTAACTTTTTCATCCTGAAATCAACACGTTCACTAGTTAGCATTCCATGTCAAAAGCAGTCACAATTTACAAGTACAACATTGACTTTGCTGCTATTATAATTTAAGTAGAATAATTCTTAAGTCTGGTTGATCTAAAAGCTTTTGACTAGAGAAGTCTGTAGAGAATTATACAGTGGAGTTTTAATTAGAGAAGCTCTTAGAAGAGAATTTAGATCTCTCCATTAAACACCTATATATCTCATTGTCATTGTATTTGACATTTTAAAGTAAGGAAATTTGAGTTCTTTCTTTTTATTCTTACCTTTTCCTTTAACACAGTGGTATTAAGAGTCTGGTTTGATGTAGAGGGTTAAGAGAAAAAAAGAGTTGAGAGATGACAAACAATGGGTATATACCTTCCAATTTCTTCATCTTACAAAAGAAAATTATGAAAAATAGTTGCTAGAGTTTCAAAGTGCTTGGCAGATTGTAGAGAAAGGTTATGAGAGCCACAAGATAGAGAAATATTATCTCAATATGAGAAGGAGACTTTGTTAAAAACAAGGAAAAAGGACCAACAAGCCTTACTCTCATGTGTCAATGTTTGGATGACATCATGTTTAAGAAGGTAGTCTACGCTACCACGTCAAAGGAAATTTGGGAGATTTTGAAAAAATCCTTCTACACATCAACAAAGTGAAGAAGATAAGGCTTTAATCACTAAGGAGTGACTTTGAAGTTTTGAACATAAAAGAATTTGAATCAATTTTGGACTATTACTCCAGGGTAAATGTGATTTTAATCAACTAAACAAATATATGGAGATATAATAGAAGACATTTGTGTGGTTTCTTGACTCCAAAGTTTGATTATGTGTATGTGTGATTGAAAAGTCAAAAGAATCTTGACTCCGTGATTATTAAAGAATTGGAAGGTTCTCTACAAGCTCATAGAGAAAGAATGAAGAGAAGACAAGAAGAATCACTGGAGCAATCCCTCAAAGTTCAAGCTTTTTTGAAACATAATGAACGATTTAAGAGTCAACAAGGACGTGCACGAGGAAGAGGACATGGTCGTGAACAAGGAGGAAGAGGACATGCTTATGCACAAGGAGGAAAAGGAAATGGTAACAATGATTCAAACAACAAAAAAGAGAGCCTAAGGAAGAGCAAGAAGTCATGGTTATATTCAAAATGAAAGAAGATATGAGAAATTTAAAGTGGAATGCTAACGTCGTCTCAATGACATGGAGGAAAAAGTTAATCTTGTTAATGAAGAAGAGCAAACTTGTACTAACAATAAAAGGTGAAGATAAGGTTGTCAATTGTTCGTGATACTTAGACAATGATGCTAGCAATCACATGTGTGGATACAAGGAAAAATATGTAGAGCTTGATAAGAATGTGAATAAAAATGTGTCTACTAATCGAAAGTTCAAATTGAACAAATAGGTACAGTTCTACTCTTTTCCAAAGATGAAAGTCATAAGTTGTTCAACGATGTTTATTATGTGCCTAAATTCAAAAGCAATAGTTTGAGTCTAGGCCAACTTCTTGAAAAAGGATATGAAATTTTCAAGAAAGATAAATATTTGTGACTCAAAGATCAAAATGAAAATTTGATTGTGAAGGTTCTTATGTCAAGAAATTGGATATTCATATTGAATCTAAAAACTATTAAAGCAAAGTGTTTGAAGGTGATTGTGTAAGATAAAACATGATATTGGCACATGAGGTTCGGAAACTTAAACTTTGAAGCCTTTTAAATTTTGGGAGAAAAAGAGATGGTGAAAGAGATATGCCTCGTTGAAAAGCATTAGAGAAGAAGTTTTGCCAAAGTAAGTGCACCAAGAGCAATCAAACCACTTTAACTCTTACATACTGATATATATGGTACAATCAATTCAACTTCATTTTGCAAGAGTAAATATTTCTTACTCTTTCATTGATGATTTCAGTAGAAAAACATGGATATACTTTCTCAAACAAAAGTTAAAAGCTTTTGTTGCTTTTAAGAATTTCGAGGCTCTAGCTGAAAAAGTGACTTTGAAATCAAAGTTTGGAGGTGTGATCGAGGATAAAGAATTCACTTCATGGGAGTTTAATATTTATGTAAAATTTATAAGATTCGCCATCCATTGGTTGTTTCTAAATCACTATAGCAAAATAGAGTAGTCAAGTAGAAAAAATAGAAACATTCTCAAAATGACCATATACATGTTAAAGTCTAAAAATATGGCCAGAGAGTTTTAGGTGGAAGTTGTTTCTTGTGTGGTCTATTGTCTAATTGTTCCCCAACGTCTAATCTGAAAAATCAAACTCCTCGAGAAGCATTGAGTGGAAGGAAGCCTGGTGTTAATCATTTGCGTAAATTTGAGAGTATAGTATACACTTATGTAATGAAACAACAAAGATCTGAACTTGATGGCCGAAGTGCTTAATATGTCTTCATTGGCTATGACACTCGTCTTAAAGGCTACAAATTATACAATTCGAGCAATAACAAAGTGATGGTAAGTTGTGATGTTGAATTCAATGAAGAAACTACGTGGAACTAGGAGTAAAAGACTTATGATTTTCTTCAATATCTTGAAGAAGAAGGAGAAGATCAAGAAATGATGCCACTCCTCATTCATCCCCTCCATCACCTACATGTCATGTCCAAGAAGAGAGTACAAGTGAAAGGCTAAGAAGAGACGAGATATATGTAAAATCTATGAAAGGTTTAATAAAGTCACTTGTAATCTTGAAGAATTGCATAACCTTCAAATAGATAATGGGCTATTGGATTTTGTGGAAGTGGTGAAAGTGGAGACATGCAATGAATGAGGAGATTAAGTCAATCAAGAAGAATGATACTTGGGAATTAACAACTCTTCCCAAAAGGCGTGAAGCAATTAGAGTAAAGTGGGTGTACAAGGCTAAGAAGAATACTAGTGGATAGGTGAAAAGATACAAAGCACAACTTGGTGTAAAAAGCTACAAGCAAAATTATGGAGTAGAATATGATGAAGTTTATGTACCTGTAGGCCGCATGGATACAATCCATTACTTAATTTCTTTGGTAGCTCAAATGAAGTGGAAGATTTATCAATTTGATGTGAAGTCTACATTCTTAAATGGCTATTTAAAAGAAGTCTACATTGAGCAACTTTTGGACTTTGCAGTTAAAGGACATCAAGATAAGGTTCTAAAATTAAAGAGAGTTTGGTATGGATTAAAGTAAACACGAAGAACATGGAACAACCGCTTTTGATTGTGTTTCATGTCAAAATTCATGATAATGAAGATATTTTGATTGTTTGTATCTACATGGATAATATTACATATACTAGTAGCAATCCAAGCTTGTTTGAAGAATTCAAGAAGGTGATGTCATATGAGTTTGAGATGATAGACATAGGGTCATGCCATACTATTTGAGCCTCCTAGTTAAGCAATTGGAGAAAGGTATCTCCATTTATAGTTAAGCCAAAGAGGTTCTTAAGAAATTTAAAATGTTTAATTGTAATCCAATGAACACACCCATGGAGAATGGGATAAAATTATCAAAGTTTGAAGATTATGAAAAGGAGAATCCTACTTTATTCGAAAGCCTTGTGGTAAATTTGAGATACTTAACATATACAAGACCTAATATTTTGTATGTAGTTGGAGTAGTGAGTCGATTCATGGAGACTTCCACTTCTACTAAAGCCTTGTGCAAAATTTGAGATACTTAATATCTACAAGACTAATACTTTGTATATAATTGGAGTTGTGAGTCGATTCATGGAGACTCCCACTTCAACTCATATGAATGTTGTTAAAAGGATACTGCCTTATCTAAAAAGTATACTTGATTATGAGTTATTTTATTATTTTTCTAATGATTTCAAACTTCATGAATTTTGTGATAATGATTATTCGGAGAGATATCGATGATAGAAAGAGTACGACTTTATAATTTTCAATGGGAGGATGTGTCTTTTCATGGAGTTCAAAGAAATAGTCCATTGTCACACTTTCAATGTGAGTCAAAATATGTGACAACAACGTCATACACTTATCACACAATTTGATTACGGATATTTTTGAAAAAACTTCATTTGTCAGAAATAGAAGTTACAAAGACTTGCATAGATAACAAATATGCACAAGCACTAACAAAGAATCTAATGTTTCATGATTGAAGTAAGTATATAGATAGACACAAGATATCATTTCATAAGATAGTCCATTACTAAAAAAGAAGTAGAAATTAAGTATGTAAAAACTCAAGATCAAGTTACAAATATTTTTATAAAGTCAATAATGTTTGATGAATTTAAACAATCGAAAATAATCATGTTAAAGATTAGTGTGAAAAAGAAAATTTTAAATTAAGGAAAAAAATATTATCATAATTTAAAATAAAATTATTATTTAAAATAATTCTCTAGTTTTTTTAATAAAATCTTGAAAGTTGTTTTTAATTAGAGAAGGGTGTAAAAACTTGTATGAAGCTCTAAAAGAGTTTAAATCTCTCATTAAACACCTATAAATACTTCATTATATTTGACATTTTAAAACAAGGAAATTTAAGTTCTCTCCTCTTAATCTTACCTCTTCCTCTAACATCATTTATACCTCTTCCTCTAACATCATTTATAGGTACAATTAATTTCTAGATTTCATCCCATAAGGGAAACAACTATAATGAACTTAGAGTACAAATAATCTGAGAGAAACCTTAATTTTTGAAATAGTGGTCCAACGTCTTAGGAGAAGTTCCTCCAGTTTCTGCAATTCTTCTATTGTCAGTCCTTGCAACTCTTCCCCATTCAACCGACTGCATTAAAGATGCATTTATGGAAACCATATATCAATGAATGTATATTTTTACTGCACATGCATCATGTCTAAGTCTAAATTAAAGTAGTTGCAGTGAGTGCATACCTCAGTTCATGATTCTTATCTTCTATTTTCTTGTGCAGCATGTGAGAAGAGTCACTTCCAAGCTATACATATAATATATTATATTTTCGTAAGAATAGAATGTCATTCATGATTTTTCAATTGTTCATAAGCAAGCTATCAAAGATTACTATGTTCCAATCATCTTATTTCAGTTTTTGTTCGTTGTTCCAATGTTCTGTTGGGCTTTGTGGAGGCTTGATTTGAGTTAGGCCCAATTAGACAGTAACCCTAGTTTCTCCCTATAAATACACAACTTGTATTTGTAATCTGAAGCAATCACAAGTGAATAAAATTCCTCCTGTTGCACGTGGATTAGGGAAACCGAACCACGTTAAATCTTGTGTGTTGCCCGTGTTCCGTTCTTTCTTCTATTCCTTGCAGATTATTTGTGTGTGTTGTTTGTTTAAGACTCATCAATTGGTATCAGAGCTGGGTTCAACACGAGAACACAAATTGCAAGCAGAGCCACACAGCAGCAGAACCACCGCCGCTGCCGCCGCTGCAAATCTGAGTGCGCTGCAGAACCGCCGCCGCTGCAGAACCGCCGCCGCTGCAGAACC
>Ga0209700_109571_pt1 | contig 11060 bp, 2 predicted proteins | sample SiratroredBW_FD_187528 | JGI IMG/M metagenome (GOLD analysis project Ga0209700, IMG submission 187528) | Root nodule microbial communities of legume samples collected from California, USA - Siratro red BW (SPAdes) (version 2) | ecosystem: Host-associated > Plants > Roots > Nodule | place: USA...
GGGTGAATTGAAATTTCAAAATCTTTTCGCAAATATGAATTGTTCTTGAAATAGAGAATGAAAATTCTTAATTCAATCAATCAACTCGTGTAACTCTGAACTGCCCTGTAAATAATGAATTATGCACAACAGAAATTATTAAAGATAAACCCAGAAAACAGTTTTCAGTATAGAGATGTGTTAATCCAAAATCAAGATGATTAACCAAAATCCAGTAGATTAGAAATAACCTAGAAGTACAGTTGATTCAGATATACTTAAACAGATTCAGAACGCAAACATATACCCAGAAATTCTTAGTTAATATCAAGATTAAGTGATCAGTTGATTAGGCAAATGCAAGCAGATAATAAAATGATCAAGAAGAGGGAAGAGGAAATCAAGAATACAAAGATTTATTATGGTTCACCCTTCCTCAAGGGCTACGTCCAGTCCTTTGCAAACTAGTGAAGATTGCGACTAAAAAGATCACAATATCAGTTTACAACCCTTGCTCCCAGCAAGTTACAAACTGCTCCTCGCAGTACTTACTACTCCCAACAGTAAACCCACACCTCACTGAACCCCTCAGCTAGTGTGAAACCAGTGTAGAAACCTACTGCACCAAAACACTTGCAATCCGCAAGCAAACACTGCTCCCCGCAGCACTCACACTCTACTGAACCCCTCAGCAGATGTGAGACCAATGCAGAAACCCACTGTACCAACTCAATTACAAACCCAGTAATTGAAAATAGTAAACAGATTACAAAAACAACAAGATCAACAATTAATCACACAATACTTCTACACAGAACAGATTACAAAGACTGAAGATCAGGTGTAGAAGACTTAGTTTTGGTCCATAACCAAAGTCGCAAGAACTTCACTCAAGGATGCTTAAAGATTCACGTTCTTGGAGGTTTCTTGTTTTGAAAAGCTTTGTCAAAAGATGATCTCACAAAAGGGGCGCTATATCTCACTTAGAATATCTCAAAGAATGCTTTTTGAAAATCTTAGTTCTCTGAAAATTGTAGTGCCAATTCCTTTAAATAGTCAAATCAGTTTTAAAATAACTTAGTTGTCATAGTTCAATTAATTGAACAAACCATTCAATCGATTGAATTGACCGTTAGTTGACTCAGTCAAAGATTCCAGTAGTAACAGAAATAACTGTCACATTCAATCGATTGTTTTAGAAATTCAATTGATTGAAAAACCTTTTCCAGCAAAAATCAGTATAGGCTATTTTTCTTAAAACCAGTTTCAATAAAAATATTTGTGAATCTCTTAGCACTTCAAGAATGATGAACCATGCCACTTATGATTAAAGACTAAGCCAATCACCAACACACAAACCCAACTAAGGACCAAAACCGAATCACCCAACTATCTTCATGTTGGCTCAAAGTCTTCACTTGAACAATTCTGGTCTAGGTTGGTTCCAACAGATTCTTCATGAGGCAGTCTTCATCAACTCACGTGCTAGGCATTGATCTAACATAGTCCAGATCCAATCTATCAGAACTCCAACAAGTTATGATCTTTATTGACTTCATCAAATCACATGCTTAGTCTTGGTGCTAACAAATACTTCAAAGCTTAAGTCTGAAGAAATAGAGAATGTCTTCTATGTTTGTCTTAGGAAGACTTGTACTAAGCAACAACGTTCGAAAATACTTGTGGGTATGAGCTAAAGTTGGAATGACCACTAACTTCTCCGACACGACTTGTTTCAACTCTAACTTAGTTGTCTATCACGTGTAGTATGCACTTTTAACCAATTTTAATATGTTACTAAAAAGGATAAGTATTATCAGTTATTAGAGAGATGACATAAATAATAAAAGAGAATTTAATGCTCCATGTTATGCATTTAATACTTCTCTAACGCTTATTTGATATCAATTTACATTTGTTAGTCAAATGTAAAATTAGAATTTATACATCAGGTAAAAGTTTCAACGTAAATTTCATCTCCTATATTTAGATTAGACTCTTATGTGACATAATTTTCCTAAAAATCTAACACAAAAGCGTCTTTTGTTGTACTAATATTACTAGTACATATGTTTATATATTTTAGGACAACACTAATAGAAAAAGAAAAAATAAATATAATTATATTATATGATATTTAAATATTATAATGTGATAAAACTGAATTAGAATAAAGATAAATTAATTGAAACATTTTTTGTCATCGATGTGAATTTTATTCGCTCTTTACCATAGACAAGTTTTAAAGTGACTCTCACACTTTTTTTTTCTTAAAACATTTTAACTTATAAATAAGTTTTTGTTGAGGCTTTACGTTTCTTTCTCAAAAAGATCATGTAATAATCGTTGTCTTGAACTTTTCTTCGATATTGTTATTGTCTCTTGTAATGGTAGTAATTTAAAACTCAGATTAGAAGATGCACAGTTATATTTCAACAAGCTTTTTCATTAACATTTCAAAATATATATATATTATGAAATAAATCAATTTCTTCGTAAAATAAAAATAATTAATACATAATAGAAGTTCACTTATATAATCTTTTAATTTTTTTACTTGTTTATAAAGTAATTTGCTTAACAATTAATTTTATTCCTTTGTATTTTTTACATTTTTTCTTCAAGAGACTCTAAACTCGACCAACAAAATTTGGTATTAAAATAAGTTGTCCTGTCACCGTTGTTTATATTTAATATGCAGTGCTGTCTGTACTCAAACATCAAAAGGTTTTGGGAAACATCATGTGGCCCATCGTACGAAGAAAATCTGAGAAAAAAGTGCCATGTTTGTCGCTGCGTTTCTTTTAAGGCATGTCTTCCTCAAACAGTAATTGTTTATTTAACAACAATAAACATCGTTTACTGAAATAATCATATAATAATTATGTTTTAAAACTTCTCTTCAAAATATATAAAGCAGCTATATATTACTTAAGCTTTAAACTGCCAGTTAAATAACAATAATATTATATTAATTGATTAATGTAAACACCCTTCTCTCTCATTTTTCTTCCATTTCTCTTTCTCTAAAAAAAAATCATTTCTATCTTCTCTTTAATTTCATTCAAGCAAACATCATCTCTTTTGATCTAATCATACCTTATAATAGTAGGAGAGTTAAGGACATGTTAGATTTTCATTGATTACATAAATACAATTTTGTCATAGCCTATATATAGATGGCATGCTTAATTATCTAGTACTCACATAAAGCATAAGGAAACCTAAGGGTAATGATAGGCTTCTTGAGAGAAAAAAATAGTAAAAGTGAGAGTTTTGATTAGTGAATATGCGAATTTTACAGTCTATCATATCAGTTTAGGGAATCTAGTGAATCCAATGAAAGAAAAGGCAATGCTTCAATTTAATGTCTTAAAGACCATCATAGAGACCAAAAATTTATGTGAATCTTGTTGTTGCTGTGACACAAGGTTGATGTGAGGGTTTTTCATGATAGTAATTTTAACATAACTAAACTGCAATGATTGACCCTTTTGCTTGGATGAATAAATAAGAGTAGAGGTTCTAAAGTTGCACTAAAGGTTGATTAGTTTACTAATATCGATAATTCTTGACATGCAAAAGCTTTTTGAGTATAATATATCACATCATGGATTGGGTTGTGTGTGGATGTAAAAAAATAGATGATAGATTACGTTTGAAGGATACTAAAAGTCCATGAGAAGAATTACCCTACTCATAAAATAGAGATGGTAGTAGTGGTTTTACCTCTCACATGTTTAGTGATCATAAGAGTCTCACAAAACAAGGGTTGATCAAAAGAAGCTAAACACAAAACAAAAGAGATTGACAAAGTCTTTAAGGGATTATGATTTCAAGTTTATGCATCATCCAGGAAAGGCAAAACTGGTTAAATGCGCCTTGAGTAGGAAGACATTCCAAGTGTCAGATGTAATGGTCAAGAACTTAAGTCAATTGAGTATTAGGTACTAAATAAGCTAATTAGGATTTCATGATGGGAGCAAATGGAGTTTTGAGGTTTAGGATATAGTTTGTGTAACTGCAAACAAGAAATTATATAAAATGACCTTGTATAAGAGTTACAAGAGCTACTTAGTTTACATCATGCCTGACTAAGATATATCAGTACTTGAAAGAGTTCTTTTGATGGCTCAACATAAAGATGGATGCTCTCAAAATGTCCTTGTATATCTAACTTGTTAGATATAAAAGTGGGGCATCAAAGATGAGAGAATGTTACAACATTTGGATGTGCCAAGGTGGAATAGGGTGGCATTATTATGCATTTGGTTACCTATTTTCCATAGTCAGTGAGAAGGCATAATGCAATCTAGATGATAGTAGACCAATGAAGAATGCACAATTGCTTCTAGAGAAGATGGATGGAATTTTTAAAAGACTACCATTTTCAGTTGATGTACTATATATCTTGGGAAAGAAATTGTTGCTTTAAGTAAGGAAAAAGATCTAGATGTTTGTCCTGATAGTTAAAGAGCTAAAGTTGGTTGAAAATTGAAAATGTTTGAATTTGGAGGTTATGTATATTCAAATCACATTAGCTGTAATATTCTTGTTATAACTAATGAGTTTCTATAAAAAGTGAGAGTGAAGCAGTTAGTGGATTTAAATTTGATGAATATTTTAAGCCTATTAAATAATGATAAAGCTAAAGACTTCTATAGGGGAGCGATTGGTATCTTAAGATTTAGAAATAGAATATGTGTTCCAAAGGATGAAGAAAATAGATTATGTTATCTCAGGGTCATAAATGCAAACTTATTTTACATCCAAATATGACCATAATATATCAAGGCCTCAAAAATACTTATTAGTGACCTAGTATGAAGAAAGATAGAGGTAAGTTTGTAGCTTTATGTTTAACTTGTCAAAAATTAAAGGTTGAACATCAATGATTGAGAGGTATATTAACCAATTTAGACATCCCAATGTAGAAGTGAGATAATATTTTCATGGATTTTTTTCGCCTACTGGTAACATGAAATTAAGAAACATGATCAGTGTGGGTAATAATGGATAGACTAATGAAAATTCCACACTTTCTATTGGGACATAGACTATTTGTACCCCATTAAGAAGTCTAACAATAGACTATACAAGTATTTAAGTTTTGATGACAACATACATTATAAGTAATTGATATGCTTATGATCATGCAAACATTTGTGTCATACAAGTGTAGTTCTAAGATCTCAGTAGGCTAGACAATCTACGAAGCTTTAATATACAGTTTATCACCATTACAATCTATCTTATCTTGTAGTGATATCTGGTCTAATCTTTTTATTCAGCTTTTATCAATTAATCAAATTCGTAATTAAACATATTTTTCTAGAATAAATAAAGTAAACAAAATGATCTTCAAATGACTAGATTATCCATTAAAGAATACATCTTAATACGAAAATACTCATATTGAAAAGATGTTTTTCAAAACAATTTAAATATAGATCATGACTATTTTCTATATATACAATATTATGCAAAATTATTTGTATTTATAGGATTATTTGAAGAAAAACTCTTAAGTACAAATCAAGATCTTCTATAGAGAAAGTCTATTTTAAAAGGGTTCTTACAAAGACCAAGTCTTTCCTGATCAAGCCTTCAATGATCTTATCTAAGAAGTTATTTAAAGAGATCAAGGATGAAGATGAAGATATACAACAAAAACATAAGAGAAATATAAATCAAGAACAAGAAAGAAGTTACATAAAGTCTTATAGTCATATTAGCTTTTGAGCATCTATCCTTTGAGCTATGTGTAAAGCATTGTAAATTTTTCACTCTGTGAAGTTATACCCTTATGAGCTTAATTTATATTTTCTTTGAAAGTGCTCTAATTAATTTAAGAGTTCTTAGTCTTAGAGGATCGTTAAGAAGGATAACTTGAAGATGTTTGTGTACTCGTTGCAATTTAGAGAGGTCTGTGAATGGTGTACTCTTTGTAATCAAGGTGTCTTGATTAGTGGAATCTCATAAACAATTAGCTTAAGGGAATCGGACGTAACCTGAGTTTGGGTGAGCCAGTAAAAATTCTAGTGTGTTGTTTCTCTTTCTATTCTTACTAATTGTTAAGATAATTTTCAAGAACATAATTTTTTTTTGTTGGGGATAATTGTAACCCCCGCCCCCGCCCACCTTCATTTTTCTAGTTTCTCTCCCTTCCTCTAAAAAAAATCCTCTCTACCTTCTCTCTAATTTCATTCCTCCAAACTTCATCTCTTTCAGAATTTGATTACACTTAGCAGTAGTTGGGAAGCTAATAATCATTATTTATTTTTTTCAAATAGAGTAAGTCCCAATTTACTCTGAATATTATTTATTTTCTTTATTTTCTTTTGGAATTGTAATCAATCTTCATAGGGTTGGTTAAGAAAAGTGATTCACTCAACTTGGTTAAGCTTATATTGAACTTTTGTTATGATTGAATAATTTGCTCTAGGTCTCTAGATTTTGAGTAGTTCTCTTATTTATCTGGACCTTTCTTTGTAGTAAGAAATTATAGGTAAGAGAAGCTATTTATGTTAATGGAGTAACCTTAGGATATATGATCTAGATGTGAAGGTGACTTAGTCACAAGATCTTGAGTTCTATAAAGGGATTATATTTTGTTTGAAATAAAAATGAAAATGTTATATTGAGTTTTGGTTCACAAAGGATTGTTTAAAATGCTTTGATTTTGATACTCTTGTTGAGATGTTAATGGAGTGGCTAGAATATGTATGTTAAAGTATATGGTTTCTTAAACTAAGTTTTGAATCAGTAAAGTTATTTTCTATAGTTTTTCATATATTTGTTTGACTTTGATGTGAATGGATATGTGTGTGTAAGGTGTGTGTTTAATTTGAATGATCAAGGTTGAATTGAAATTAGTAAATAATGATATTTGAACAAAATATGATTGTATTTATCATTTTGAAGTTTTTTTTAAGTTGTGTTTGCTAAAGTGATTTTGAGTAAAACTTTTGAAAAGTATTTGGTCCTGTTAATTTTTTAATATTTTCGCTCAAGTGAACATAGAGAAAAAATTTAACCTTTACTCTTTACCCTATTTTCACTCAAGCGAATGACTTTTTGCTCAATAAAAAATATAATTATAACTCAACCCTTTCCCTTAACTAGATTTTCTCTAAGAGAAGAAGTTTTTGCTTGAGTGAGGCAAGTTTTGCTCAAGCTATTTTTTCTTTCTTTCTCTTCTTATCTATTTAATGTATTATATGTGAATGTTTAATATTAATATAAATAAAATACTAATCCATATATATTTAATAAATCTTTTGTTTTTGTTTATATGAATTATATTGTAACAATTTAGAGTTACAAATCTGAAATTATATGTGAACTATTACTTGAGTTGTGTATTAAGTAAAGACACCTACATTATAATAGAGATCATCTTGCTTCAATAATAGTTTATATTATATAAATTAAGATATCAACTGGATTGAAGCTAATAGGAAAGTTTTTACATATAATAACATGTGTAGATGTACAGACTTAAGTTTTAATGAACTTACTTGATTTAATACTTTTAAATTTGCTTGTTAATTTGAATTTAGAATTATATTAAATGTTAGTATCTCTTAAGTCATAGTTCATAAGTCTTTCGAAAGATATGAATTAATATTTTATTTTTTGAATATTTTTTATGCATGTGTAGTTTTTATGTAAATGTATTTCTAAATAAAAAAAAGACAAGTGTCTAATTAAGGGAACAAAATTTTTGTCCTCTAATTACTTAAGTATTTCAATATAATATAAAAAAAATAAATTAAAATTGATACATAATGTTAAAGGTATTTAATTTATGATATTAATTAATCAATCAACGTTATCATCTTATTCAATAGTATTGGATCCAAGATGCTTATATCTTTTTACCTTGTTACACATCAATATCTAAAAGATATTACTTTTAATCAATTGTCCTTTTGATAATGTTACTTTATTTTAAAATGTTTCGTATTTAAATTGATGATCGGAAGATTAATAATTAAAATCATCAAAAGATCATTTAACTTAAAGTCAAACTTGATAGAATTAAAAATAATTGATTGAAACCAATGCCTTCAAATATCTAGGTGATGAATCCAAAGATGATTGACCTTTAACCTGTTCTATAAGGTTGACAACATAACCTCTTTAAACCTGGTTAGTGATTATATAAGTTTCCCATCTTTGCGCATATAGGAAAAAACTGTTAAAATATGATGAAATTTATATTTTTATTTGAGCATATAAACAAGTTATATAAAAAATAATTTAATGTAAGTGTACAAGTTGAGTTCTAAGTGGAAGCTCTTCTTTATTAAGTACATGTGTGGTGTCAAAATAACTAAAAAAAACACTAATGCTATAAAATAGGAAAGAATTGACAAAAGAATATATAGTAACAAGAGCATAATGATGCATCCAATTTACTTTATAATTCTCTTTGTCTTTTAGTCATTTGTCTTTTAGTCATAATTACAGTGCATTTGGACTTATATTTTGATAGTATATACTTTGCATAATTAATGTTCTTGGTTCATGTTATCCATTTAGAAAAATGAATGAACGAATCCACACATCCATGTGAAATGCACCTTACCCGAGGATTAATAGAATAAAAAATAGTAAATTATAAAAACACGTGTTGACATCTTATGAATTACATTCTTGTTTCCATTTTTTATAATTTCCCTCAAATTTCTCTTTATTTTTAATTTTATTATTTATCCTTTTTAAAATATTAAAAATATGCCGCCAAAATTTGAGAAAAGTGTTTTTTTTTTCTTTTCTTTGTGTATACTCAACATTAACAACTAATAGAGCATCTATTACAATATTAGTCTCCACCAAATTTTTACTTCATTCAAACTCATTAATGTTTTAGGGTACTTAATGATATTGTTGAATACAACATCAATGTTGTCTAAATCACATACACTAATAGCTTCACTTTCTAAACTCTTTCCACATATTTAAAAGTAAAAAACGTTAAATATATTTCATTTAGAGTCACTTAACCATGTCATTTAAATATAATATTACAATAAATTAATATTAATACAAAATAAGTCATTTATATATTTTTACAATGGTGGTATAAAACTTGTTTGTCAAAAGAATTATGGTGACTTTTTTTTATAAATAAGTACAATTTTACGTATAGAACTTTTTGATAAAAATATTAAACGATAATTATTGTATTAGAACTCGTCAAAAATAATGATATGATTGAAGGAATGATCATCGTCAAATGTGTGAAACGTTGACAATTGCATGCAGAATTGTCATGTCTTTTAACAGGCTTAAATCACACCATTTTGCAATGTATTTTTGTTCAAATTCTCTTCTCTCTTGTACATTTCTCCTAATAATTTCACTTCTTTACCTTTGTGGTTCTCTGTCGTTGTCACGTATTTGCTTTCGATTGTATTTGTTGTTGTTCCTTCTAGTTCTTTTTCTCAGTTACAATTCTAGAAAGAAGTGAAATTCTGGTAGATTTGTATACATCGGGTGAACTTTAGTTTTTTTGTTGAGATTCAATAAAAGATTTTGTAGTATAACTTCAATTTGAATTGTCCCTTTGATTTGATTTAAATAAAACAAGTAGAAATATTATTGACAATCATTATATTAAATATTGAATTGTCTAGTAAGATAATTTAGGAAGATTGATCACCTTTTAAAAATTCATTATTATGTAGGTTTTAATCTACATTTTATATATTTCACAACATTTTGGTTGACTACATTTTGTTTTGATCTTTTATGTGCATATTTAATTGTGGTTGATTTCATATCATCACTTTCATTTTGTTTCACTTTGAACATCAATGTAAAATGTTGCCAAAAATTTTTGAGCTATAAGAGATGTTGATTAAAATTACATTCTAACCAACTATAAAATAGGGAATATTTATGAATGGGATAAGGTCACACCTTTGATAAAAATAAGTGATATTTACATGCATCATGACAAAAACTTAATTCCAGTTATACACATACAAAACATAGATTTGCATCATAGTTTGATTAATTTAGGACATATAAGTGATGTTTACAAGAGAGGGATGGAAAAATTTATACAGTTTGGGTAACATCATGTAGTGATGATAGAGTAAGGATTATATGTCCTTTGATAAATTGTTTGGATGAGGATTATTTCATGTTACCAAAATTAGAGAGTGTCTCTTGTGTGATGGATTTCTTTAAAATTCTATTACATGACATGGACAACAAATTAAAGGACATGATTTGTAACATTTGAGCAAAATTTTTTTTGCTTAACACATATATATGAAAATATGTGCAACACTGAGAGAATCAATTGTATCCTAGTTTAAATAACTTTATGATAACATGTATGGACTACTATGTATTTAAAGATTCAAACAATGTTTTAAAATAGTAAACCAATTGATCAAGTCTTTTCAATGATTGAAGATCTCGAGTGAATAAAGTTTTTGCGATGAAGATTCAAGAGGTGGAAATTTCAAATCAAGAATTGTTAAAGAAAGCTTTGAATAATGTTCTTAAGTTGTTAGGTTTTTTGTTGTAAGTTCTTTTTGTCCTAATTTGATCAATTGCCAAGTTAGAAAACTTCTTAGAAGAGATATGAATCCCTTTGTGGTTTGAGAGTGTCTTTTAATTGATTAAAATATATTTTTAATCTATTAAAATGTTCTTAATTTGTTGAAAAAGTTGTAAGGAACATTTTAATTGATTAAAATATCAAATTAATCAATTAAAATTACTTAAAGCTTAAATACGAGAATTTGGCTTTATTTAATTTATTAAAATGAGTTTAATTTATCAAATTAATCAATAAGTTCTTTTTTTTAACTAAAGTTTATACTAAGCATAGAGTCATTACATGAAATTTACTTAAAAAAAAGGAAAACAAGATTATGGGTGGCTAGACCAAATCTATGGAAGGAAAGAAACAAAAACAATCAAACCAATCTGTTAGCACCAGTGGACTGCTGCAGTGATTTGATGAATTCAACCAAGTGAAGATGCTCTAGATTATGTGATAGATGGGTGAAGACCTCTTGAAGTTTGAAGAATTGAATCTAGGATCTAGAAATGTG
>Ga0209700_109575_pt1 | contig 11049 bp, 3 predicted proteins | sample SiratroredBW_FD_187528 | JGI IMG/M metagenome (GOLD analysis project Ga0209700, IMG submission 187528) | Root nodule microbial communities of legume samples collected from California, USA - Siratro red BW (SPAdes) (version 2) | ecosystem: Host-associated > Plants > Roots > Nodule | place: USA...
CAATGGTTATTTTTATAAAAGAAAAAAAAAAAGACCATAACTAGTTTTAAAAAGAAAAAAAAATACAAATAAGTTTTAGAATTTTTATAAAAGAAAAAAAGAGTGAAAATACTTTTCATTTTCATTAAAACTTCTAAAACCTTTTTATCACTATGGATTAATTTTAAGAAAGGTGGGAGAATTAATCATCGTAAACTCTTACAGTAGTCTAAGGATTTCAATTAATCAATTAATTACTTAATTAAAATCGTATCTTTATTCCACAAATTTATTCCTTAGTATAGAACAATTTATTTACAATGACATGCACAAGATTTACCCATATCTGGAAATAAAATAAAAAATACACCATTCTAAGAATTTGAAAGAAAAATTAACCTAGTTTGAAAAATTTGCCACAAAATGCACATGCATAGAAATGTTAGCTACTACACTCTTTACTTTAGCATGATATTCTTGTAGAAAATTTAAAATTAAACAAATAATTTTGAAAATGACTTTATTAATTTAAAGAATCTTAATGAAAAATTTGAGAGATTGTATATTCTAGAGTTGAATTAATGTTTGAATGCATGCACTGGATTCATTAGGAGGTTCGTTTGCGTACTTGAGAGTGGAGCTTGGAGATTTCGTGGCGTACATAGCATCCGGCAACATCCTTCTGGAGTACGTGGTGGGCGGCGCCGCCGTGGCACGCTCCTGGACCTCCTACTTCGCCACTCTCTGCAACCAAGACTCCGACAAGTTCCTCATCCATGCCCACCGCCTCTCTGCCGATTACAGCCACCTCGACCCCATCGCCGTCGCCGTCCTCTTCGTCATTGGCCTCTTCGCCGTCTTCAGCACCAAGGGCTCCTCCCGCTTCAACTACCTCGCCTCCATCCTCCACCTCCTCGTCCTTTTCTTCATCATCATCGCCGGCCTCACCAAAGCCCGCGCCGCTAACTACTCCTCCTTTCTTCCCTTCGGGCCCCGCGGCATCTTCCAGGTAAAGAACAAATTTTGAATCATTTTCATAATTTAAAATCAGTTTGAATAGCTGAGTTTCATTAGTTGATTCATTGGGTAGAGCTAGTTTGATGAATCTGATCCATCGATCCCTACTTGCAGGCGGCGGCGGTGTTGTTCTTCGCGTACGTGGGGTTCGACGCGGTTTCGACGATGGCGGAGGAGACGAAGAACCCTGGGAGGGATATTCCGGTGGGGCTGATAGGGTCGATGACATGCACGACGTTTGTGTACTGCATGCTGTCGGTGACCCTTTGTTTGATGCAGAGGTTTTCGGAGGTTGACGAGAATGCTGCTTTCTCTGTGGCGTTTGAAAAGGTGGGGATGAGTTGGGCCAAGTACATTGTTGCATTTGGGGCGTTGAAAGGAATGACGAGTGTTCTCCTTGTTGGCGCTGTGGGCCAAGCCAGGTATCTCACTCACATTGCTAGAACACACTTGCTTCCTCCATGGCTTGCTAAGGTAAATGAGAGAACTGGGACACCCATCAATGCCACGGTTGTGATGCTTGGTGCCACTGCTATTGTTGCATTCTTCACAAGCCTTGAAGTTCTTGCGAACCTTCTTTCAATCTCCACTCTCTTCTTGTTCTCCCTTGTGGCACTGGCCTTGTTGGTTCGTCGCTACTGTGCAAGAGGGGTGGCTACAAAGGCCAACATTGTGAAGTTCATTGTGTGCATTGCTCTCATATTGGGTTCTTCTGTTGCCTCAGCAGTTTATTGGGCCAAAACCACAAAGTGGGTTGGTTACACCATCATGGTGCCGCTTTGGCTTCTGGGAACGGTGGGGATTTGGGTTTTGGTGCCAATGACGAAGAAGCTAAAAGTTTGGGGTGTGCCACTGGTGCCATTCTTGCCATCAGCTTCCATTGGCATCAATGTTTTCCTTCTGGGGTCGTTGGATAAGGCTTCGTTTAGAAGATTTGGATTCTGGACTGCCATTTTGCTGGTGTACTACCTCTTTGTGGGATTGCATGCCTCTTATGACATGGCACAGACACTGAAGAAGGAGAGACTGGAGAGCATGACCGAGTCAAAGTTGGATGAAGAAAATGTTGTTCCATCACTCACAGAATCTGCTACAAAAAGTGAAGATCATAATAGTTTAAACAATTGATGTGGTTTCTGTTTATGTTCCACTCTGTATGTATGTGATTATTGTTCGTGTGAAATACTTTGACAAATAAGGTTTGTTTTTTTATATATGGCATTCTCTTGAATTTTTTTATTTGGACCTTCTTTCTTTATTTTCTATATGGAACACAGCTTCAAGATACACTTAAGCACATTCGATCACGACGACTGTTTTGAAGACGATTGTGATTTGGTGCTGATAGGTGCTGGTTTGTGAATCTCATCATGTTGATTTTCGCAATCAACCCAAAAAAGCCAGAGAATATGTTCATCCAACTTCAAGGAATCTGAGAACAGAACAATTTTCCTATTTTCCTTTAACTGTTTAAGAGTTATTGAAGTAAACAATACAATCACCAATTTTAATTTTAATTGACGGGAAGATTTGGCAGAGTCTCAAGTGAAGTTTAGAATTGAACACTTAAATTTCAAGGGACAGGCGAAGCTCTGATAATCTAAAGGATAGATATAAAATCGATTAACTTTTTAGGTTACTTTCTGTTCTCTGTTTGGAGTCTATATAAATCTTATTTTACGGATAATTAAATCCAAGCCTTCATAAAAATATTTCTTTTCTGATTTTTTATAGATGGGAAAGGTGTTTTATAATGTGTCTTGTTTTCTACGAAATCCTCTTTTCGTGAGTCTCCGTTAAAATAGGATATATACAAAAGCACTAGTAGAAAATTAGGCTTCAACGTCTCCCAATTAAAATGGTTAAATCAGCAAACGACGTGGTGAAAAATGCGGTGACATTTTTGTAAATAAATGAATATAACCACGTCGGTTCAAGAAAATAACCGTCCTTGATGTATTTATAAAAAAGGAAAAAACCAAATTTTGAAATTTTAAATACGAGCTTAAATCCCACGTCGGTTGAGAGCTCCCAACCGACGTGGGACTTTTACTCACTACGTCAGTTGCCCAACAAAAACCGACGTAGTCTTCACAATGAAAAAATTGGGGCAAATTGACTGAAATTAGGGCACACACCACGTCGGTTCTGGGCTTTGTAACCGACGTGGTGTATTAACAGTAATTTTTTTTAATTTCAGGGCATGCACCACGTCGGTTGGGAGGCCAGAACCGACGTGGTACTTCTATTTTATTTCAAACGCGCCTTTTTTCTTCACTTTTCTTCTTCTCTGCTGCGCGCGCGTTCTTCCTAGCACTATTCCGGCGTCTTCTCCTTCACTTTTCGACCTCCATTTGCACCTCATTCTACTCCATTTTTACTTCCTCTTGTTCGCGACTTCGAGAGCTTCCATTTAACAGGTTCTATTTTCGATTTCAAGTCCGTTTGAGCTGCGTTTCGTTTGAGCTGCATTTCGTTTGAAGCTGTGTGCTCATTCTTTCTCTTCCATTTTCTTTTGCTTTTACTGATACTGTTATTGTATTGAGCATTTGTTTGTACTTTGTTGTTTTTGTTTGTGTTGTTGGTTTTGACGTGGGCACTGCGGGTTCGGTTTTAGCATCACCACTGCGCTACAAGAGGTGTGTTTTTATGTTCTTTGAAATGGAAGAACAATATGTGTTAGAATGTTTATCTATATCATTAGAATGCTTGTTCAAATTAGAATGTTTTGGGAGAATATTTGATGTATGTTTTTGGAGAATGTTTAACTATATGTTGAATGTTTGATCTATGTTTTATAATTTATTTGAACATTGTTCAATGATTGAAATGCTTGTATGATTAGAATACTTAAATGGCCTTTGTGTATATTAGTTTCTTTTATGTTTGGTTTAATTGTCTATAATTTTCTCTGCTCATGAGAGTTCGATATATTTTTTATTATAAGCCTTTAAGGTTTTGATATTGATGTTCTTATTCATATAACCAGTACCCCCTTTTGTTGTGGGAGAAGCTGAGTTGGAAGCTTCGAAAGAGGGCCGCAGGATTACAAATTTCAAGTATGCTTGTATTGGATACTCAATGTACTTAGACAACAAAGATTCTTCAGTAGACTCCCAGGATAAAAAAGCGAAATTGCCCTTTTGCGTTGGTCTTGAGGTTATATATCTTGATTGTCATTCCGTTGTAGTTTATCTATTTTCTAAAACTAGGTTTATCTAATCTTGTTCCTTGGGTTTTTTGGGTGATGGTGCATATTTCTTGTAATATAAAGCTGCAACATGCCACAAGAAAACAATTTATTACAGGGGGGAAACAAATAATAAACTTGTGAAGTCATAAAAGATAAAAGAGAATTGCTAAATCATAGCACCACCATTAATAGTTATGCAGAGACACTAAGTAATTTGGGTATGTTTGTCTAACAAGTCTCATTTATTGTTTGGGGGAACTCACATGATTTCCACCCACTAGTGAAGAGGCTATAAGATTGTATCTAGCAACGTAGCATTTCTCAAGAAAAAATAAAATTAAAAAATAAAAAGTTAGGATGCGATGGTGCAGCAGTGATCACTTGAACTGTGAACGATAATGTGGTTTCAGTTATGACACTATTAACATATGTTTCAGGTTGTCTTAGAAGAGAAAGCTTCAAATACCTCTGCTAGCCATGTCCTGCTAAACATAAAACTGAAGGTATTGAAATTCTTAGTTTTTTTATTTTTATAGTTCTAGACTTCTAGGTTATTTCTTTTTCAATCATTCCTCATTTCAAACATATTTGGATAATTCTCTTTGATCGTGGAGATGATTAATTTGTTTTCCCTCGTTATATCAATGAGAACTTTCCCAAAATGGCAAACATGTTATACTGAACATTCATATGCAAAGTCATAGATGCAGGACACCTTATCTGTTGTTTTGTGTACTTTTCCTACATTATTAATTTGTTCTCAATTACTGAAGTGTATTGTAGAAGGAACAAGAAGAAAATTAGACCTATGAGCCAGTTAGTATGACAGTTATTGGTGGTAGTTATGTAATTAGAGAAAAACTGCTTTGCATTCAGTTTATGGAAATTCACAGTTGGGAGAGAAGCCGAGAGACTCTTGAATTTATGAGGGCTATAAACCAATAAAAGATTTTTTTTTCTTTCACTTGTCTGTGTGTAGGACCCTAGTTTGATTAATACTGGATTAGTTTGTCAACAAGGTAGGCAAAAATCCCTGAGTATCCATCCATCTCTAGAAAAAAGAAAAATGGAACTTTTTTTGTTAAATTGAGCTTCATTTAGTATTGTCAAACCTTAAAGAGTTTCTTTTAATTGAAGCAATTTCGCTGTATAGTAGTACTTAGGCTACCAGTGGACTTTTCTTCGCTTGTAATGGGGCAAGTCTTCGCTTGTAAAAGAGAACATCCACGTCGGTTTTGGGAACCTAACCGATGTCTGCACTACGTCGTTTTGGGACAAAACCGACGTGGTGCTTCTTCTGAGATAATAATTATTATTAATCACCACGTCGGTTTAATTGTCTTAACCGACGTGATGAGTCCAATCACTACGTCGGTTTAAAAACCGACGTCTGATTCAACGTCTCCTGGATCAACGTCGGGTCGAAAACCGACGAAAAAAGCCTCTCAGAACCGACGACGAAGACTGTTTTTCTACTAGTGAAGGTTCTTTAAAGTAACTAATCAGTATTCGAAATATTAGACGCTAGTTTGAAAATAATCTTTCATTAGATGATCTCAAGTTATTTATAGAGACGAGTGGACAGCATTGTCTATGATAGACCTGATTGTGACAATTTTAGATTAAGTCTCACAGCAATATTGATTTAGCATATTTAATTAACATTAATCATATCTAACTTTATTTGTGGTTTAAGGTTCCTAACAGGTATTGAACACGGTAGTTCGGTATCGTTTTAATTTATACATAATCTTGGTCAATCATTTCAGCTTATGTATGATCTTGGTCGATCATCTCGGCTTATGTATGATCTTGGTCGATCATCTCGATAATGTACAAAGTGTATCATCTTGCTGTTATCTCAATTTATGTTTGATCTCGACTATGTGCAATACACTCTTGACAAACATTTGATATAGTACCTCAGTATCATTGGACAGTGTGAGGCCCGCTCCTAAAGAATGGTCTCAACCTCACATTTCAGTCGTGACGATGTGAGGCTCACTCCTAAAGAATAGTCTCAATCTCACTTTTACTGTTTAGATGTGTAACGTTGTGAATTACATTGAATGATACTTTGATTTCATTCATATAACTGGTTTAATTGATTGATTAAATAAGCTAATTGTTTAAACTTGGATCCAAATCTTTAAAGATTGTGATAAGATAAATTCTTTCATTCTTGAATCTATGAATTGACTCACTTTCTTGATTTTTATTTATCTCTTTGTTTGCATTTTCAATTTTATTCAATTTTTGTTTTATGCTTTTCAATTTGTAGACCCACAAAAATTTTAATTTGTTTGAGAAAAATATTAAAGATTGAATGCAACTTATATGTGTACTTGCAAATCTAACCTAGATTGTGCTATATATTTCAAAATTTTATAAAAGCTTATAATATTTGATTTCAAGAACAACATTGAAAATCATTTACCCCTCTTTTAGTGTTTTAGATTATTATCTTTGTAATTAGTTTGTTTAGCTAAGAGTGGTTGCATTTAAAAGAATACTCATGTTGTTTATGTTGGATCAAGTGCTTAGTGCTAGACCAAAAGTTATAAATGATATTCACGGTACCAGCAACATGTAACAATCTTTCCTTGATCAATTGCTTCATCGGGAATCAAAATCGTGACCTTCACTTTGAAACCAATTGTTAGATTGAGCTCTTAGTGCTAGGCCAAAAGTTAAAGCCGATAGTTAAGGCGAAACTCTTTCTAGTTAAGAATAACCCAAATATCATGATTTGATTGTGACTTGACCCACCTGATCACTGATACGGGATTTAGGTTTTAGGGTTGAGGTTGAAATTACTGGTTAGTTTTGAGGTCTAAACAATACTGGGGTGTAATTTGCAATAGTAGTCTGCATTGTGAAACTTGACCGTGATTGTCAAAAATTGGATGTAATCTTCGATAATAGGCAAAATATATAAAAATAGCCAAAATAAATCATTGTTTGCTTAACTCTTTCCATTTGCATGTTATAAAGATAGTTTTAATCAAAGAATGAGATTTTTTTCTAAGTGAATTTATAAAATTATTTTGACATGACAATTGAAACTATATCTAACAATATATCATTAGACATTGATATTGCAAAAAATTGTGAACATTTTTAATACACAATATAACTTTTCCTTCTTGTGTATCTTGCTTTATTTCATAACATAACATACAAAAACAAGGCAAGGTATATTGAATTAAACTGAATAAGTGCTCGTTCAAATATGTTTTAAACATAGGTGCAATATCAGTTGTTGATTGATCGTTATCATTTCACAGTCAAATTAAAATTTAGTATAGACCGTCTAACGTAGTGCTAGACCGTTTAACGTAGTGCTAGACCGTTTAACCATAGAGATGATAGTATAAATAGGATTAGCTAATCCCAAAGAATCAATAGTAAATTTAGTCAATCAATGTTCACAGTTTATTTAAAGCAGTAAAATTTAGAAATAATAGTAAAGATTAAAGGGGCTTAAGGATGTTAAGCACAAATAATAGTAAAGATTAAAGGGGTTTAAGGATGTTAAGCAAAAAAGTAGAGTAGATGATGAAAAACAATAAAGAAAGCCGGTTGACTATCAAGTTCATACAACAAGGAAATCATTATATTAAGATTATCATTATTTCAATTCTCACACTTATTAGAACTTAATCAAACAAGTGTTAGTTAAGTTCAACAAAATTTTATCAGCAGAACAAGCATTCATTGACCTATTTGACTAACTTCTCTCCAAGCATTTACTCATGAGATGTTTATCTTTCACCTTTTAAATTAAGCAAACGAGAGATTTATTATAACTATACAAATTAACTAAGAACACTAAGTAAAGAAAATAATTGAATTTTCAAAAAACGTTCAAAAACAATTCCTTAATATAAACTAGAAAATTCAAGAAGATTAGACATTTTGACATAATTTGTTACAGAAAATTTGAACAAAAACCTCATAATTCATTGCAAAATCACAAGAGAATCAATCCAAAAGAATTTATCCTACCATATGAAGGTAAAAAGAAAGAATTTCTAAAAGGAAAAAAAAGAAAGTTGTGATGTTCTGTTCTTCAAATGTCGTCCTCCAACTCCCTTCTTTTCCCTTGAACGTTGTATCTTTTTATAGGCTTATTTGCTCCAAAGATCTCGAAAATATATTATGTCTCAAATATTGTTTACATATTTTTAGTTTTCAACTTTTCAGAATTCTTGAATTTTGTTTCTAGTTTAATTGCACTTTGTTTTTTTCATATTTTTTAGATGATTTGCTTTGATTTTGTTTATGAGATATTGTAGATTTTATTGTTTAATTCTTTCACTCAGATTTCGTTTCTCATTTTGATTCAAAGAATAACTTGAACTTTTGCATGATTGGTCCTACTCGCCATGGTAGGCGCTTCCTTTAGACCGACTATCAGACTGTCTAGTTGTTGACCTTTTTTGGCAAGTGTACCGAGTCAAAAGTAATATAGATTTTAAAGTACGAATGTCGATCCCACAGAAAACAGTTTTGCTTAAAAATCTTAGTTTCCACTACTCACTAAGCAAATAAATTTTTGCAGGATGATTTGATTTAAATAACAAAAGAACATAAAAGAACAATTGCAAAATAAATTAACGAATATTAAAAGTGGTTTTAAAAGATCTAGAAGAACTCTGGGATTGAACTTCATTTATCTCCCTCATTCATATTTTGGATTTGATAAAAACATACAATATCCGTACTTACTCACAATTGATGCACATATAAAAATCATTCACACTGATTCCTCTGACATGAAATTCATAAGGAAATTTCGTAAACACTAATCCCTTAGCTATTTAGTAAATTACCCAATATTAAGAACAAATGTTATACGCAATCAATACATCGAAACCTATCCCTAGTATTCCAATATATTGAGTATTTTCATCTAGGTCAGAAACTTAAAAGTACTTTCTAATTAAATTCAAGAATCAAAATCAAGACTCTATTGATAAAATAAAATCTAATATTAAGCACAAGATGAAAATACCAATTAAGTAGAAACTAAATATTATATATAAAAAATCATCAAAATACAAATGAGTTCAAAAGATTACATTCAATCCCAAAGATTAAGATTTAGCTACTCATGGTAGCCATTACAATCCAAGGAAATGAAGATTGCCAGAGAAGAAGAAGAATTAATGAATTGCTTTCATCCTTGACGGCTGCTCTTGTTCCTCTAGCTCTAGATCAGAAAATCTAAAATTGCCTTTTAAACTCGTTTTTGGGCCTGGGTTAAGTGACTTTTCGTTTGGACTTTTTTATTTTAAACTTTTTATTTCTTATTTTAAACTTCATGAATCTTTCAATCTCTTATTTTCTTCATTCTTTTATACTTGAAATTTCACAATAATTGAGATCAGATGATTTCCTTTAACTCAGGATTCAAAACTTAAATTTAAATCCAAAAACTCTCAAATTGAGGGTAATTACTATTTTAAAGAACACTTAAACCTACAAGTACTCAAGCTTTCTCATGTATAAAAACACTCAAAATTGACACTTATCACTAGTCTATGTTATTTGTATCATAATCTTTCTACACCTTTTTTTTCATTACACTTAACTGTTGGGGTATTTTCTTAAGTTGAGTCTTAGTACATAGTTCCCTGGATTGCATACTATATGTAATCACTATATCATAGTCATACCAGGTATTGAGACTACAAATACAATATTAGCATAAATGACAATTAAGGCCCAAATAAACTCAATTAGATGAATCGTAATTAAAATAATGGTTTATTATTGATTATAGTCTAAGAAAGTTATAATTAAAACTTCTAACTATGAATAAAATTATACTTATCCTTCATTTGTATTATATGGTGGCAGTACTAGATTGTTGTACCTTGCTACGTTTAGTTTGGTACTTTACTTAATCTGGAAAAAGTGTCTAGATAGTTGAGAGATTGGTACCAGACATTGTTTTGGTGTATAAGAGTTTAGACATCTCTAAAGTGTTCATTTCAATTTAATTTATTTGTAGTTGTTAAAAAAAAAGTACTTATCCTTGATTTATATGAATTTGGCAAAATGATTCTTACATTTTGTTGTGTTAATATTCTTATTTAAAGTGATATTAAATTTAAATAGTGTTTAGTTTGTTTGAATAGCTTCTAATGTAAGTTCAATACATTGTTAATTTACTATTTTGTAAAGTGTTTTCTCTTTATCCTATTCATAGTTTTGTCTCATATCTACTATTTTAGTTTACTTACTTTCTTCTTTACATATTTATTTTGTCTTCAAATTTCTTTTGTTTTTGTCTTTTGTAAGTTTTTATCCTTCATCTTCGTAAGTATGTAATGAGTTTCTTCCTTTCACTTGATATTTAAATTCAAAACATAAATTCTTGAATGTTAACTCTCCTTGTTGTTAGCATGCTTTATGAGTTTAGTCAAGCTTTGGTTTATCTTGTGAGTTTACTAAGTGTTAGTGAAAAATAAATACCTTTCAAGAACAAATAATTTATTTTTCATAACGCTTAGATCTAAAAGCTTAGATGACTAAAAACTAGATGACTTATAAAAAATCGACGAAATGAATAGTATTAGATGATCTTAATATCAATATATGACTCTAATAAAATATTTAATACCTAGAAGATCATATATGTTTATAAACTAATCTTATAATTATAAAATAGATCTTGATAAACATCTATACATTCCACATTCTTTCTTTTTAAGTGATGTATGCTTGTTTCAATATAATTAACATGAATAATATAATTGGTTAGATAAAATATCTTATTTTCATTAATAAAAATATAAAAGTGAAGTGTCAATACAAAATTCAAACCTCTCTAAGAAAAAAAAAAAAAAAAA
>Ga0209700_109576_pt1 | contig 11049 bp, 5 predicted proteins | sample SiratroredBW_FD_187528 | JGI IMG/M metagenome (GOLD analysis project Ga0209700, IMG submission 187528) | Root nodule microbial communities of legume samples collected from California, USA - Siratro red BW (SPAdes) (version 2) | ecosystem: Host-associated > Plants > Roots > Nodule | place: USA...
ATATATATATATATATATATATATATATATATATATATATATATATATATATATATATATATATATATATATATATATATATATAAAATCGGCGTTTGATGTTCTCAATTACTAATAAATTTAAGTATCTCAATTTCTTGTACACTAAAATAAATTTACTTACTTTCAATTATATTTATCGAGAATAATATATATAGAGAGAGAGAGAGCATTTGAATAGAACATTTATAATTTATTTTAATCATACTTTTAGTTTTTAATATTTTAAAAATAATTTGCATGTATTTATTATGTTATATGAGAAAGAAATTGATAAAATATGAAATTATACAACTATTTTATTAGAGTGAAATTATTTATTATATTTGTTGATTTTTAAAAAATATACTTGAAACATATAAAAAATCAAAAAGGGTACTTGCGTAAATATAATATATTGAATACGTCACTAAATGCATATAATAAATAATTCATTAAATGCATATAATAAATATAATGTTTTAAATATTATTATTTTTCGTTTCTTTTCAAGTGTCTTCCATTTCTAATTTTATGTATTTCTATTCAACTGATATTTTAAAGTTTAAAATAATATTAATCACTATTTTATCAGATATTAAAATATTTATTAAAATTATTATATGAACAAAGTATAAAAATAAACAGTTAAAATATTTATTAAATTTAAACAAACAGGTGAAAACCACGTCAATATTTATATATTGAATAAATAACATTTTAGAAAAATATGATTTTGTGATATTCACAATTTTATAAAAGAAAAACAATACACTTCTTAAAATTGACTACTTTAATACTTATTAAAAATAATAGAATAAATAACAATATTACTGTTTTATACAATAAATAATTATATTTACTTAACAACCTTCAATTATGTGTATGGAGGATGATACGTAAAGTTAATGAAAAACTATATTTTTTTAGTTAGTAACGTTAAATAGAATTGAAATACTTAAAATTTACTTTTATTTGAATTCATATAAGTATTTTTTAGTTAGTGATTATTTATTTTTATTTTTTTTGTTTACTTGGTTTCTTGAGCTCCAACAATATAAAAAATAATACAATGAACGAAATAATAATAAAGGAGTTTTCAAACAGTTATTTATTGATTAAAATTTTTCCATTACAGCAAGCATTTTCTTGCAGCAACCCTTTCTTCATTGTAATATGTTATTTCTTCTTCTCACACTCTTGCAGACAAGAATTCACCACAGAAGCCATAGGATCACGAGTATCTGTCAAATAAAATTCATTACAAAGAACATTTAAAATCATAATTTGACCTAATTTCGCATGATAAATAGGAAGTCACAAAGAAAATGATTTTTAAGGAAATAAATACCAGTATTGATATCAATGGAGTTGATTAAGCCACAACTAGAATTGCAATCTGGCACAGCAACAGTGGACTCTCCTTTATTACATTTATTAGTGCAACCTTGAACACATAACAAATACAAAGTAGCAAATGGCATTAAAGGTGCACATTCTAATTCACATTTCTCTTGGCAATTGAGTTTTTTGGACTGCACAAATGAGAGATTGTAATCACCTCCTATCATACCCAACACAATCATCATCATAATTGAAACTCCCTTAATTTTCATTTTTCTTTTATGAATTCTTTTCTAAACCTACACAAACTCTAAGGTTTAAAAAAACACACATCAATTTATAGACAAAATAAAGTTGTTAAAAAATTTAATAAAAATAACACAATTATGCTGAGAAAATTGGTAAAAATATCAAAAAAAATTGTTAAATGTATTCATATAAATCAATAAAACTTAGTCAAACTTACATAAGAAATTAACTTTACTTTCAACCTAAAATCTTAAGTAAATTTGTGAATATTTTTTTTTATATATTATTTAATATTTTATTTTTTATTTAATGTGAGATTTAATATTAATAAATCATTACAATCATATAAAAGAAGAAATAATGAAATAATAATAAGAAGTTACTCATATGTTAAAATTTATTCATTACTATTATGTAATAATATTGTTTTACTAAATAACCTTTTGCTTATAATCATAAACTATAATGAATTTTTAATCGAGTTACAACTAGTAATATAGTTATTAACAAAGTTGATGAATATTTGATCACATTTTTTGCCACAAACAGTGAGACATTTTGAATAAAGTGATGATTTTGATTCATAAGGTTCACATTTGAGTGCACATTTAACTTTACATGTAAATGAGGAGTCAATATTTAACTTAACTTCTTCGAAAGAAGATTTTCTACCATCAACTTGTGCAACACCTAACACAGCTAAAATCGCAACTCCAATTATTTTCATCTCATTCATTATCATAACTCTTTGAAATATTTAAGAATTATCCCAAATTTTGTGGTGGTATTTATCAAATTCTTGTTGTAGCATGTTATGCAAAGTAAAGGTCAATTTATAGAAAAAAAGAATCTAATTTATCTAGAATAACTTTAACTTGTATAAAATAAGCACTAAGTATTTATGTTTCCTAATAAAAAATAAAAGTAGTGTAGTTTTTATGACAAATAAATGTATATTTTCTCTATAAATCTCATTTAATATTTATGTATTATATTTACTAATATAAAAAATTTATTTTTAATAACATTCTTGTAAATAGTTAAGAATTTTGTCTTTTAAGCGTTGTTTAAGGTTATTTTGGAGAAACCAATAAATTTAATAATATTTTTATCTTAATAAAATATTTTGAAAATATATTTTGTTATTTTTAATTTTACATTAAAATAAATATTATTATACGCATATTTAAATTGATAGATATTGTAATTACTTGTTTGGTGAATGTAAGTAAGGGAAGCTAATTATATGTTTTTTAAAAAAATGTTAAGTACGGAAAGCTAATTGTATATATTTTTTTTTAAATGTGAAGTGAGAGAAGTTAGTTTGAATGTTTTTAATAGATTTTGTAATTACTTGTTTTATTAAGTATTAATTGAATAAATATTTATTTATTTATGATATGATGTAATATCAATATTTTTGAATGATATGAATGATTAATTCTTATTATATTAAAATAATTAATATAATAAGAGTTAATCACATTTAATATTTTATTTTAAAATTTATTTTATTTTTCAATTTAAATTATTATTGTTATTCTTTTATAACTTTTATTGTGTGTATTTTTCATATAGAGTAATGTAACGAAACACTAATAACTTTTAATTTGTAATATTAAACCTTTATTGATTTGAACAATTTATAAAATAAAAAGTATCTCAACAAATATTAAAAATAATGTAATAATTATTTTTTTAAAATTAAAAATAGGTAGAATAATAATAAAAAAAACATTAGAATATAAAAGATAATAATAAAAAATAAAACTATAAAAATTATTAATTTAAAAACAAGTAACCAGTTAAACAAATTAATTTCTTTTAAAAAAATTGTAATTACCTTAACAACCTTGTCAAATGCATTCATATAAGAAAGTAATAAATAATCTCGTTCTCTTATATGCGAGAGCTGCGATTTTTAAAGACTTTCGTTCTTCTTATTTATACTCTTATATTTTACCTAATATTAGTTTCCTTACATGTATTTAATGTGACCTAAAAATAAAAAATAAAAAATCTTATAATTATTTTACTAAAATAAATTAAATTTATAATATATTTTTTCTTTTTCAAAAAAAAATCTTCAACAAAACTCTAAAAAAAGAGGGGGAGTAGATAATATATTTATTACTTGCATTTAATATATTGCACTTATCATGCGTATGATCATTATGGTATTTATACGTATTTAATAAATGTAATAAATGCTCTAATATATGTATTTAATACTATATTTATATGTATTGAATACTAGTATATATGTATTTAATACTGCATTTATATGTACTGAATACTAGTATATATTTATTTACTACACATATTTACTTTAATAAGTATTTACTTTATATATTTAATTATACATGTATTTGTTACTTCCCCCCTAACCCTCCACAATTACAGTAATTGTTAAAAAAACCAGGTTCTCTGTTTTCAATTGAAGTATTCTTATTTTTGTTTTCTTTTTCACTTTATATATTTACTTTTCTTATTTTTTTCTAGTTAATTTATTATGATGATAAATATATACATACTTTTATTTATTTATTTATAAAATAAAATAGCTTAAATTCACATGACGGAAATTTTTTGAAGAGCTTGATGAACAATTTTATCTAAAGTCAAAACTAGTTGCATTTATTATTTTATGTTTATAAATTGATATTCATTTTTCTTTAAATGCCACAGTAAATTTATCATACATACACAATGTTTAAAAGTTTGAAAATACATAGAGAAAAGTGATGATAAAGTGATGAAAACCATTCTAATATCATATTTGGTTCTAATGCATGACTTTAAAAATTTTAAGTAATTTTATGAAATTGATTTATAAAATAAGATTCACTTATATATTATAATTTAACTTTATTTTTAATTGGTATGAAATCTTTAATTTACATTAAATCTAAGAAAATTATTTTTGCTCTCCTATGTGGTGTAGAATGTAATGGTTTGCTAAATATTCTTTTGCGTCTGTAAATATAAATTTAATCAAGCATCCCACCACTAGTGGTTGTGGTTCTAACTGGACCAAGTTTATTAGCCTGAATGGTATTAATATTTTACATTTATAATAAATTAACTTTCTCCTTTATTTATGCTTTTGATTATTTTTCTTTAATTGTCAGATGATAAATGTCTTACTGCACATGTCATGGATTTTTGCTTCAAAAAATGTCACAAGGTAGAGTTGTTATGAGAATGTTGTTATATGAAATAATGTTAATGAATGATTAATAAGTTTGTTTTCCTTAGCAAAAAAATTCGTATACATATCACCGTGCAAAAATAGTTTTTTAAGGAAAAAAATTAATGCATTAATATTTTTGCAAATGATTTGAATTTGTTTAAGTTTTGTTTGAGATCGGATGCAAAACTTGATATTTATGTTGAATGTTAGTTTAATATAAATGTCCAATTTTACATCAATGTAAAACTGATTAAATTAGGATCCTTAACTTTTTTTTTCCTCACGATTTTTCTCTTTTTTGTTTTCTTTATTCAACAACAAGTGCATGGGTGTTAGTGGATGTTTTGAAAGTCATTTTTATGGTCTGAATCAGTAGTTGTATTTTGGTGGACGCTTTCTTTTTATTGCATTCGAATTTTTTCAGTCCAAACACATCATTGGTATAGATGTTTTATATTTTTATGGTTGATTTTGGAAGCTCTATTACATAATGCAGGAATATTTTCATTAATTTTGTGTTTCTAATTTGTTGTTGTTGTTATATTTTTTTTGGTGTACTTTTGTATTTTACTATTCACTTGATTTTATAAAAATCTTTAAAAATTGATTTTTGACTCAAATTTTTTTGTTATAACTTTTTTTTAGTATATATTTGACAATAAAAATTTTATATTTTATAGAATAATCACAGGTTTTGAGATACAAAAATTTGACAAAGAAAAGTTTAAATATTCATAACTTATTTTTGATATATAGCTTAAATCAAAATACAACAAAAATGAAAGTTGTTCTTCTATAGCTTAAATATTCTATACTTTCATGTATAAATTTTGTCATTGTGATTATGTCATTTTTCATATTATTATAAAACAAATATTATATTATAAAATAAAGAAATAAACAAAAGATACGAGAATACAAATATTTTTTTTATTTTTTTATTGAGAGCAAAAATAAAAGCACAAAATATATACAAATAATTCATGTATCCATCATAGGTATAATTGAAAAAAGAAAATAAATAAAAATATTATTATTATAAAAATAAAATAAATAAAATTGATTATAATTTGATTATGTTATAAAAGTAAAATCGCATCATAATTAAAATTAGTTTCCTTATTATATTTATATCCTTTGAAACATATCATATTATCGTTTGATGCATGTACAATAAGGTTATAGCAATTGATATTTTTTTTATATTTCTAAGTTTTGATTTTAAATCAAAACCAATTAATTTAAAAATTTACGTTGAAACATACCCAAGTTCAAAAGTAGATTTATGTAGATTAGTGCATCATCTTATATAATTTTACGTCGCATATTTTGTCTCACGAAAATTTACTTTTCTTACTTTTACATCAAACTCTTCAAAAATTAAATAATTCTAAGTATCTACATATAAAAAATCACACATACGTACGCAAAGATTCAGGTGATTTATGGCGTAAAAGTATTAACATCCACGTATAGGTTACTTACCACCAACATAAAATCAATCGTACATGTAAACAACCCCACCCTATTTTCTTCACGTTACATCTAACTTTTGGAATACATCTATTTTCCTCTAAAACCTTTAAAAAGTTCTACTAATAAAAATATATTGCAATAAAATACATAGTTTCACTTCTAATAAAAATTACTATATTAAGTCACTCATGGTCTTAATAAAAACGACTATATTAAGTCACTCACAATCTTAAAGTGGAGTAAACAAAATTACAAATATTTCATATAAAAATAAAGATAATAAAACTTAAGCTCTTTTCACATAAGGGATTATATGACTAATAATATTTTTTTACTAAATTTAAATTGTGAATTTATGTAAGAAAAGAGTGAAGTACAAAGAAGCCTCTATAAAATAATGGATAATTCTTGCTGATAAAAAAATAAAATAATGGGTAATTCTAAAATGGAGATTAAGTATAGCTTGAAACTTTCTTGGTATAAATAGAAATTGGTAGACTGTTTATAGAGTGTTTGTTAATAGCCAACAACAAATAAAAAAAAAGTTTGATTTATTAAATACAATTCTCGTCTAAAAGGCCTTAAAAAAGTTCACTAATAAAAATACATTACAATAAAATAAAATATATAATTTCACTTCTAATAAAAATCACTATAGTAAGTCAGTCACGCTCTTAATCTCGGAATAAAAGAAATTATAAATATTGCTTGGTATCATTTTTTCTACATAGAGAAACAACACAAGTGTCAAATACTCGTCTGAAGAAAATTACAAAGCTTTTTATCTCTTTCACCACTGATATATATACTTTTAGTTGCATGATTATAACAAATATCGACCATTTTTTATTCTATAAACCATTCACTGTAAAACTAACTCTATAAAAAAATTATATTTTAATATTACTCTTCATGAATTATATCTATTTAATAATTATAAAATAATAATTTATTTTAGTATCAAATAATTATATATAAATATATTTTAATGTACGCAGTGAAGATCTTTAAAGTAGATTTTTTTTTTATTTTAAGATTTTTTTTTTCAAAAATTTTATAATGGACAATTTTTTTTTTTAATTTCGGTTGTGAGCAAATATTCTCACATGACATAATTTTATTTAACTAATATCATTTACGGAACTAAAATGTGTCAGCATAACAGGATTTTAATTAACTCAAACTTAATCTTCGCTTAAATTAAATAATAATGTGAGAATTTGGAAAAAGATTAGGCCAAAATGAAAAAAAAAAAAAAAAAAAAAAAAAAAAAAAAAAAAAAAAAAAAAAAAACCCTTAAAGTAACTTAAATTATGATAGTTGGAGAAACCATCACCATCACGACACTACCACATGCCACAAACTGGAGACGCAATCACAGTGACGAACACGAAACCAAAGCCACACCGCATAAGAGACAAAAATCACACCACGCCACAAAAGAACAAACAAACCCAACACCGCATAATAAAATTGCAATGCAGAGAACAAGTCCAAATTGAAAACCTCTCAGAGACAGTAACTCACGTGAAGCCAACAAATGATTATAATAGTAATATTCTTCACCAATCGGGACTCATTAAAATCTAACACACTAGTAGAAGTTGTTTCAACAACGATGGATGTGTTTGTTCTTCTCTGTCTACCTTCTATCTTTATCTTCATCTTCTTCCGTATTCTCTCACACAGAAGAAAGCTTGCAACACCACCAGCTCCTCCGTCGCTTCCTCTCATCGGCAACCTTCACCAACTCCATTACTCATCCCCACATCGCTCCCTATGGCAACTCGCCAAACGCTACGGCCCCCTCATGTCGCTGCGTCTCGCCACCGTACAAACCGTCGTCGTTTCCTCGGCCCCGGTGGCCAAACAAATCCTCAAAACCCACGACCTCAACTTCGCAACCAGGCCCGCCTTCGTGGGCCCCAGAAAGCTCTCTTACAACGGGCTCGACTTGGGCTTCGCGCCCTACGGCCCATGCTGGCGAGAATTGAAGAAACTCTGCATCGTCCACCTCTTCAGCGCGCACCGCGTTCAGTCCTTTCGCTCCGTTCGAGAAGACGAGGTTGCACAAATGCTTCGGAAGCTGTCGGAGCGCGAAGCTTCGGGCACTGCCTTGAACCTAACCGAAACGCTGATGTCTTTCACGAGCTCTCTGATATGCAGAATCGCGTTCGGGAAAAGGTACGTTGGTGAGTTCGAGGAAGTTGTTGAGAAGGGAAAGCGGAGGACCCGGCTGCAGGTTCTGCTGAACGAGGCGCAGGCGCTGCTAACTGAGTTTTTCTTTTCCGATTATTTTCCGTCGCTGGGTTGGGTTGATAAACTGACCGGAAAAACGCGGCGACTCGAGAAAACGTTCAAGGAGTTGGACGCGTTCTACGAACGAGTCATCTTTCAGCACATGGCTAAAAATGGTGATGATGAGAAAGAAGTGCAAGATATCATCGATATCTTTCTTCAGCTTCTTCGTGATCGTTCACTCTCGTTTCATCTCACTCTAGACCACATAAAAGCCGTGCTCATGGTAACTTCCTTATTCAACCTTCTCTTTCTTTTCATTGATTGTTTTGGATATAGTTAGGTTCAACCATTGTCTTGTTCTCATTTAGTCACATAGATGCATGCATGTATGATATATACGTGTATATGTATATGTATATATATGAGTTTACGTATGCATGCAGAACATCTTTATAGCGGGAACGGACCCTCCTTCGGCGACAATAGTTTGGGCGGTGACGGCACTGTTGAAGAATCCGGAAGTGATGAGCAAGGTTAAAGGAGAAGTGAGAAATTTGTTCGGGGACAAAGATTTCATAAACGAAGAGGACATTGAAAGGCTTCCATATCTGAAAGCAGTGGTGAAGGAGACGTTGAGACTGTTCCCACCGTCGCCGCTTCTCTTGCCAAGGGAAGCGATAGAGAGTTGCAGCATAGAAGGGTACGAAATTGAAGCGAAAACTGTGGTGTACGTTAACGCGTGGGCTATTGCAAGGGACCCTGAGAACTGGGAAAAGGCCGAAGAGTTTTGTCCCGAAAGGTTTGTTGGGAGTGAGATGGAGTTGAAGGGGAAGGAGTTTGAGGTGCTCCCGTTTGGGAGTGGCCGGAGAATGTGTCCGGCGAAGCACATGGGAATGGTGAACGTTGAGCTTGCTCTTGCGAATCTGGTCCACGCTTTTGACTGGGAAGTTGACCCAGGGAGTGACAGAGAGAAAATGTTAGACACGGAAGTGAAACCAGGAATAACAATGCACAAGAAAAATGACCTTTACCTAGTTCCCAAGAAGAGGACAAGGTAGCACACGTTGTTACATTCAATAATAATAATAATAATAATAATTAAAGCCGTACATGTTAAATATAACTTTTTTTTTCTCACATTAAAGTACTGAAGAATTGACTTGACTTTATTTTCACAAATTCAAAATCATGTCGTCCACAATTAATTTATCCACAATAAAATAATGTCGAACTAGTACAACTTATATCAATAATTTATACAATTGATTTATCCACAATAAAATAATGTCGAAATAGCACAACTTATATAGATAATTTTTTAAAAGCTGTTCATTTCGATAAATTTTACAAAAATTGCACCATTTCAAAAAATCTACCAATATTGTGTCCATTCAATAACTCGTGCGAAAAAAAGTTTCACTACTTATATTCACCTCTTTGCCTTAAGAGTTTTATGTTTATCATGTATATCAATATTTTTTTATCAAAATTTAATATGAATATTTATATTTATTTAAATGGATATTAACTTAATTAATTTTTAATATTTATTTAAAATAGTATTAATCTAATATGATAGAAGTTAATATTATTTGATTTTAATATTTATTTAATATATTAATCTAATTGATTTCCAATATGGTAGAAGTTAATGTTATTTAATTTTAATATTTATATTTATTTAAATGAATAATGATTTAATTAATCTAATCTATTTTTAATATTTATTTAAGTTAGTGCTTACAAGATCATGTTAATGTAATTTATTTTTAATATTTATTAAGTTAGTATTAGTGTAATTAATCCTCATTAGTTTTTTATATTTACATTTATTTAAGTTAGATTTGTTTTATTGAAATTAATTTTATTTATTTTTAATATCTATTTAAATTAGTATTAATCTAACTAATATTAATAAAAAAAATAAATTTATATTTAAATTAGTGTCAGTTAATCCGATGTTAATTTTATAATTTATATTTTTGTAATGTAATGTCCCTGCATTTTTTTTTCTTCTCTTTCTCTTTTCCTCTCTCTCCCTCTCCTAAACTCTCCTTTCTCTCTTACTTTCTCCCTCCATATATCATCTGTTTTAGAATCTGATCACACCCTGCAGTACCTGAGGAGTTAAGGATCATTTATAACCAATCAGAATTTCAAACAGAGTAAGTCCATATTTGCTCTAAAGATCTCTTAATCTATATTTTTCCTTAGTTTTTTTGTCATCAATCTTAGTAGGGACAATTAATTAAGATTATACTGAAATTTGGTTTTGTTCTGATGACTTGTTCTAGATCCCTAAAGATTGGGTTAGCGCCACTAGCTAGTTTGGATGAATTGTTTTGGAGAACTTTCATCAGGTAAGGGAAGCTAGTAACTTATTTTTATACTATTTAGTTACTTTTAAATAGAACTCAAATAAAGACTTGAATATGTGACTATCAGTGCTCAAGTCTTTCTTGCAGGTCTGACTGGTCCTTGAGCACTGAATAAGTTTGATTATCTTGATTTTTGTGTGATTAATAGAC
>Ga0209700_109577_pt1 | contig 11048 bp, 8 predicted proteins | sample SiratroredBW_FD_187528 | JGI IMG/M metagenome (GOLD analysis project Ga0209700, IMG submission 187528) | Root nodule microbial communities of legume samples collected from California, USA - Siratro red BW (SPAdes) (version 2) | ecosystem: Host-associated > Plants > Roots > Nodule | place: USA...
TGATATTGGTTTTGATATATCTCAGTTACATAAACTTGCAAATTGAGTATTAGTATTTCTATTTGTATTCTATCTTGTGTGCAATTTGGTGTGATTGAATCTGTGTGATATATTACTTTGAAATTGTATGAGTTAATTTGCATCATACTGTCTTTGCTGGGTAATATTGGTTAGAATCATTTCTGCTGCATAAAATCCAACTGGTGTATGTGCTGTTTGAAATCTGCTCTCTGCCAGCAAAATAAATCGACTTATTCGTGCCTGAAATCGATTTATTTCACCACTGCACCTTAAATCTTTTATCATTGAGGTTCAGAAAAGGTTTTCTATTCACTAAACTGTTTTCAGTGTTTTAAATCAGAAAAATCTTTTAAAGTTCAATTCACCCCCTCTTGAACTTAGCCAAATATATTTTCAAAGTGCTCTATCATTCATTACTCCGTTCATTTGTATAGGAAAAGGCCACACTATTAGAAGCTGCAAAATCAAAAAATATGTGTTCCTAATGGGAAAGTAAAATGGATTCCAAAATATGCCAAATAGGAAGGTAACACATATGCATCCAGATTAATAAAGTGTACATACTCTGTTATAGGTGTACTTGAGCCAAAAAGCAATTGTGGTACTTAATTGTTATTCATGGCACATGATCTAAGGTTGAAGACAAAACGATATGTCCCTTATGGTGACAATGATAAAGGAAGAATCCTTAGATGTGGTGATATAAGCAATGGTTCCTCCATTACCATACATAATGTGTTCTTGGTTTATGGTTTAAAAGATAATGTGTTGAGCATTAGTCAACTGTGTGACAAAGGTCATAAGGTCAAATTTGAACCTAATTTTTGTTTTATCTCTGAGTCAAAATGATATAAGCCTCCTTGGTGCATGTAGATTCTTGCAATTTCTACAAGTGTTGTAGCTTAGAGGAGAAGCTTGCATCGAACCAAATGGAGTCTTCTTAGAGAGAAAGCAATGAAAAACCAAGTCGAGCCGTGAAAGACTCAAAGAACATCGTGGAACATGGAAGGCAATGAAGAAGCTACGGTTAACTTCTAAGAGAAGTTGATGGAGTGATGAAGGTAACGTTGAAAGAGGTTGGGCCAACCTTCAAGGGTTCTTCAAGATCTTCTTGGAGAAGAAGCTCAAAGAGGAAACTTGATACAAAGTGCTGAATGCAATTTGGCAGCAATTCATTAGGTAAATCAAGCTTGAAATACAAGAGCCCTATGCATCTATTTATAGAGAATGAGAAACTTGCACTAGAAGCTCTCTCCTAAGTAACATATGAAGTTAGCTATCTATATAACCCTAGCTTCTTCAACTTTCTTACTTTTCATTCAGCTGCTGCCATGTGGCATTTCCTCAATGGTTGGTGCCACCTTTAGTGGAGAGACTCTAGGTGCAACCCCCTTGAGTTACCCATTGGAAATATGTTGTATGGTTGGTGCATCTTTATTGATGTATAGGGAACTTACCTTTCCTACTTGTTCCAAAGAAGAGTGTTCACGTTGCTTGAAGTTTACTTAATGCATGAGCTGCTTGCTTGGTTATTTCTAAGAGAAATTATTGATTGGAGTGGTCCCCACATTCCTTTTTGTGTCATTGGTGCATGGTGTAGCCCAACGCAGCTCTTTTCTCACTTTGTATATTGAAGTGGACCCCACTTTCATATGGGAAAGCCAAATGACATCTTAATCTCGTAAGTGCAGCCCAACGTAGCTCTCTTCTGAATTTATTTATTGAAGTGGACCCTACCTTCATCTTAGCTCACTTTATTTATTGAAGTGGACCCCACCTTCATTTTGGCAAGTCAAATATTTTGTATTTCTTTGAATAGCCATGTATTTCACCTTCCATGTGAGCCATAGGTGAATGTTCTATTATCTCCTAAAAATCTAATCCAAACAACAAAAATTAGAATACAAAAAATACCACGCACATATACCAAATTAAAATCTATATACTATAAATTTCGGTTTGACCGTAATCTATCACAAAAACTTCTAAAATAATGTTGGTTGTATACATTCATCACGTATCTTCTGGAATTAAGTATTTTTGAACCATAGACGAAGATTCATGGTTGTTGCATAGAAGGATTGCTTATATTCATATGCATTATCTAAATAAATTTCTTTCTAAGGACTTGTTAAATGGACTGCCAAAGCTCAAGTTTGAGAAGGATAAGGTATGTGAAGCTTGGCAAAAGGGGAAGCAAACTAAAGTTTCTATTAAACAGAGGATCTTTTTTGCGTTTAGACCCCCTTAAGCTATTAATTTGAACTAGTTTGGACCTTCTAGAACAATGAGCCTTGGAGTTAATTACCATGAACTTGTTATTGTAGATTACTTTTCTTGATTCACATGTAGTTTTTCCTAGTATTTAAGAATGATGCTTTCATTGCTTTTTGTAAGCATGCCAGGCTTTTTCAAAATGAAAAGGTTGTTGTATTACCTCTATAAGGAGTGATCATGGGGGAGTTTCAATGATGAAAGATCTTGAAGCAAGCAACGTAGTACTCAAGAAAATTCTTGAACTTTCCCAAGTTCATTGAGGAAATCAAATTTTCTTCTCTCAAGAAAGGTTCCTTGGAGAGAATGAGGAGAAGATTACTTTCATGTTGTCCTTAGACAACAAGAGAAAGCATTTAAGTAATTCAAATATCATTCATTCAAAGATGGGTTGTACATGGACCAAGGGACATCATGACACAAAAAGTGTGGGACTAACACATTAAGGACTAACACGTTTGGGACATCATACACATGAGTATCTAAAGCTAGAGCCTTATTTTAGCCTATTTCAGGCTTATTCTACTTTATGTGTGGCTCTCTAATTCATGTGTCTCTTCTATTTTGCCTCAGACGAAATTGACCATGTTTCCTAAGGTTTTGGTTGATTTTTCAAGCTCATATTGAGGCCTAATCAAGGTCCAAAGGACACCCAGTTGTGTCCCTTAAAAATCTACAAAGAATACAAGACAAAATACACCTATATAATTTGTACAAGACTAAGAAGAAAGAAGAAAATTCCAATGTTCTACTCTTTAAATCCGGAGTCTTCGTCTATGAGGGTTCACCTTCTTCTATCCTCTTAGCTAATGGTTTTGTGCTTAAATGGTTTCCATTATACTGAGAAAGATCTGTCATCAGATTTGAATATGCTCACTGCCAATAGCATTTTTTTTATTGACTTGTTCTTTTCCTCTATTGTTAAATATCAATCTACAATAAACATCAAACAAAAATGGAATAAGTTTATTTTATTAAAAGAAAGCAAAGAAAAATGTTTCTAATGGAAAAGGTAAATAAACAATGTCCTTTATTATTTTTGAAAAAGTTATTATATGAACATTCTTCTGAAAAGATATTTTCCCACATTGTATTTTTATCATTGCTTTATTTTATGCAACAAAAAAACAGAAAGCTTTCTAATATAATTTTAGAAAGAAAAGTTAGGTTCACGATTTTAATGAGAAGAATGGTTCAAAGTATTGCAAACCCCTTTTAAGGAATCTTTCTCAGCCATGTTTATAGAGTGTTATATGAGACTCTTCCTCTTCTTTGGATTTCTTTAACATTCTTCTTTTTCTCTCTTTTCTTTCTCTTCTTTTTCTTTCTTTCTTTCTTTTTTTTTTCAAATAAGCACTTGCACTTTTTCTCTAAACTCTTTATCTCTTCTTATAAACTATTTTTCTCCTACTATAAGTTTTCTTCCTTTTTCTACAAGCTCTTTCATTTTTTTTGTAAGTTTTTTTATTTTTCTAATATGAATGCAGGACAAATTTTCTTCTTATGCAAGCCTTTAACTCGTTCCATTTCAATATATTTGATTTTCGTCCAATTGTAACATCATATTGCCTTTGTTTCCACCAAGACATGACATATCCTTGAAAACTTAAGGTAGCCGTGGGCATCTTTCTCTCTTCATCCATTTGGTGACATTAAATGATTTTTGGATTTATGATTATGCTTAGTGGGTGGTTGATAGGAATCATCAAGGTGATGACAACTATACAACCCTTTACTTTAATAGGAGTAAGGGATCTCATGATGTCCTGCCCTTCTATATGATCACTCACAATGTTTGCTCTTGTTATTGCACAAATTGAGGGAATAAGGTCCTAAGCTCATTTTATTAGTCTTGAAGAATCTCAAGTTTCTTATGAAGTTGCAACAACCGAGGTCAAGACGAGGAAGACGAAAGAAACTTTGAAAAACAAAGGAATCGTCGCCATAGTTTATTACAAAAAAGTATAGAAAAACAAAATTAAATATTTTCAAAACCATATTTGAGTTTGATAATCGATTACGTGTAGAAAAGGTATTAACATCCTAGGACGTTTTTCCAAAGACAATTACCTTTAACTAAATGTGCAAAATGAATGTGATTTTCAAAATGTTTATTGTGCTCCCAAAAATGAAACAAACATGCATACTCAAAATAACAAAAGAAAATATTTTTGAAATTTATTATTTATGTATTTCCATTCATAATAAAAATCAGAGTTTATGTAGTTTTTTTTATACGAGAGGTTGTTGTTGATATTTTTAATTGCCTTGATGAATATTTTTATATTGAAAATTATAATTATCAGGTAAGTCTCAAACATGACTTTTGAACTTTTATGAAAATGAAAATTTTAACTATCAAGCGAGTCTGAAACTTAACATGATAATCAATAATTTTTAAACTTTTACAAAATCAAAATTTTTAGTTATCAAGTGAATTCAAGACTCAACATAATAATTAATAATTTTTGAATGAAAATGATAATTAATATTTTTTTAAATTTTACAAAAACAAAAAATTTATTTATTAATCGAGTCTAATACTCAATATGATAATTAATAAATTTTAAACTTCTATAAAAATGAAAATTTTAATTATCAAGTAGGTCTAAATTTCAACATTATATTGATAATTTTTGAAATTAGTATAAAAGAAAAAGTTAATTATTAACAAAATCTAAAACTTGAGATGATAATATTAAAAAACTATCATATGAAAAAGGTTAAATTCAAAGTTTTAACATGCATGTCCAAAGATTTAATCAACAGAATCCCAACACCCACAAAAGAATATTGACCTGTGTTTTTTAGTGTCCAATTTTGGTGTCGAGGCTAAGTATGCAGCAAGCCGATCCAATAAAATCTACTGAGGGCGAGAAAGCGAGGTGAAATTGAGTTGCGGCTGGGGAGTGATATTTTTTGTAGCGAGTTACTAGGCTTACGTTCAAGGTGGAAAAGTAATCAACTCTTGTTTTTGCTCTCTGATTATCGGAGCATGCCAACGATTTCTGGCTGCTGAAAACCCAAAAATTGGGTTCTGAAATTTGCTCAAAAGGTGGGACAGAATGTGGTAGCAGACAGAGTGAGTGTGAGTATAAAGAGAATTTGGTATCATTTTCTGTGCTGCCTTCTCACTGTTGTTACAATTTTCTTTTGTTTTTTTTTTTTACATATTTTTCCGTTGTGATTTCTTCTTATGAGTTGGTTTCTTTTTGGTGTTTTGTGCCCCTACTCATTGTTGGTTTCTTCAATCTTTTACTTTATTGTTTTGATTTCACCTTGTGTAGGTTAAAGAAAAGAAAAATTATACTTTGACAATTGCTTAAAAAATACATCCACGTTACAATCGTGACATGACGGTGTTTGATGAATAGTAGGGGATATTGTGGTTATTTTCTATCAGATGAGTGTTAGTTATTGTTGTAATTTTGTTCACTGAAACATAATTTCGTAAATGGCAGGATTACCTTGTGCAGTTCATTGTGGTCATTACGGTGATAAACGACAGGCGAAACGATGAAGATCTGATTAAGCGAAAAACTTTCATTTTGGTTCAACGTTCGTTGTGATTACCTTGCAAGAAGGATATTACCTTGCCAAAAGGATATGGTTTGAAAGGTGTTCTACATTTGTCGGGGGTTGTGCGTGAAAATAAGTATGCAAGAAGGTGAGGAGGTTTAGAAGGAAAGAATTTGTCCTAAATCAAACGGTGACCATCTTTGGCGGTTTAATAACAAAGAATGTCTCCTTAGGCAAATAAATTTTAGAAAAATGAGTTATGAAAGATTGACAATCAATTTGCAAACATTGAAAATAACGTTAACATAGTAACAACATCATTCATGAGTACCAAAACAAGAACCAAATTCTGACTTGAAACAATCATTAAAAAAAAAGAAAAAAAAAACACAATGAAACAAAACAAAACTGAATTGAATGTGTTTAAACAAGAAGACGCAGCAGTGGTTAAAGGCACGTGACAACTCTACACGAAGGCACTCAATAACTACACACCAAGGCTCCACATGAAGGCACTCGATAGCTCCAAACAAAGGCTCCAAATGAAAGGACACATAGACAACACCCTAAATGACGTTAAATTGCCCCAAACATCATTAAAAATTCAATTTTTCATCTAGTGAGCAACTCTACTTACAATTTTTTGAGTTGCCAGCTCACCACCACGTGGCCACCATGTCGGTTGTCAAATTGTTGTCATACCACGTGGCGGTGTCAAAGTATCAACACCTTAAAGAAAATGAGTTAGGCTCAAATTTTATTTTTTTTATTTTTATATAGGTACCGCTTCTTCCTGACCTCTATGATTTCCTTTCGTATCTTATAGAGAAATTAAAATTACCGTTTTACCCTTCTCTTATGTTCTTAGCACCCATACTACTCTCCTCAACCGCACTAACTCCCACCTCCTACACTATCACCAGTAGTGTGGCAACCAAGTATGACACTATTATTGTCACCCACCACTAATCCCTTTCAAATATGGACCATCAAGGTCACTTGGAAGCAGAGTTCCTGCTCTACCATAACTTCCACCTGGAGAAGGGATATGCTTCCTCTCAAAGGCTATTACTAAACTGAAAAGGTAAACACAATTAAACAACATGTATAAAACTCTCAAGACAAAAGTGGAAGGATCTATCATCAAAAGTAAATCATCTGGTCGGAGAACTAACATAATTTGTATTACAGATTGTACAATCTAAATTAATACAAAAAATTATTTCAAATTGTGCGATAAAAAAATACAAAAATTGTATTTCAGATTGTGCAATCCAAAATACAAATATTATATTGTATTATAGATTTCGCAATCTAGAATACAAAAGTTGTATTATGGATTACGCAATCCAGAATACAAAAGTTGTATTATGGATTATGCAATCTAGAATACAAAATTTGTAGTCTGGATTGTGTAATCCGAAATACAAAATATTGAAAATTTTAGGAGGATACTTTTTGTATTTTTAATATAGGTGCAGGAGGAAACCATAAAGGTGGAGGAAGAAGCAGTCTCATTTAAGTTACAAATTTAAGATAAAACCTAATGGGCTAGGCCTATATTTTGTTTCTTGTTCATAGATGTAAAAAATAGGGTGCTGAATCCTCCTTATGGTTGAAAAGAAGCGAGGTGTACTAACCCATGGATGTAAAAAATGAGGTGTCGAAACCTCATGGATGAAAAAGAATGAGGTGTAATAACCTCATGGATGTGAAAAATGAGATGTTTAATCTTCATGGATGAAAAAAAGTATTGTGTACGAACCTCATGGATGCAAAAAATGAGGTGTGAATTCTTCATGGATGGTAAAAAAGCGACGTGTATCAACCTAATGGATCTAAAAATACAAGGTGTTGAAACCTCATGGATGAAAGAAATAAGGTATACCAACCTCATGGATGTAAAAAACAAGGTTTTGAATCCTCATGGATGAAAAGAAACAAGGTGTACCAACCTCATGGATGTAAAAATTGAGGTGTTGAAATGATAAGAACCAAGAGCTGAAGTTTAACCAACCTCAAGCACTTGCACAAATAAACAATCCAAAGGATGTTTTGGAAATTCCACGTGGACCAATCACCAATTCAAGGGCTTGAAAACTGAAAGAGGCATTGATTGGGCTAATTCAAGATATTTTGACTGCGCAAACAAAGTCTAAGATTGAATTTAAGCTTGATCACGTTCTTAATTTGATATGGGATGATGAAGGAATTAAATGAAGGATATTTGGGTCAAAACCAAGTCAATTGAAGTGAAGGACCCATAGAAAATGCATCACCATTTTTAATTTAAGTCTAAATAGGTTATTTTGGGTTAAGATTAATTTCTGAAGAGTCAGCCATTAGCTTGTACAAATTTAATTACATTTCTTGTAATTTGTTTAAATTTCCTTAGAGTTATGAGTAGTCAAGCTTAGGAAGTTGAAACTTTTCGTTTTCCATAGTTGTAATTAATTAAGTTTGTTGAAGGGATGCCAAATGTTGTTATTTGCATTAATCAGCAGACGACTAAGTGGAGTCCCAGTCAGTTTTTAGGAATTATGTTAGGTCTATTTAAGTCTAAATTACACTTGTAGTTAGAGGCTTGAAATATAATACGAATTTTATTCTAGAATTCTTCAGAAGTGAGAGTTCTCTCTTGAGTTCTTCATTGGACTTGCAAACTTATCAAGGGTTGATCATCCTTGTGGCGTTTTTCATATTTTAGGGTTTTTGTTGCATTTTTTTTCGCAAGACAAGGGTTCTGAGTAGATCATCCTAAATTTGAATACTTAGGGATCTTGGGGCATTCAAATACTCTTTGTTGTGGGTTCTGGGGTTTAATCATAATTGGGTTCACATCATTTGGTAATAAGATCTTCATTCGAAGCAATCAGGTTATATCTTCGTTGTTTTACTAGTTATCCTGTTCTGAAATCTTTGTATCCATTTATCCATTTCGTTTTTGAAAAAAAAAAACATGAAAAAAAACCTCTTATTCTGAGTTTAAAGGAAAAAGGAGAAAAAGTAAAAGTTCCTATTCTGAGTTTGTGGAGAATATTTCTATGTTTCAAAATTAAGTTCATTATTCCTAAAGTATTACATCATTTTACTTGGTGATTGCCTGGAGTGAGTTGTAAGACCTCTTAAGAACCTATAGAGAGGACTAAGAGAGGAAAAAGGCAAGAGTGTTTTGGATTTTAATACAGAAAAAGCCAAAAACAGATAGCAAAGCACGAGTGTGGAGTTTCATCATTGAGTGTAAACACTTGAGGAACAGTGAGGAATATTTTTTTTCTAACATTTCAATTTCAGGTTCTACAAAATGACAAATAGAGAGGAAAATTATGGAGACTCATCAAACCTTGATTTTACTCTTAAAGCAATGCAACAACAATGAGAGATTAAATGTGGTGTTGGGAGATATGAGGAACTGAATGGATAGGCAAGATGAGAAATTAGCCAATCAGCAAAATGATCAATCTGACGATGGGAATAGTTCAAGGTGAAATAGGAGAAACCATGGAGGGAGTGAAGATGATGACTTTCATAGAGAAAATAGAGGGGAGACAGAGGAGGAATATGATTTTTTGATGGGTAGAAATAGGTGTATAGGAGATAGGCGTGAGAGAAATCACAGGAGGTTTGATCCTATAGATGGAAGCCTTAATAACATCAAAAATGAAAATACCTTATTTTCAAGGGATGAATGATCCTGAAATATATTTGGAGTGGAAGAAGAAAATGGAGTTCATCTCTGACTGCCATAATTATTCAAATACATAAAAGGTGAAGTTGGTTGTGATAGAGTTCATTGATTATGCCATAGTGTGGTGGGATAAATTGGTATTGAGTAGGAGGAGAGATAAAGAGAGACCAGTAGAAACATGGAGAGAAATGAAGGCTCTAATGAGGAAGAGGTTTGTTCCCAATCATTACTATATATAGAGACCTCTACTAAAAATTGTAGAGACTTATGCAAGGCTCTAAATGTGTGAAGGACTATTATAAAGAGATGGAGATGACAATGGTGAGAGCTAATGTGAATAAAGATAGAGAAGCAACCATGACACAACTTCTCAATGGGCTGAACAAAGAAATTGCACATGTAGTGGAGTTGCAGCATTATGTAGAATTAGACGACTGGTGCATATGGCCATTAAGGTGGAAAGGTAACTTAAGCAAAAAGGAATATCTAAGTACAACACTGGTTTTGGTTCATCCTACAAACCGAGTTGGAAGAAAGAGGAAAAGGGTATTCCAAAGGAAGCAATCAAGAACAAAAACTGCAGAAGATTTAAAAGGGAAAGGTAAAGCTAAAACTCAATCTTCTAGAAACAGTGATATAAAATGTTTTAAATGTCTCGATTCACGTCACATAACATCACAATGCCCAAACAAGAGAGTCATGGTTCTGAGTGACAATATTGTGGAAAGTGAAAGGGAAGGTGATAAATCCATGGTTGAAACTGAAGAAGAAAGTGATGAAGTTGAATATACAACTGCGGGGAAAGCACTTGTAACTAGATGTGTGCTAAATTCCCAAGTTAAAGAAGATGACATGGAACAACGAAGGGAGAATATTTTTCATACTCGCTTCCTCATCAACAATAAGGTGTGCAGTATTATCATAGATGGAGGAAGCTGCACAATTGTTGCGAGTACCACATTGGTTGAGAAGCTAAACTTGCTAACCATTAAACATCCCAAACCTTATAAATTGTAGTGGTTGAATGAATGTGGGGAGATTCGGGTAAAGAAACAAGTTTTAGTTTCATTTTAATTGGCAAATATAGTGATGAAGTGCTTTGTGATGTTTTTACTATGCATGTTGGACATTTACTCTTGGAGAGACCATGGGAGTTTGATCGGAGGGCAACAAAGGATGGTAACACTAATAGATACTCATTTGTGAAAAGTAATTGAACCATCACCCTTGCACCACTTACTCATAAGAAAGTGTATGAAGACTAGCTGAAAATGAAAAGTGAAAGAGAGAAAAAAAAGAAAGTGAGCAGAAAAATATGGAAAGCAAAACAGAAAAAAAAAATGAGTGTGAGGTAAAAGAGAAACAAGAAAGAGGAGAGTGTTGGAAACTGTTTTGGCTGAAATACAAGAGGGGGGGTGAATTGGATTTCAAAACTTTTTGAAACAATTTGATATTTTTCAGTAAAATGCAATTCTGTTTCACAGACTGGATCTTTATTTGAATTTACTGAATCAGAACAGTTGCATGAAACAGTAAGCAGAATCAA
>Ga0209700_109580_pt1 | contig 11043 bp, 13 predicted proteins | sample SiratroredBW_FD_187528 | JGI IMG/M metagenome (GOLD analysis project Ga0209700, IMG submission 187528) | Root nodule microbial communities of legume samples collected from California, USA - Siratro red BW (SPAdes) (version 2) | ecosystem: Host-associated > Plants > Roots > Nodule | place: USA...
GTTGAAAAATAACATGCAACAGTTATATGCAACATAGAATTCATACTTTAATTTTAAGGGATCATGCATCTAAAAATGGAACATGAATGAATGAATTCTTGATAATGCAAAATTAGATATGGTGCCTGATGACTTTTTTATTTGTGGGGACAGTTTTGGAGTAGTTTTTGGAGCATAAAATACATGGATGAAGAATGTATGGAAGATGAAAGATGATGAAATTTTTATTATTTAAAAAATAAGGAAAAAAAAACAAAATGTTATAAAGAGGAAAAGGACCTCCTTTTTTTTATTAAGAACACATGATTTACAAATTTCAAACTTCAAGATCCATATGAAATTTTAAACCTTACAAATCATACCTGCGTTCTTCAAAAATGATAGTCTCCTTTCCAAAAGTTTCTTGCTTCTCAGTTTTAAATTGAGTGTGGATAGTAAGACAAGAGAATCAATCTTCTCTGCTTTTTCTCTCTTTTTTTCTCTATTTTTAACGTGTTCTCCCTTTCTCTTCCTCCTCTCTCTTTCTTTCTTAAGTCTCCGTGCGTGCTTCCTGTTTTTTCTTTCTTTCTTTTTTCTTCCTTCTCTTTGTTCTCTCTTTTCCTCTCCAGAATCTGTGTGCTTTTTTTTTTCCAAAAACCCCCCAATCCACTCTGTATCCGTTTCTCCTCCTTTTATTAAAGTCTCTCTCTTTTCCATTTTTTCTGTTTTTTTCGTTATATATTTTTTAATTATTTATTTAAAATATTAACAGACAAATCTAAACTACTCTATTTTTTATTTTATTTATCTAAGCAAAACAGTTTTTTTTTTATATATTTATTTTAAAACTTGCAAATCAAGTATAGAAGCAGTTATTTTTATTGTTATATTTGTTTTTATTATTTTTTATTTTTTATTTATTTATTAATTTTCAGATGCTGTTGTTTTAGATTAAGATATTTTTGTTATTTTCCTGTTATTTTCATTTTTTATTACTAATTATTTATTTTATTATTTTTTTTGGAAAAAATCATTTTTTATGGAAAAAATCAAATTTATTATTTTTATTTTGTTTTTTTATTGTTATCATTATTTTTTCAAGAAAACTTAAACTAATAAATATTTTTTATGTTATTATTCTTTTTTTTTATCAATATGCTTTAATTAAAATATTATCCGGACAAAATCGGGTGTTGACATTAGTATAATTGACTTGAGTTGCATCTAGAATTCTTGAGGCATATGCAATAACATAAGGAAATTTACTTACCATTTCAGATAACACAACCCCTAATTATAATCTGAAGCATCACACATCAGCTCAAACGGAAGTTGCCAGTTTGGAGGTTCTATAATTGGTTTAGTAGTAGGTTTTTTTTCCAGCTTCTCAAATGCTCTGCTGCATTCTTCATCAAATTTAAACACCTTCTCTTTCTGCAACAATTTGGACAGTGGCAATGAAATGTGACTGAATTTCTTTATAAATCTTCTATAAAAACTTGCATGTCCCAAAAATGAACGGACTTCCCTCATAGTGGAGAGGTTAGGCAGAGACAAAATAATATCAATTTTTTATTTATCCACTTGTGTTCCTTCCCTAGAAATTAATTGTCCTAACACTATCCCCTCATTCACCATGAAATGACATTTTTCAATGTTTAAAACATTATTAGTCTCAATGCATTTTTAAAACTTTTTCCAGATTTATCAACAATCATCAAAGGAAGAACCAAACACAGTGAAGTCATCCATAAAAACCTCCATGCATTGCACAACAAGTTCAGAAAAAAATGTTTAGCATACATCTTTGCAATGTAGCAAGTGCATTCCATAATCCAAATGGCATCCAAGTGTAAGCATAGGTACCAAAAGAACAAGTAAAAGTGAGTTTATGTTGATCCTCAGGTGCTATGTGAATTTGCATATAACCAGAAAAGCCATCAAGAAAACAATAAAATGATTTACCTGCCAGCTTTTCTAGCACTTGATCAATGAATGACAATTGAAAATGATCCTTTCGAGTGGCCTGGTTCAGCTTGCGGTAATCAATACAAACCCTCTGTTTGTTAACCTCCCTTGTTGGCACGAGCTCGCTATCTTTATTCTACTTCACGGTTATCACAAATTTCTTTGGCACCACTTGGATAGGGGACTCCCGAGTACTGTCCAAGACAGGGTAGGTCATTCTAGCTTTTAGTAACTTGGTTACTTCCTCCTTGACCACCTCCAAAATGGTGGGATTCAATCTTCTCTACGGCTGCCTCATTGGTTTCACATCATCCTCCAATTAGATTTTGTGCATGCAAATGGTTGGGCTGATTCTAGGAATGTCATCCAGTGACCACCCAATAGCTTTCTTACTTCTTAATAATTCTAGTAGCTTCTCTTCTTGTTCCTTCTCCAATTCACTGGATATAATTATTGGGAACTATTGTTCTTTACCAAGATATGCATACTTCAGATGGTTGGGCAACTTTTTCAACTTTCTTTGCACATGTTTCTCCTCTGGTTGGGGCCTGAAAACATTATCTCAAGGCATTGTTACACCTGGTTATCACAATCATTATCATGTGTAACAAGTTTACTAGATAAGTGTGGTATTGTTGGCAAACAAGAAATTGCCCCCTAGTTTAGTGCCAAATTAGCACCCACATCAGGAAAAAATTCTCCAAATACTACAGAATTGATTTCATCACAATAAGCACAAGTTCCAATGTTACATGTACATCCTTCGTTGCTTTCCAAATCTGAATTTTCTAAAAATTGTAAAATCTCACTATCTATTCCTACATATATTTCTGTACAAGCAGTTTCATTTTCTAAATTTACAATATCAACAAAAAATAAAGAATAATCATACAAAACAAAGTGATTTTCTAGCGGAAGACTCATGCCTTCGAAGATATTGAACTGGATCACTTCCTATCAAATTCCATTAAAAGCGGGCCCGAGTGCACATCAATCTTTGTTCTTGCTATCATTAGAAATAGCCTCCCCAAGATTAAAGTTGATCTATGAATCGAGTGTTCATCTTGCATGTCCAGGATGTATAAGTCAGCAGGAAAAATTAGATGATCTACCTTCACTAGCACATCTTCCAATACACCTAGAGGTTGAGCAGTGCTCTTATTAGCCAGCTGGATGACCACATTTGGTGGTTTTAATTCCCCCAAGTGTAACACGTGGTACACAGAAGATGACATCACATTTATAGAAGCTCCCAAATCCAACAGTGCATCAACAATTGTCAACTCATCAATTGTACAGGGAATTGTGAAAGTACTAGGGTCAGTACATTTTTGTGGCAATTTAAATTGTGTTAAAACTGAAACTATTTGCACCTCTGTCCTCTTCAAATTTCTGTTATATGTTCACAACTCCTTCAAAAAATTTGCGTGCTTTGGGATTTGTTTGATAGCATCCAGTAGAGGTATGTTAATCTTCACCTTCTTAAAGGTATCCTTTAGCTCTTGATCCATTTCTATATTCATTGTCTTTACAGCCCTTGTAGGAAAAGGTAGTGGAGTTTTTTTCTGAATTTTTTCACCTTCATCAACAGGAGTTGCATCTTTATCAAAGATTTTTTTCTCTCCGCTTTCTATCTCTTTACCAGTCCTAAGTGTCATAGCACTCACATTTCCCAGATGATTAGCAACTGGTTGAGAAGGAATAACTACAGAATTTTGCTACTTCAACTCATTCAAAGTAGTACCCATTTGTCCCATTTGCATTCTCAAGTCTTGTACAGAGGCTAACATGTGCTGCATTTGTAACTGGGAATTTTGCTCAAACTGTATAGTATGAGTAGTCAGTTATTTCATTAGGTCATCAAGTGTTGGTTTAGAACTTGCTTGAGACTGTTGTTGTTGGATATTTTGCTAGATATTTTGTTGATGTTGTTGTTGCCTCATAGGTGGAGAAAGGTATCACTGTTGAGAGTTTTGTTGATTATTATGCCCACTTTAATTCACTAGAGCAAGCTGAAACTGTTGCTGAAAATTATTCTGATGTGTTTGGTCTTGGCTGGTTGTACTGGCTCATACCTTAGATTTGGGTGATCTCTCCATCCTGGGTTATATATGTTAGAAAATGGGTTATATGGTTGTTGTTGAAGAGGTTTATATACACCAGCTTGCCCTTGAAACACTCCAGCAACCATCTCCATGGATGAATGAGATGTCTCTTGAAGTTGGGGACATAAATTTGCATGATGCTCTATGGAACTGTAGATCCCACATATCCTTGCAGTTTGATGCACTAAATTTACTTGTTGGTTTAGTGCAAACTGTCTCACCGGTGATGTTCACTCAGTTAACGATTATTTATCCTCTCCGTGTCCAGAAAAGTTGTTTGTGTCTCATGCATTGCTCGACTAGAGTTCGTAGAGTGAAATTGTTGTGTGTTCACTATCATGTTAGATATTAGGTTCCTAGCTGTAAGAGGTGTCTTATCCATGAGAGCTCCACCACTAGTTGCATCAATTATACCTCTCTCTGCTGGCAACAATCCCTCAAAGAATGTTGAATAAATAGCTGCTCACTCATTTGGTGGTTTGGACATATAGAACATAGCTTGTTAAACCTCTCCCAGTACTTATATAATGTCTCTCCCTGCAGTTGCCTAATCCCACTGATTTCCTTTCTTATAGAAGTTGTTCTTGAAGATGGGAACAATTTTTCCAAGAACCTTCTCTTCATCTTAGTCCAAGTAGTGACAGCAGATGGTTGTAAGTACAACCAGTCCTTTGCTGCATAACATAAGGAAAATGGAAAGGCTTTCATCTTCACTAACTCCTCCAAAACATCAGCAGACTTCATAGTGGAGCATACTCCATGAAACTCCATCAAATGTTTGTGGGGGTCTTCTCCTGGCAAGCCATGAGACTTTGGCAGTAGGTGAATCAATCCAGGCTTCAGCTCATAACCAATTTCCCCCTCTTGTTGTTGTGGCAGTTGGATGCATAGAAGCTGACATGCCATGTCTGGATTTGCTAATTCTTTCAATGTTCTTTCTCTATTGGTTGCCATGATCACAGGTTCTGTGATTTCTTCAGGTTTAGAAAATTCAAATTTTGTTTCTTGTAACTCTGAATCAGTTCCAGAGGTAGTTGCTTGAAGGATCAAATGGCTATCCTTCACTTCTATCTGCAATCTCCTAAAGGTTCTCTCAATCTCAGGATCAAAAGGATAGAGTATGTTGATGTTGGCTCTCGTCACAAACTCCGAAGAGCCAAGCCAATACAATACAATACAAAGAGCAACAAAAAAAAAATAAACTAGAAAACAAAGAGCAAAATTCAGTTAATAAAACCAACGGTATCAGTTTTCCCCGACAACGACGCCAAATTGATAAACCATTTAGTCGCGTCTGGTTTTCAAAATTAAAACTAAATTTTCCCTAATGTAGGACAGGATTAACCTAGGTCAAATCCAAGGAAACACAAACCAATTGATTTTATTGAAAGATTTTTTTTCCTTAACTAATAAAAAAATAGAAGATTGGCAATATTAAAACTAAAACAACAATTGCAAAACAAAATTTTAAACAAGACTAGTAAAGAAAAGTTGAATTGAATGAGATAACCAAATTGTAAAAGTAAAATGTAGGATAGGGTTGCAAATTAAAACAATTGTAGAAACTAAGAACACATCTACAATTACAAGAAAATAAAGAAAAGAAAATAACAGAAAACATAGATCCACGAAGAAGCACTTGAAAGAAACTTGTAAGAACAGGAACCATCAATCGTCACTTTCTTCCCTAACTAAAGAGAAATCAAAACAAAATAATTGTGAATCAAAACAATAAAGTGTGAAAATGAAATAAGCATGGAGAAATGAAAAGGACAAATCGAAGAACTTAAACACTAAATCAAATCACAAAACTCAAAAAACATAAATCGTAAATGAAAACAGTAAAACGAAAATAACAATTATATAGATAAACAAATTGAGTAGAGTGAATAGGAAGAAAAAGAAATTGAGAATAGAACCCGAAACAGTAGTGGAAAATGAAAAAAGATATCAAGAAACCTAAACAAAGAGAACATATAACCTAACTGAAATTGCAACAGTACAAAATAAAATGGAAACTTAATCAAGAAAACAAACCCGGAAAAGAGAATGATTAAACACACAGTAATAGCTAATGAAAAATTAAAGAACTTGAATAGAAGAAGCAACGACACTGGAAGACGAAAAAAATAAAGGAACGTCACTAGATGATGAAAAAAAATGGGTACTATAATACCCTTGTTCTCATTTCTCTCACTCTTCAACTTTCCAGAAGTACACAAAAAAGACACGCATTATGTGCCCAAAGTTTTATTCCAATTCTATTTAATATCTCCTTGCTTTTACTTTTTAATTCCAATCCTCGAAAAGCAAAAGTCACAAAATTCTTCTTTTTTTAAAAAAAACTAAACTAAAGAATGGTATGTCCCGTACTAATAGCTAATGCATTCTTCATTTTTCCATAATTGCCCCATCATATTCCAATAAATGTATGGCAAGTCCTCTCTTTAATTCTTCATCCAACCTTCAACTTCCTTCTACAGTGCAATTTTTTTTTTCCAACTCCTTTAATAGTTCCTAAAATTTAACATCCCAAGAATTAGAAATCAATTAAAAATCTACTATATAATTGGGTAATACCTATAGACTATATATGTAACATCCCATATTTTTCACATAAGAACTCCATCGTATAGAAATTCTATTATGAACTCCATACATTCATAAGAGTATTTCAAAATATACTTCTCTACAAGAGATTTAATAAAAATATCTTTATACAAGCACAAAATAAAATAAAATAAAATTAAGCTTCTCCATCAGCTCATTGAGGAGTCACACCACCTGTCAGATCCTTTGCTCACATGTAACACATGTTAGATTTAAAAACAAAACAAACACCACAAAAAGATAAGGTTAAGCTAGAGATTTTAAAGAAATGTATATTCATGAATTAAATTCCTTTCTCGCCCAAACTACAAATATCAAATTTTAATGATTTATCTCATACATCACATTGTCATTATCACATCTCTACAATAACTCATATCATATATATATATATATTGACTCACATACAATGACACTTAACTCTCTACTTTCGGAAGACTCGTGCATTGAGTTAAACTCAAACGTTTGCACCTGTCATAGAACTCCAAATTGTGAATCTACACAGTACCCAAATCAATGAATCATCAATCTTGTATGACAAGGTTAGTTCCCTGAAACTTTTCTGACCAATTATATTTCGAACTGCAGTCACTCAATCCGAACCTCTATTGACTCTCACCACCTAGTAATCTTCATCTATGTGATTCCAATATACTAGTAGAGTCTGGATACGTCCTTCTCGATAAATCCTTAAAAAATACACATCCTAACAATCTCAACACGGGTATCTCCTTTCCTGAAAATACTATGTATCAATCGCCATTCAATATCGTTCACAATAGCTCATTCAATCCATAACATCAAAACATACAAAGATACATATCACATCAAAGCAGTAGTTATTTACTAAGCATTCAAACGTCTATTGTTTCCACAAGTTTAATTAACATAAAATCGACCATTTCATCAAATTATACAAAATTTCATTAGCACTGCTAAAACCACATCTCAGACTAACTTTTCCTACCAATTCATACTTAATAAAAAGGTAATTACAATATCTGTTAAAAACATTTAAACTAGCTTCCCTTACATGTATAAAGGAGAAAATCACCTATAAAAGACTCCAAGTTTCCGCTTGTAAGGATACTCAACCTGCAATGTACAGTTCTGATCAATGATCTGAACCTACTGTTAGGATCCAAAAGAAATCAGGATCATTCTTGATGTTTATATGACTACATGCAAGAAAGTGCACGCAGATTTTCCTTTTATAGAAACCCTAAACCGCTCAAGAACAAGGGAAAATTGGTACTTACCAAAACCAAAATGGCGACCTGCTAAACTTGCTCTACACTATACCAAGAATTGAATGGGGGCTTTAGATCTCCAATCTGAAGCAAGAGGAAAACTAGATTTTTAAGAGAGAGAGAGAGCAAAGAGAACTATAAGGTTCTGTTGTCTTGAGAGAGAGAGAGTATGTGTTTTTTTTTTGTTAAAATGATTCTTTTTTAATCCTTACAATATCCGCGAGTAATACTTACAAACTTATATTCATAGACTATGGATCTATGTTCGTGGATAATATTAAAATATTAATCATAATAATATTAATAATAATATGAACATAAATAATATTAATATTAATAATCATAATATCAATAATATCAATAAAAATATTGAACTTATTAATATTTATTATCATTATTAATATTGATATTAATAATAATATGTAATAACAATATTAATATTAATAACAATAATAAAAATAAACATAATATTAATAATCTTACTAATAATAATATTTGAGGGTAATAATAATAATAATGTTAATAATAATTTTAATAATATATTATGTAATACCCTATAAAATAGATACAAAATAAAAACCAACCTAGTATTTAGCTTTACAGATAAATAAGATAACATCTGGATATTTTTTGTAACAAAAAAGTTATTTAAATAAATAAAATTAGCTACTTAGTTTTTATTTTTATAATAACAACCACCAACTCTATCTAAGAAGATATTCTGTTTTATTTTTATAAAAATTATTCTAGGAACAACTGGCTCTAGAAGAGGAGTTGAATGAGCCTGAACTCTATTCCGTATAAATAAAAATCACCAAGCAAGATTGTCAAGGCAAGAATATATAAGCACATATGTTATTACTCTCACAAGAATAAAGATTTGATAAAGCCAAACAAGACAAAACAAGCAAGACAAAGCAAGCAAGCAATTGGAGGAGATTTGGGATTTGGTCTTGTGTGAGTAAGTGAGAGGTTGATTGGCAAAGAACTTATGCATAATTGAGGAGAATTCCACCAGCACAATGGTCTAAGAGTGATTAAAAACTAATCAAAGTGAGCTACCTAAAGTTTGGTGCAAACTGGTTTGAAATACACTGCACTGGACAAAAATAAATCGATTCCAGTTTTCATGAAATCGATTTATTCGTGTCTGGCAGAACTTAAATAACTGATTTGTGAAAAATAGAATTGGGGGTTTTTCCTTTATAAAAATTGCAAGGTTTCTAACGTGCGCCACTGTCTGAATTACAGAAATAGAGAGTCAATTCTTAAGATCACAGTGAGAAAAACACTTTGGGTAATTGAGAATTTCTTAATCAAAATCAATTGAGGCTTTTTCTTGAAGAATCACTCTTGACTAATTCACTGTGCCATTGGAATTCTTCAAGACTGTGCAAAGGCCTCTTCTGCACGCCAATCAGGGATTCTTTCTTAACCTTTCTTGATCCCTTCTGTATCAAGACATACGTTGATTGTTTGTAATTATGTAAAACACTTGAATGTTCGTACTGTTTTAGGCTATAGGAGTTAGCCTTGTTTGTTTGCTGAATTGGTTGGGGGACTGCAGGGAGTAGTTGATCAATTTAGTGGGTTCTTGATTCTTACAGGGAGTAGGAATTGTGTGATTGATTGTAAATTGAACAATTGATTGATATAGTGGAACTTTCTTTGCTTGAGGGGCAAAGGAGACTGGACATAGCCCTTGAGGAAGGGTGAACCAATATAACTAACTTTGTTCTGCTTTTCTTGACCTTACTCTTTCAATTCTAAACTGTTCTTGCGCTGCTCATTGAAATTAATTGGTAATAGAATTGATTCTTGATAATCTGAAGAGTAATTGGTTTAAATTGCTATAGTGCTCATTGGGTTTGGTCTTTGTGATTTGAATAGGGTATAACTTTGCCTTTACAAGGTTCTGTAACATCTCTGAAACTCAAAAGCAATCTGTTTTTGATATTATATTAAAACTTCAAAGTGTAATCTGTTTTGTGATTCTTCTGCAGAGATTGTGTCTTTGTTTTTAACTCCAAATCACAACTGATTTGTTCCAATTGAATTCTGAATAATTTGCAGAACTGCTATTATTGTAGTAATTAAATTTCAATATTTGTTCTCAATCTTAGTGGCTGTCCAATCTAATCTTGATTGTAGCAGTGCTAATTCTTCTAAATTTTTGAAATCCAAAATAAGTATTTCAGTACTGATTTGCAAAACAGTCTTTGGTGTGTTGATGTGATACTTTTGAAGTGATTGTTAATCTTTGGTATTGATCATCTTTATATTGAGTCTGCTGAACTGCTGTGTTTGATATAGTTGCATTGGACTTGACATTCTTAGTTGTTATTGATTTTGATATATCTCAGTTACATAAACTTGCAAATTGAGTATTAGTATTTCTATTTGTATTCTATATTGTGTGCAATTTGGTGTGATTGAATCTGTGTAATATATTACTTTGAAATTGTGTGAGTTAATTTGCTTCATACTGTCTTTGCTGGATAATATTGGTTAGAATCATTTCTGCGGCATAAAATTCAACTGGTGTATGTGCTGTTTGAAATTTACTCTCTGCCAGCAAAATAAATCGATTTATTGGTGCCTGAAATCGATTTATTTCACCACTGCACCTTAAATCTTTTATCATTGAGATTCAGAAAATATTTTCTATTCACTAAACTGTTTTCAGTGTTTTAAATTAGAAAAATCTTTTAAAGTTCAATTCACCCCCCTCTTGAACTCAGCCAAATATATTTTCAATTGGTATCAAGAGCTAAGTCTTGAATGTTACTCAAGTTTTCGATCCTATGGCTGAGGGAAAGTTACCTTTTGGTAAGGGTGCTTCTATTAACAGACCTCCTCTGTTCAGTGGAGTAAACTACTAGTTTTGGAAAATTCGAATGAATATTTTTATTGAATCTCTTGATAGCAAGAAAGCTCAGTTTGATTGTATGTCAAAGAACATCATAACCTCTGTTTTGAATTTAGATGAGTTTTTCAGGGTCTCACAATGTTCTTCAGCAAAGGAGATGTGGGATATCCTGGAGGTGACTCATGAAGGAACGAGTGATGTCAAGAGGGCAAGGAAGCATGCTCTAATTCAAGAATATGAGTTGTTTAGAATGCAAGCTGGA
>Ga0209700_109581_pt1 | contig 11035 bp, 4 predicted proteins | sample SiratroredBW_FD_187528 | JGI IMG/M metagenome (GOLD analysis project Ga0209700, IMG submission 187528) | Root nodule microbial communities of legume samples collected from California, USA - Siratro red BW (SPAdes) (version 2) | ecosystem: Host-associated > Plants > Roots > Nodule | place: USA...
CTATTCTCGCCTGGGCGAGATGATGTCGCCTGGGCGAATTATGCAGAAAAATCAACAACATTCACTATATCAGAGTTACCATGCATGCCTCAGATGACTAAATTGGGTGAAAATCAAGCCACATACGCAATGAATGATCTATCCTAGCACAAATTATCTATTCAACAGATCAATATATCATCAATTTTGACACAACTATCTCATACATGCAACATTCAATTCAACATTTAAGACCTGCAGGAAACTTTACCAGATACAAATTGTATAATTACTACAATCATTAACTTCTCTATTCAAGACTTAAATTTGTAAATCAAACAAGCACTAAGGTTAGCTTCCCTTACCTTAATCACAGTGAAAGTTCTCTCTAACACTCCCAAAAGCTTAAGATCCTCAGGAACTCGAATCTGCACCAAAGGACCTCTGATCAATGATCAGACTAACACACTAGGAAACTGAGCTCACAGAGGCACCGTCTGATGGCTCAGATGCCACATGCGAGCTCAGTAAGTAGAGGAAAAACAAAAACCTAAATATGCTCTAAGGAAAAGGGGCAGGAGATGAACTTACTCTAACGGAGGTTCTGATCGGATAGATTTGCTCTATTCTCCGCCACGAGTCCAACGGTGGGCTCCGCTTGAAAAACTGATGAGGTATGGAAGCAGAGACTTAGAGAGAAGTCAGAGGAAAAGAAGTTAGGGGTTTTAGAGAGATGATGACTTGGGTTGAAATGAGACTTAACTACTTACTTTTTCTATAAATACGCGTTTTTAGTTTAATAATATAATAATCAAGTGCTCATTCCACTTCTACCATCTCACTCAAATGACAGATTTTCTAGGTTGTTACAACATTTAACAGATTTAACAAATTCTACATACTATAAACATAATAACGACTTCTACAAAACTTATAGTAATTCAAATTATAACATAAAGATATACAAAAATACATATAAATACAAGTATTTATATAATGGGAGTAAGAAAAATATTATTATTTTCTAAATATTGTTCCCACACTTGTCTTTATATATACTCATATATATATATATATATATATATATATATATATATATATGAGTATAATTCATAATACAAACAATATATATATAAATAATTATTAAAATAAATTTTCAATATAAAAAATTATATAAAATGCATTTTAATAAACAAATTATAATTATTCAATTTTATTCAAATAGTAACATGTAATAATTAAATAGATCACATATAAATTTATATATAAAAAGATATTTAATAAACAATATATTAACATATAATTTTTTTATATTAAATGTACTTCACTAAATATTAATATCTTATCGAATTTTAAACTTACATTAACAATATATTGTCAATAATTAATAAAAGATTCTTTTACGCTAAGGTTACATTATTACAATTTCCACATCTTGCAATTATTTTATATTTTTTGATGGATCATCAAATTTCAAGTGTTTAACAAATTTAACTAAAGCGTTGACAATTGCTTTATGAACGATACAAATTGCTTATTGCATTTAATAAATTTTTAATATATCAATCTTTATTATTTTTATTATTTTAAAATTTATTTATTAAATAATTTTTTCTCTCTCTCACTTGCCATTAAGTCACGTATAAGTGCATTCAAAGAAAAAGTGGTTAATTTCTCTCTTTCTTGGTAAATATTAACAAATTTTTTCGATAAATACTTATAAATATTAAGAAATATCAGTATTTTTTTTCAATAAACAAACCAACATTAAATTAGTTATCACAAAATTAAATATTTAAAAATAATATGTTCGACTGAATTTTTAAAATTAATCATATTAAGTTGTAAATATCTTAAGAGAATCCAACATGTTTTTTATTATTGTTAAGAAAAAAAAAAAAATATATATATATATATAGCCACGTAGACTAACAAAGATATTAGGTAGTGAGAAGTTGACGAGGGAGTTAATACAATCTGGGACTGCTGGTAGACTCTCAGTATTGGCAGTTTAAACTTACTTGATACTTTCTTTTAGATTCATTGACAGTCTAAGTTTTGGGTATTTGATTAGTCATTTCTCTTCGATTCGTTGGTAATCTAAGTCTTGGGTATTGGATTAGTCATTTTTCTTAGATTTACTGAATCTAAGTCTTGGATATTGGATTAGATGTTAGTCTTCAGTGACACATATGGGTCTTCCGGAAGATGAAGATGATAAGTCCATGTGTGACCTATCATACTAGCCAGTTTTGTAAGATTGAGTTAGACTTAAATTTCACTTCTTGATATGGTATTAGAGCCAATCCTAGCATAGTTGTTGGGCCACCCGCTATCGGGCCGCTATCTGACCACCCTTAAACAATATAGTTCCATGCACGAGTTGAGCAGTCTCGGTGTGAGGGGGTGTGTTGGAGATCCTACATCAACTAGAGATGGAGCCTTTTAATAGTTTATAATATGGGTGTAAATCTCACTTTACAAGCCAGTTTGGAAATTGAGGTTTACACCCATATTATAAACTATTGAAAGGCCCCATCTTTAGTCAACGTGGGATGTGTAACACCATATGTATGATGTAGTCTATTCAAACTTTAATTTAAAAATTTGTTTCCTTTTATTAGATTCACTATATCAAAAAACGTTTTTAGCGTTAATGTTATATTATTAAAATTTCCTCATCTTTTAATTATTTTATATTTTTTATGAAAGTTAAAATTAATTTGGAGTTCTTAATAAATTTAACTAGAATTTGGAGTTCATAATAAGTTAAAATGATAATTGTAGAGCAACGTACGATTTTTCGAATAAAATACTTAATTTTAATCATGGTATTAAAATAATTATTTTTGAAATACGAGAGAATGAAATTAATCTCAAATTGCATATTAATAATTAAATTCAACTGAAATCTCATCATCTTCATTAAAGCTTTGAGAAAACTAATTATGTTATACAAGATTTTTAATTCATTAATAGGAAGATTGTATAAATTTACCATTTAGAGTAGTAATATAATAAGAAGAAATTATTTTAGAATGTGTTAATGAAGTGTGATATTTTAATGAATGTTTTGAGTCGGTATGACTGTAAAATTTGTTAAATTATTAATGATGATGAATGATAAAATCTTAAAAATATTAGCTTACTCAATTTTTTTTTTATATTTTACAATAAAACATATAACATTGTAAAGAGTAAATAAAAAATGTTCTTGATCGAGCGGTCTTTTAATTTTATAGATTATTTTAAAGAATTTATATATGATATCTTATAATTATTTTTTAAATTCTTATTTTGAAATATATATATATATATATATATATATATTTATAAGTATTTTCGGAGTTGATAATTATAATATATATTCATATGTTTTGTAATGTCTATGATAGTAAAATTATCTTTCTTAGCTTGTGGGTCCACAAGTGTATTTACATTTATTATATATAAAATATATAATAGTGTAATTTTATTATATGAATAATTAATTTTAAAAAATTAATATATTTTATAAAAAGAATATTAAAAAAATATATAAATGTTATTCTAAAATAAAAATTATTTAATTATTTTAAAATAAGGAAAAATCATTTAATTATCTATTTATTAAATAAAATAGATAAATAAATTTTAATAATTGAAGGATAACACCGAAAGAAATTATGACATGGTATATTCTCTTACATAATAGTATAACATATTAAAAGCAATTAATTATTACAGTATTTTTTTAATTATTTATTTGATTGCTTCTTAATTTTTAAGTAGTTTAAATTAAAACATATTTAGCATTATAAATTAAAATAACTGATATTTTCTTACATGATAATATTTGAAATTATACAATGAAAGATGTAAAAATAAACTTAATATATCTTAAATTGATAAATAAAAAATAATATTTAAAAGTAAATAAAAAGTAAATTAATTAATACTTATTAAATCAACTAGTTTAGAATGTAAAATTTATTTAAATAATAAAACTATATAAAAATTTAAAAGTTAAATAATAAAAACATTAAAAATTTCAATAAAAATTTAATTATTTTATGAAAGGATCTTTATAATTACAAAATAATATGTTTTGTCTATAATTTTTTCTATTTATAAAATAATAATTGTAATTATGTCGATTAAGTCATCTTTCATTTACTAATTAGTTTATTAACTGATTTTATCATACACTTTTAATCCAATAAGTCAATTTATCAATTCAAAATTTATATATACTTGTATGTGTAATACAGTAATTATAATTCATAATACAAACATATAAGAATAAATTGTTGAAATAAATTTTTAATATAAAAAATATATAAAATGAGAATATTTTATAGATTATATATAAATTTATACATAAAAAATATTTAATAAGCAATATATCAACGAATATTTTATATTAAATATATTTTACTAAACATTTATATCTAATCAAATCTAAAACCTACATTATCAATATAGTGTCAATAATTAATAAAACATTCTTTTACGCTAAGGTTAGATTATTACAATTTTCACATCTTTTGATTATTTTTTTTTATTTTTATGGATCATCAAATTTGAAGTGTTTAACAAATTTAAATAATGTGTTCGGAGACGCTATAACTGGTGAACAAATTATAAAACAATAAATTATTAAATAACGTCGGATAATCGTTAAATGGAAATGATTTTATTAATCTCAAATGTTTGGTGAAGTCTTTACAGAACTGAGAGTGAAGTTTAGTTGAAGTTATATTGGTCCTCATGAAGACATTTGTTTTCGGTCGCTAAAACTTCACCTAAGGTAACCCTATGTTACAGAAGGGTAACCTCTGTGGTTTTGGACTCTCAATCACTAATGCCTTCGGTCGCCAAAACTTTACCTAAGGTATCCTCGTATTAAAGAAGGGGTAACCTCTGTGGTTTCAGCTCTCGATTTTGCAAGCCATACAGAAGGAGCTCTTGTATCCAATGCAAATCATGTACTAGAAATGTCTCACTCATCCAATGTGGCCTAAGAAGTTAATACTGCCTAAGAGGTCATTATGGCCTACGTTTTCAACATGACTATGCAGTTTTAGTAATACGGTTTCGGTCTTTAAAGATGCATCAGATGCGACACATGTAGATACGGCCACTGCCACACGACGATGCGACACATGTAGATGTGGCCACAACCTTATGACGATGCGGCACATGGAGAAGTGGCCATATTGAGACCCAACTCTTGGTCATATAGCGATGCAGAAGTGGCGACTCACAGACACGACTCCTCCTCATACAGTGACATAGTTGCTGTCACTCTCAGATATGGTACTAAGTGATGTGGTCATGCATAGATACGATCACTCAAGGATACAACCTTTGGAGATACGATCATGATAAAGTTGTCACTAACAGATGCGGTCTTCAAGATATAGCTATCCAGAGATACGACTGTGTTGACGTGGTGTGTTCTTATTGGTTCAGAGGCATTTTATGTGAATTGTCCTTTAAAACATATGCATGCACATTCTTAACTATGTGATGAGTTTCATAACTTCAAATGTTTTTCGAAAACTCTTTTACGTAAAATACACATAGTTTTCAAAAAATAAACTTAGTAAAAATATGATTTGCGAAAATTTCAATCAATTGACTGTGGTTTTCAATTGATTGAATTGAGTCAGTTTATTCTATTTTACAATTGGTTTGCTTATAAAACAATGTCATGCCTTTCAAAAATAAAGAACGATAACACAATGATTTTGACATTGCTTCTAAGAGCTTTTAAGTGCGAAGAGAGTTTGCTTAGTTTAACAAGTTTTTCAAAACAAGAAAGATCAAGATCGTTGTTCTTGAAGCTATCATTTGGTGAATATTGTGCTGCTCTATTTTCGGTTCATCAGAGATAAGATTTTGTACACTAGTTTCTTCTCTATGTATTGAACTGCAGTGTGCAGAACTGTGTTTCTTTTTCATTCTCTATTTTATTGTGTTTGCATAAACTACAAATCGTATGGGGTTTACGTTTGTAGTGGTGCATTAGGTTTCTACATTGGGTTGGATATCTGTGTCGAGTTCAGAGGTGTGTTTTTACTACTGGGTGTGGTGGGTTCTTGCGGGGAGCAAGTGTATTGAACTGTTCTTCATTGAATTGTGTTCTTTAGTGAATTCCTTTGCTTAAAGGGCAAAGATACTGAATGTAGCTCTTGAGGAAGAGTGAACCAGTATAATCTTGGCGTTCTTGCTCTCTCTCTTTCTTTTATCTTTCATGCGCTTATCTTTACATATTATTGTTTCTGCATGAATCGTGTAATTGTTTGATTCTACATTTTAGTTCATTGCTTCTATGCTGGGCATTCCAAATTCATGTAATTGATTGGGTTAATAAAGAACTTTCATTCTTTACTTAAATTATCTCCAGAAGTTTACAAATTTTTTTTAAAGGTTCAATTCACCCCCCTCTTGAACTCGGCCTAAATCGTTATCACTCTGGTTTCATTTCAACCTAAATGGTTATATATGAACATATAATTTTGTCATCACACATCATATCAGTTCAATACTAAAGCATATAGATGCATATGTAACCATGATACCTTGATTTCCTTTCAATCCCCAATATACTGGTTTCATTTCAACCGAAATGGTTACATATGAACATATAATTCAGTCATTACACATCATATCAATTCAATACTGAAGCATATAGAATCGTATGTAACTGTGGTACCTTGATTTCCTTTCAACCCCTAGTACACTGGTTTCATTTCAACCAAAATGGTTACAAATGAACATATAATTCATTCATCATATCAATTCAATCATGCACAATTGTTTACATCTAATAGTTCACAATTCACAACATTCAGAAACATCTCTTATCTATCAAGCTATCACTATCAAAGTTTATACTATGTACATAATTAACCAATTTCATCAAAAAACATCTATATAATACAAATTGAAACTTGAACTAGTGAAAAACTTAAAACTAACTTCCCTTACCTAAGATGATGATTCCCAAAATAATTCCTCTAAACCAGTTAGTGGTACTAATCCAATCTCTAGGGATCTAAAACAAGTTATCAAAGCAAAACCAAATTTCAGTATGATCTTAGTTAAGTTTAGAGAAATAGTTTTCTCAACTGTCCATACCAATATTGATGACAAAAAAGTTAAGGAAAAACAAAGAACAAGGGACATATAGGATAATTATAAAATTACATTGCTTGAATTTCTAATCGGATAGAATTGTTCCTGGCTCCTTAGCTACAACAAAGTGCGATCAGATTCTAAAACATATGAGATATGGCGAGAGAAAAGTTAGAGAGAAGGGAGAGAAATTTTGAGAGAGTGAGAAAGAGGCATAAGGGAGAGAGAGAAAATATATGGAGGTGTAGGGGGTGTCACAATTATCCCCAAAAATAAAAATTTTCTTCCTCAAAAATTTAGCTTACTAAGTAAAAGGTTAAAACATGATTCTATTATCTCTTCTTTTATTCTTCAAGTGGAATCACAATATATGAAACACTTTGACTATATCGATGTTTCCTCCACAAAGTTACTTTACTTGAGAATAAAAAATATAACTGGCTTCACCTCAAAAGACAAATCTTCTTTTTTTTTTGCACTTACTTAGACTCTAGAATATGACTAGGATCAAAGGATGATGTGTATATTTCCTTAGTTGTGATACATGAAAACTATTACGAATGTTGTCTAAAGGAAAAGGTAAGGTAAGTTCATATCTAAGAAGACCCATTTTCCTAATAATCTATCAGGTTCCTGTGAATTTCTCATATCTAATTGATCTTCCCACACTAGGTGAATAGTGTAAGTAAAACAAAATAGATACACCCATAGAGAATTCTAAAGGCCCTCTCGTATGGTCTATAGAAGATTTCTACCTATTAAGAGATATTTTCAGATTTTTCAAATCATATAGACTTTCTTCCTAGTCTGTTCTCTTAAGTCCATTCAAATCAACACACTCTTACCATCATGAAACTAACATAAAAGTGTTCTGCATTTTCCTCTCTTATAATGCTTCATAAGGATCCATCCTAATTGTTTTCTTGGTAATTAATATTATAAATGAATTCCATCAAAGGTAAAATTTTATCCTAACTACTTAAATAACCCAACATACAAGTTCTAAACAAATCCGTTGAGGATTGGATAGTCCTATATAATGATTTATCAACTGATGCATGATACGGTGAATTAAGTCACATTCAGATTTCTAAAGTATTCTTGAAGTATCCACCAAAACTATAAGTGAAAAGAAATCCATGATTAATACTAGGCTGAAGGATACACATGTATTATGGCTACTTCATTCATGGTTATGGACTTACTTCTGTAGAGAAATCCTCAATTATATAAATGAAATATGTGTAGTTCTAGTTAGTCTGTTTATGGTTACCCATACTAAGTCATGTTTTTTCACTGTACGTGACAAGTAGGTGATAAAACCTCTGAAAATATTATTTCAGTTCTACTATAGGAATGTCTAATTATCCTAACATACCTACAAGTCTTTGATTTTTGGCAAGATAAACAAGTAACTATACTTTACTATATCTTTCTTCATGGCATGTCATAATAAGACTTCCTCAAACCTTGATATCCTTGGGTTATACTTAGTTATAACTCGAGCTTGCTTTCATGACTTAAATAATCCATCTGTCCCAATTTATTATTCTCTGACACAATTATTTTACTTCTAAATCTTAATATACCAATCATTTGTGTAGCAAAGTATTTAGTTTCATTTGTATATGTTAACTCAAATGTTTTTCAATCCTTCTTTTTCCTTTTTCTAGAAACTCAATAAGTATAACAATCATGTTACTATTGACGTGATTTGAAGGTACAACCACTTCCAAATTCAAACTATTGAAATTTCCACTCAACTCCAACTACTAAATCTTAAGTGTTAATATCTATATTTCCTTACGACTTTAAGCATCTACAACAACATTTTCTTTCCCAGTATATAACCTTAACTAAAAATCACAATCTTTTAGAATTCTACTAACTTCTCTAAAAGAAATTATGCATTCTTCATTACTTGGTCTACTACCACCTTGACTACATTATATACTATCACTCATTTTAGAAAAGGACACCAAACAGTTATAATACTACTTCATTTATACTTAGCCATGTCTAATTACTATAAACTGTCTCAAGCCTTTGATGTTCCACTTCAACCTTCCACAAGTCTGATAGACAAAGATATACTCAACCATTTTCCTCTTTATTTTAACCATAAAAAAAATTCCTTTAGATATTGTTATCACTTACTTACATATGATTAAATCCCTCTTATAACGTTTATACTAGACTATGTTCTCTAACTTTTGCTTGCGAGTACCCCAAACCTTAACCTGAACCTCAAAATCTCTATTTACTTTTATCATGAAATCCTCAGCTAGTTTAGTACCTAACATTCAATTAACCTAATCTTTGACCATCACATCCAACACTTGAACCATTGTCTTATGCTTAGTGTCTTTGATTAGATTTTCCTCCCCTAGACGATACAAATCTTGAAATCATAAACCGTTAATGATGTCACCAATCTCTTTTGTCTCATGTATAGTTATTTTCAATCAAACGATTTTTTGAGGTCCTTACGATGCTAAACATGTGAAACTAAGTAACATAAAGATAGTGTCTCTAGATCTATAGTGTACTACCATTATCACTATCTTTATGTCACAAGTTGAGTAATTCTTCTCATGAAATTTTAGCTTTCTATAAACATAGCGTACCATCCTCTTTTCTCGTTTCCACACATGATCAAATTTATACATAATATCTTATACTCAAGAAGTTTTTGTATGCCAAGAATTTACAATACTAGTAAACTAATCAATCCTTGCTACCACTCTAGAAAATTTTGATCCTGTCTATTCATGTAGGCAAAATCTTATTCCTTATGGTTAAGTTGTAGTGACAACATTACTATCTTATAAAACCCTCGTATTAACCTTTTATAATAATCAATCAAATCCATATAACTTTTTATCTCTATGCCAGCCATTAAGATATTCCATTGAAACATTGTCTTTCATTGCCCTTAGGTGTTCCTCACACTCTTTCTAAGTGCATGATACATAAACATATCATCTATATAAACTATATTAGACTTTGTTATTGCTCTCACAAGAATAAAGATTTGATAAAGTCAAACAAGACAAAACAAGCAAGACAAAGCAAGCAAGCAATTGGAGGAGATTTGGGATTTGGTCTTGTGTGAGTGAGTGAGAGGTTGATTGGCAAAGAACCTATGCATAATTGAGGAGAATTCCACCAGCACAATGGTCTAAGAGTGATTAAAACTAATCAAAGTGAGCTAGCTAAAGTTTGGTGCAAACTGGTTTGAAATACACTGCACTGGACAAAAATAAATCGATTCCAGTTTTCATGAAATCGATTTATTCGTGTCTGGCAGAACTTAAATAACTGATTTGTGAAAAACAGAATTGGGGTTTTTCCTTTATAAAAACTGCAAGGTTTCTAACGTGCGAAAAAGTCTGAATTACAGAAATTGAGAGTCATTTTCTTGAGATCACAGTGAGAAAACACTTTGGGTAATTGAGAAGTTCTTGATCAAATTCAATTGGGGCTTTTTCTTGAAGAATCACTCTTAACCAATTCACTGTGCCATTGGAATTCTTCAAGACTGTGCAAAGGGTTCTTCTGCGCGCCAATCAGGGAGTCTTTCTTAACCTTTCTTGATCCCTTTTGTATCAAGCAATACGTTGATTGTTTGTAATTCTGTAAAACACTTGAATGTTCGTACTGTTTTAGGCTATAGGATTTAGCCTTGTTTGTTTGCTGAATTGATTGGGGGACTGCAGGGAGCAGTTGATCAATTCAGTGGGTTTCTTGATTCTTACAGGGAGTAGGAATTGTGTGATTGATTGTAAATTGAACAATTAATTGATATAGTGGAACTTTCTTTGCTTGAGGGGCAAAGGAGACTGGACGTAGCCCTTGAGGAAGGGTGAACCAGTATAACTGACTGTGTTCTGCTGTTCTTGACCTTACTCTTTCATTTCTAAACTGTTCTTGC
>Ga0209700_109583_pt1 | contig 11032 bp, 7 predicted proteins | sample SiratroredBW_FD_187528 | JGI IMG/M metagenome (GOLD analysis project Ga0209700, IMG submission 187528) | Root nodule microbial communities of legume samples collected from California, USA - Siratro red BW (SPAdes) (version 2) | ecosystem: Host-associated > Plants > Roots > Nodule | place: USA...
ACTTAGTGAGTAGTGACGCTTAAGTTAAAACAAAACTGTTCTCTGTGGGATCGACATCCTTACTTTATAAATTTATACTACTTGTGACTCGGTACACTTGCCGGATAAAAGTCTTAACAAGTTTTTGCCACCAAGTGTAAATACATAACCACTAGTAGATTTTGTCTCATATAAATCAGAGATCCAATTAGCATCTGTACCCTTCTAGCACATCGAGAAATTCACTATATTCAATGGAATAATCCATTGTTCCTCTTAAATATCTCATAAGTCTTGCAAGTGCATCTCAATGATCCTAACTAGGACATTGAGTATATCTGCTCAGTCTACTTACTGCATAACTAATGTCTAGTATAGAAAAGCTCATTAAATGTAATAAGCTCCCAATTATCTGGGCATACTGAGATTGAGAAATAGATTTTTCTCTATTTTTCTTTAATTTGGACTTTGCATCATAAGAAGTGTTTACTAATTTAAAATAATAATAGCGAAACTTCCTAAGAAGTTTCTCAGTCTGTTGCTCTTGAGATAGTAATATACTATCTCCCTTCCTTATGACTTTAACTCCTAAAATAACATTTGTTTCACCCATGTCTTTCATTTCAAACTTAGATTCAAGAAACAATTTTGTTTTAGAAACTATATCAATGCATGAACCAAAAATAAGCATGTCATCCACATATAAACACATAATGACACATTCACCATTTTCAGATTTAGTGTACACACATTTATCAATATCAATAGTAGAAAAATCGTCACATAGTAAAACATTATCAAATTTTTCATGTCATTCTTTTAGTGCTTGTTTAAAACAGATTTTAAAAGTTTGCATACCTTTTCTTCTTGGCCAAGAGCTACACATCCTTCAGGTTGAGTCATATAAATTTCTTCCTCTAGTTCACCATTCAAAAAGGCTATCTTGACATCCATTTGATGAATAACTAACCTGTGGATAGATGTTAGAGCTAACAACACTTGAATAGAAGAAATCCTAGTAACTGGAGCAAAAGTATCAAAATAATCTATGTTGGGCTTTTGAGAAAACCCTTTTCCTACTAATAGAGCCTTATACTTTACTATCGATCCATCAGGATGATACTTTTTCTTGAAGATCCACTTACAACCAATAGGTTTTGCTCCTTTAGGCAAATCTACTGAAGTCCAAGTGCTATTTTTCTTAATTGAATCAATTTCAGTCTTAATGGCTTTGTCCCAATGCTTAGCATAAGGAGCACTAATAACTTCTGAAAAACTTAATGATTCATTTCCAACAAGATAAGTATAAAAATCATCTCCATATGAAGTTTCCTTTCTCTGTCTCTTACTTCTCCTCAAATCCTCACACATTGTATCATTAGCAATCTATATAGGTTGTTCAGAAGTACCATTAACCTTTAAGGGATTGATGTGTTTAAAAAATTCAACATTTTTCATTTCTACTATAGTATTACGTTTAATTATTTCACTATTAAGAACAAGAAACCTATAGGCAACACTAGCATAGCCTAAAAAGAGACAATCAAAAGTTTTAGAACCTATTTTCCTTTTCTTAGGATCAGGTAACATCACTTTAGCTAAACACCCCCACACTCTCAAATATTTAAGATTAGGTTGAAAACCTTTCCACAACTCATAAGGTGTCTTACCGGATTTTCTATGTGGTATTCTATTTTGCAAAAAACATATTGTAAGAATAGCTTCACCCCAAATATTATCAAGAGCATTAGAACTAATGAGCATAGCATTCATCATTTCTTTAAGAGTCCTATATTTTCTTTCAGCTACTCCATTGGATTCAGGTGAATATGGTGGATTTACTTCATGAATAATTCCTTCCTTAACACAATAATTCTTAAATAAAACATATTCACCACCTCTATCTGATCTAATCATTTTAATTTTCTTATCTAATTGATTTTCAACTTCTGTCTTATAAGAAAGAAACATATCAAAAGCTTCATCTTTATGTTTTATTAAGTACACTTTTTTATATCTTGAATAATCATTTATGAAAGTTACAAAATAATTTTTACCACCTCTAGTCGTGGTTAGTTTTAAATCAACAATATCAGTATGAATTAAACCTAACAACTTAGTTTGACGTTCTACAGAATGACATACTTTCTTTGTAATTTTTGATTCTACACATACATCACATTTCCTACTTTGTTTATCATGCATGTTAATTAATCCTAGTCATTGCAATTTAATAACATACGAAGAATTTACATGTCCTAATCTAGCATGCCAAATATCATAGGAGTCAACGATATAAGCAGAAGACATAGATCCAGATTCATTAATAATATCAGAAACATTGAGTACAAAAAGACCTTGATCACAATAGCCTTTCCCCAAAAACACATTATTTTTTGTCATCACAATCTTATCAGATTCAAATGACACTTTGACCCCTACCTTTCCCAATAGTGCTACAGAGATCAAATTAACTCTGATTTATGGCACATGCAACACGTCACTTAAAGCCAAAGTCTTCCCAAATGTGAGCTTTAGAAGAACTTTACCTTTTCCTAGGACAAAAGTAGTCCTAGAATCACCAAGATAAACTTGTTCTTCTCCATCCCCTACATTGGAGTAGGAGGAAAATGCATTTTTGTTTGCACATATATGCTTTGTAGCCCCGGAGTCTACCACCTATTTGTTCACATTTGTCACAAGGTTCACTTGTGAAACGACCGCACAAATTGTATCTTCCCCTTAGGCTATATTTGCCTTAGGAGGATTATCGCTTTTGACCCTGTGTCTGCACTGAGGTGCATGGTGACCTGGCCTTCCACAAACTAAGTAGTTTCCCTTCTTCTTGAAGGTGGGTTTAGGTCTACTGGGACGGGAAAAAATAAATTTATTCTTTTTCTTGTGATAAAGTTTTTTCTCGTACCTTTTTGGAGCTGGTTTGTCTTCTACCATATTTGCTTTGGCAGATAAGGCCTTAGTCCTTGCAGCAACACACTCCTTCTAGTTGGTGTCTTCAATGATGATGTGACTGATGAGGTCTGATAGTGACATTTGTTTATGCCTGTGTTTCAACTGTTGTTTGTAGTCTGTCCAAGATTGTGGAAGTTTCTCAATCAGAAATTCTGAAACAAATTCATCAGGTAAAACAATATTCTCTGCTTTAATGTCCTCAAGTAGCTTGTGATATTCTATTGATTTGAATCTTGATATCTTTGTCCTCTATCATCTCCCAACGATAGTAGTTTCCGATAACGAATCTTTGTCGGACGACATCTTCGGCAGTGTATTTAAGGATAAGAGAATCCCAAATTTCTTTTGCTTCCTTGTAGGAGCAATACACATCAAACAAGTCGTTAGATAATGCACTAAGCATGGTGTAACTATATACCTTATTTGCATGAATCCAATCTTCAATTTGTTTCGCAGGAGAGCTGGAGTCGGGTTTGGACGTCGTAAGTGCAGAGGCAACTCCGTACATGTCTAACAAGGTAGACACGCGTTCCTGCCAGCATTGGAAGTTTTGACTAGAGAAAACTTCAATCTTCGAAATATCCGGAAATGGCTTTGTAAAGATGGTTAATGTTTCGGAAGCACCATTTGACATCTCTGGTGCAATGTTGTTGTTTTCCACACCGTCAACCATAAGTCCTTTAAGATTGTTGTAAAAGATGGCTAAAAACACAATAATAAAATTATGGAGATGTGAAGTACCATTGTCCTTAAGGACTTATCCGTAATAAATTGTGCAAGTCTCCCAGGATATAACAGGAACTTCTCGAATAATACCGAAGATCTCAAAACTAGCAAGTATTGCTATTTTATGAGCAAAATATCCAGGATATTTAGAGAAGAAAATAGAAAAAGAGAGAAAAGAGAAGATGTGAATAAGAAAAGAGGTAAGGAGGTGAATCTGAGGTGTGTGTTTTCAGAGTAGGTGGGACCCCTATTTATAAAGGATGGAGGGCGAGTGGAAAGGAGAAGTGAAGAACCATCTTGCACCATTCGCGGAAGCAGCTACCCATAATGTTTAAAAACACAGGTTCAATGTTTGAAAAAGGCCATCTAGATCAGAAGGAAAAAACAGCAGCTTCAGTTGCCTCTAACATTCAAGAGAGAAGACTTCAACGTTCAAAAATGAAGCTAATGGAAAAATCTCCGCATATCTAGGTATTTTTATAGCTGTTTAGGGTTTAAACATTTTAGATTTTCCTCTTTCAGTATGCAATAGGATTTGAAAGTTTCACTTTTTCCCCTTTTCAATTTACAATACCCCTATTTTCACAAGAGAAAGTGGATACTGAACTGAATCTTTTACGACATGAACTAACAAATCTCGACTCTTTCAAATATTTTATTTTGTTTAAAAATAAAGCTTGAAAAATTCTTTTAAAAATTACTCACTATTAAATACAAGAGTGCATGGTATCCGTGTATTATAATATTATCATCGAATGTCTTGAATGAGTAATTTATTATTATCATTTTTTACCTAATTAGTTTTGCTACTAGTATTAATTTCTTTTTTATATTTATTTGCTTTAAATTACTCGTAACAATGATGGGATACACTCTTACGATTTTTATTTTTTTTAACTTTTAACTCTTTAAACTTTGTTAAAAAAAATAAATATAAACGTAGATATAAATCAATATATAACATACATCTTATATTAAACGTGATATTAAGTTTCTATTATTTATTTAAATATAAATAACATAATCTTGTTACTATTACTTATGAGATTACTTGTTTTTGTGTTAACAAGTCACAACAATAAAAAAACAAACTGAATTTAAATTTAAATATCATATATATCTTACATATATAACACACATGAACATTAATAACTCAATTATATAATTATTAATACACGTAATGCAAGTTATATTTTTATAAGGAAATTTCAATTACATTTTCCATTTCTATTGAAAATATTAATACCCTACTAAAAACTAACACTTACTATCTTAATTCAGGTAGTTTGTTCACCTACTAATAAAGAAAGATGCACAAATTTTCTTTAAATTCTCACTACCTAATACATAATATGTTAATAGCTAATATGTTAATACCTAATATGTTAATAGCTAATATGTTAATATATATGACCAATACCTAATATAACTAGTGAAATAATAATATCTCATAATGAGCTCATTTGCTTAATATTACTTTCTAAAACATGATATCATAACAAGAATCACAACATACACACATCCATAAAGGTTCTCCCATAAAGAACCACATATCAAAATTCGCATTATATACATCTCACCCATATGTATGTGAGTGTGATGCACCCATAAATGATCATACAACCATAAGAGATCACCCATATAAGGCAGATATCATACATATATCTTCATATATACATATCATCATGTATATCATACACTAGTGATATACTCAACACAAATACATTTAACCACATAATTCATACAACAATATCATACACAATCATCACTTGAGTTACTTCACTTCTCTCAATTAAGAATAAGTTTTTTCTTTGAAGCAATAGTACATAGTTCAAGCAAGATACCTCTAAAGAACATAATTGAATATATCTCTTCCTTGCTTAAGCATCAACCCCCATGTTTAGGCATTCTCACAATACTTGAACGATACACACATGTTGGGGTATCTTTCCACAAGTTCCAAAACCTCAAGGCATTTTTTTATCAACACTTGAAGGACCAACCATCACTTATATGTCTTGTTGTGTTTGCATGTTTCTCCAAGATTCCACAATTCGTGCATATCACTACCAATATCGCTTGAGTGTCCAACATGATACTTGAGTACATTGTTCCAAAAGAAATAGTTGTCTCAAAATCTCTCTCGCTAAAGTTATATGATCTTGATTGAACACACACTTCATCACCTGAGTGTCCAACATATTGCTCAAACAAAGTTGAATGGTAAGTGTAATTAATACACATCACATAAATGTCACTTGAGTAATGAGACACTGCTTGAATTATGTCAAACCCGAGAGTGCCCAACGTAGCACATAAAGAAAAAGAACATGTAAAAACCTCAACCAATATACATTCCAATCCTTAAAAAAATTCCACTTCTAATAATAGATGTATATTCCATATTAACCCAAATCATATTAAAAAAATATACATATATTTAACAATACAAGCACTACATATTTCACACATCTCAACATCAAAACATTGAATAGATGTCATTATTAACTCCTCATACCTAAATGTAATGTTCTTACTTCCCTTGACATTTTTAAAAGATCTAATCAAACTCCTAATAAGCTTCCCGAACAACCAATTTGTATTCTAACAACATATTTCCTTAACAAATAACCTATAGAGAAGAATACAAGAAAAATATTTTTTTGTAGGGTTTAAATCACTTACCAAAACTCAACTATGATCGATCAACCTTACTTCTCATCCAACTTTCTCCTCGAGATCAATCTAAAGGAGTATCTGTAGTTAGAATCTTTTCTAAACTTACACAAAATTAAGAGAGAAAAGATTTAGAGAGATGAAATTTGAATGAAATAAAGAATGGACATTTTGTAAACTTTCAATCCTTTATTCATTTAAAACTTATCTTTAAAAAAATTAGGTTTTACATTTTCTTCAAGGATAAAATGTTTTCTCACTTATTAGGGAAAAATAAATAAGGATATGATTATTTCATCTATCTTCCAAATCTCACATAGAATCATCAGGCTTCAGATATCACAACACTTTGACAATATTGATGTTCTTACCTTTGAGTTGTCTTATCTCATGTCTCACTGGTATAACATTATATGATAAGTCCTCTCTCACTGGTATAACATTATATGATAAGTCCTCTGTGATCTGAACCTCATCAAATTCCAACACATGAGTTTAATTTGGTATATGTTTCTTCAACTAAGATACATGAAATACATTATACAAACTAGGGAGATGAGATGTTAAAGTAACTTCATAAGTAATTAGATCTATCTTCTATCTTCTAAAGAATCCAATATGATTAAGGTAGTTAAAATAGAGACTATGATGATGTTTGAATCTCATAAGAAGAAGAAGATATGGACATTAAAAGTGTCTTAATTAAGTTTTATTTAAATTGAAACACATTCATCCAACAAGTAGAAAATATTCTTAATTTTTATTTAGATTTAGAATTTGTTCAACTAAAACCCAATTCCCAAAAAAACTAAATTGGAAAGTTGAAAACATAAGATCAAATTTAATTGCATTAGTTTTAATAAGATAATGTTACAACACACTTAATAAGGTAAATATTTAGTTGCATTAAATTTTAATTAAGGTTAGGTTTTATTTTAACTAAATCCATTTATCCAAGGTTGAAAAGAATCGAATATAACTTTTACCAGTTATTCTCTCAATAATTTTTGCATATCACTTGTTTTAGTCTCTTTTGAATTTTGAAATATTTATGTATTTTTTGTCATTTTAGATATAAACATATCATATACAATGATGTTTATTATTCATCCTCGGTATAAGAGGGTATCTTTAATATAAGAAGGAATGTGTAAACAGTAATAGTCTAAAAAGACTTATCCAATTCAAGTGGACTGAAATACTTTAAATAATATGGGTTTGTATAGTTGTATATGGTTTAATCATTGAATGACAACGTGACAACGACTCTTGAAGTTAAATAAAAACCAAACTTTTGGGCCAAACATTAAGAATAACCAACAATTGAATAATCTGATATTTAATAATTAAATAATCTAATATTTAATAATTAAATAGCAATCAGTTAAGAATCTAGGATCCAAATATAGTTTCTGATTAAGAAAAAAAAATTATAAATAATTAGCCTAACTTTAATAAGAGAAATGTGATTTTTATTTAGATTGGCTTAAAGTCGTTATTTTAAATTATTTTGAACCAAAATATTTTATAAATTATTGCTATAATTAATAGGTAATTAAATTACACAAATTGTGCAAGTTTTGGGTAGTTTTTGTTAATATTATGTAAAAGTATTGTAGTTTTAAGGTTGTGTAAAATTATGTAATATGAGAACTGATTTTGATATTACAGAAATTTATTAAATTGTTTGTAAAGCAATAAGGGTAATGTTATGGTATTAATAGAGTTACAAAAATCTAAGATAAAATTACGTTGTTAATTGAATAAGTTTTAGGTTGTTTTGCATATGTAAAATGATTTTGACATTAGCATGGTTATAAAATAGATGATATAACAAGGGTAACGTTTGGTAACATGGGTAAAACCATAGATAATGTTATGACGTTAATGAAAGTTACAAAATATTTTTTTTATCAGCAAAGTTAGAAATTGTGGGTAGTATTATGACGTTAAAATAGAAGTTAGAAAATCACAAGTAATATTATAATATTGAGGGGGTTAGAAAATTATGGGTAATGATATAGTATTAACCGGATTTAGAAAATAAGGCATTAACAAAATTAAAAATCATTAATGTTTGACATTAACATGGTTAAAAATTGCTATAGTAAAACTTAATATTAACAAGACTTATCTAAGTCCCCAGTAAAACTATTTGCTACTAATGCTTTAATGATGATTTTTACAACCACAAACATCACATTTAACTAACGTTTAAACTACAATTAAAAAAAATCATTAAAAACATAAATTCTTAGATTGATCTGTTATCTAGTTATATACCTCTCATCCTTTTAATTATATATATTCTCATAGTTCATATTTAATAATTTCTTGGTTAAGAGACTTCTTGGCTCCATCTCCTATTCTACTGTGATTATAAATCCATAAAAAAATTAGACGCATGAATAAATAAAATTATGTAGGGGAAATTGTGTCAATAATTGTTCATGGGGTCTAGTGTCCGATTTCATGGTCGTTTACGTGTCCAAATGTTGTTGAAGTGTCTTGTACTATAAGGTACAAGCTCTTGCTATGTGGCGTTAGGGTAGTGCATGAGTACAAGATATTTATGGCTCAATGTTGACATTATTATGATGCATTCAACCACTCGAATTCAACAACAATTTTGACTCCTAGTTCAAGAATTGGGACCAGGAGAAACGTGATATGGTTCGTGGAAGTGATTGAGAGAAACTAGGTTGTGGTTGCTAATGTGAAAATAAGAAGAAAGAGAAGAAAAGTAGTGAACGTATAAAAGAGTGATTGTTTCAATATGGAACAACTTCGTGGCTCAATCAACACTATGATTGAAAGTTTGAGATTTCCTGAACATGCAAATGGACCCATATGACAGATCGAATTTGTTTAGTTTCTGAGAGAAGTACCATAATGTGTTCACATGATATGGTGTGAGATGTGAAACCTTGCATTGTGATTGGTGAAAGGCATACGAGTTTCAAAAAAGTGATTTCTAAAAGGAAAAGTAAGACATTTTTGATTTGTTGAGATGGAGAGGAGTAACCCCAACCAAAAGATATGTTAATAATTATGAGGAATTGAAACATATGTTAGGGAGTGAAAGAACAAAAAGATGATGTTTTCGTATAAGATGAAGGTAGGTCGTGAAGCATTTTCATCCACTACTTAATTTAGCCTCCGAAGAATATAAGAAACACCTACTCTAATATAGTAGAAATGAAATATATTTTGCTCACTAAAATAAAATAAAAAAAGTACTTAAATATAGTTAACTTAAAATACTTTAGTATATATTGATTTATGTTTTTTTCAAAAAGGTATTTTTAAATTATAAACATATTGTAATGTAAACCATTGAATGAGGATTATTGTAAAAAAATGTGAATTTTTCTCAACTAAAGCTAACTTTTTAACAACGATTTCGTGAAGAATTTTGATTGAAAGTATTTGCTTTCTATTATAGTTAGAGATGTGTGTGTTTCCTTACACACTTTAAACAAATAAAATAGTGGTAAGAAAGAAAGAATCACTTTTACATTTATTACATTAATAATGTACAATATAATACATTTTCTACATCTGTTACATTAACATTATACAATAAATACATCTAACAAATGTTTCTTTTTTTTTCTTCTTCTTTTGATTATAACCTACTTTTTTTCTATTATAACCTATTGAGTGACAAAATAAATGTAATACAAACTCACACAGTTACAGCCACCAATTGCGATCAAAACATGTATTAGCAATAATTTAAGAACTGTTAGATTGTTTTAGTTATTGTTTAAAATCTTATATATGCTATTTAATTTTGAAAAATTGAGAATATTTCAGAAAAAAAGTTACTTCAATATAATTTAATATTTTAGTTTCGACAATGTGAATTTATAAACATTATATATAAAATATGTTTAATTAAGTTTTAAATATTTTATAATTTTGAGTATTTTGCATTAAGTTGTTTATTAAAAAAATGGTTTATTAAGTGTTTAAAATATTTTTTATTTTTATTTAAGTTCTTTGTTGTTTGATTTTTGTTGTCAATGAAATAACGTAACAGTTACTTCCATTTTTACATTCCAATTCACAGATGAATTCATTTCTTTTCTCTCCGTTTTCCTTTAACTTACCCATCAACTACAAGTAACAAAGTTGAAAGAGATTGAAAAAAAAAATATCAACAAGTTCATTAATAAATTAGAGATAGGAAGACAGAGATAATGACTGTGTCATCTTGTTGATGACAAATTCAATCATTGGGATACTTAAATAAAAGTATAAATTATTTTAAACATTTAACAAATAAATTATTTTAATAAAAAATAATTAAAAATATCCAAATTTATAATTTTAAAAAGGTATAAAATATTATTGTTTTTAGAACTAATTGGTTGTTTCGTGATTTTATGATTAGTTGAAGACCCTTTGATATCATTTAACTCAGGATTTTTGGATATTCCAAAACGTCTTTCTTAATTTAGATAGCTGATCTTGAGTCACTTGATTTATTTGGAGCAACTCATCTTAATCCAGTACTCAAACAATGAAACATACTTAACAACCAAATTAACAAAGGCACCTTGTGGAGGTTATGGACAACAATCGCAAGATGCTATAACATGTCACCACCTACTATTGTTCCAACAAAAACTAGTCACCTACAATGCAAAATACATAAAAAAAAAAAGTGATTTCT
>Ga0209700_109587_pt1 | contig 11025 bp, 4 predicted proteins | sample SiratroredBW_FD_187528 | JGI IMG/M metagenome (GOLD analysis project Ga0209700, IMG submission 187528) | Root nodule microbial communities of legume samples collected from California, USA - Siratro red BW (SPAdes) (version 2) | ecosystem: Host-associated > Plants > Roots > Nodule | place: USA...
AAAAACAAAATAAAGAAAAATAAAAAAAAAAAAAGAAATCTAACAGAGAATCTGACTCAAAAATGATTCATTTGATTTAGTAAATAATTAACTAGTTGGGTGACTCAATACTTTCATGGAATTAGCAAGCAAATTAAATTTAAAAATACTATAATTTTAATCCATGATAAATATTTGCTTATAAATAATTATTTAATTAGTTTTATTTCATTCTTTCGATGAATCAAATAAATATAAATACTGCTATTATTTCATAGAATTCTAAATATAGTAGCATCCTTTTTACGGCAGATAATATCATTCCTATAGTTAATAAAAATAACTAATATAATATAAATTTAAAATAATACCGATCATATTAATTTAAAAATTTAAATATGTTTTTAGTATTTACAAGACAAGGATGTTTTAATTTAGTTCCTATAAAAAAATTATTTCCAATTCCTTTCTCTAAAATTTAAAATTATTGATATTAAGTAATTTCTATAAAAGAATATTTTTTGTTTTTTGATATCTTAAAATATTCTTCTTTGGAATACCTTCAAAATATAAATTATCTTGGTTTCTAAAGTTCATTTAAGAGAAATAAGCAACATTTGGTGCAGGGAACGTAGAAATTGTTATTATATATACATGTCGACATAGTATCTATAGGCACTAAGGAATATTATTGGATATCAAAGTGACACATGGTAGGAAGATATATATATATAAACAAAATTTCAGTTTTTTTAAGGATGAAGACCAAAGATTTATTTCATAAATACTAAATTCAAAACTTGCTAATTTAAAAAGAATTAAAAACACATTAAAGTCCATATTAAATAAAATATGATTTAATTAACATTTAAAGATAATAAAACACTCAGACCGAGAAATAGTTTAAATTAAAAAAAAAAAAAAATCTTAAGAAATCAATCTCATTCTAGTAAGTGGTGTTGACGATTATTGCATAACCAGAAAAGAAAAGAGAAGAAAATATAAAAAATAATTATTTAAGAAAGCACGAAAATAAGAAATTTATTTTTAAAATGAATATTTAAATTTATAGTGTAAGAAGAGAATAGTTTAAAAGAATGCTAAAGCAAAACCAAGCCTTGACATGCCTCTTGTTACATTCATCTGTACCAAATTACATTTAAAAAAAGAGTTGGACACACAAATGATTTATCCTTTTCAAGGGGTAACTATCCTTATCATTACAGCATCGGAAAGATCTTCGAAAGAATTATGAACTATATAAAGTTAAGTACAAGTTTGTTATATGAACCATTATTGCAAGCAATTCCTATACATTGAGCATCAATCTTGGGTTCTTCTGGCGAATATACTACACTCATGAGGCCAAAGCCTAGTTGCAAGATGTTGCAAACAAAACAATTCCATAGGGAGGGGGCACTCTAAACCAATTTGATACCTGTAGCCATGCCATCACTACACCGACCTCTCAAAAATATGCTTTACTGTTATTCCAAATTCCAAAATTCAAACGAACATTTAACCTTTCACTATTATATTCAGTCATTTTAATTCTTCATTCGAATCAAAAACACAGTACATATATGCATTACCTTCTTATTTAAACCATAATAAACCTAAATCAAGAATGCTCAAAATTGTGGTGTACATAGTTAGTAATCACATTCATTGCACGTAGCACACCAACAGTTTGTGGTGTAGACTGATTGTGATTTTACACTCTTCTCCGCACCATGTCTCTGTGGTCAGTACTTGAAGATTAACAAATGAATCAAAAAGAAAGTTAAAAGGGAAAAAGTTCAATTCAAGAGAAATTGGAAACCAGCAATTACAACAGGAAAAGGTAATGGTATGGTATCTTGTACAATAGCTTAAAAGAAACTGGAAATATGATGAGTACAAGCCATGAGGCTGGCAAAAGAAACTGCAAAAGCTGGTTCTAGAAATAAATAAGTGCAGCAATTAATTAGTAAAATTTGAGAGAATTATTAGCTCTAAATAATTAAATTTAGTGGAACATAATGCCTGGCTCAATTTTAGGCTTAAACTTATAATTGCTATGATTTTTATGTTGCTCTCTGATTTTTTTTCTTTTCCTTCTGTCACAAGTTTTTCTCTGCCTACCAGCTCAAAGACTAATTTCATGTGATGTCAGAAGAACTTTTTCACACTTTACACAATAACATTGACTTTATATTTTGTTTAAGAAAGTGAAGTAGAGAAGAACCAAGTGATTTTACAGAATCATGCATGAACTAAAGTAGGGATTTTGTAACTGATACTTGCAATATATCATGTACTAAAATGAATGTCTACTCCTCCATCATGGTACATTTTTTCTTATCTTTAGTGTCATCAAAAGGCCACATCTTTATGTTATCCTCCACTCAATAAATAAGTGGGCCATAAATCTGACGATTCTTCCTACTGTATCTTGGCGTACAAATTAGCCTTTCAAGAACTAGGTTCTGGTTTGGTCATCTTGAACTGCAGAGTTATAACCATTTATAGAAACTAGGTTAATGATGTTTTCTGTCACCTTATTGTCTTGCTCTTGCCCAAGACAAACCATATATGAGTTAAAAAGATATGATTGTGGATGTTCTTTACTTAACAAGTGTAAAAGCCATACCAATGAAAAGGCCTGCAAGACTCAACCCACGTGCTAATCCAGAAGGGGTAAAACTCCAAAGTGTTCCTGTTGTTTTGATGAGCCTTGGTATAACTCAGAAGCTAAAGATTATTGTCCCTATACTACAATTGGCCTTAAGGGTATATGAGCAATTGCTGAATCTGTATATTTTGCTTGATGGCATTGGCCTAAGGTAACAGCAAAAGACAAAGCAAAGTATCATGAAAGATATTTCATATACAAATAATAGTAGTGCTTTTGTTGGTATTTGATGTAGTGATATAATCTACTGAAACTATTTTTTGACATAAGAACAACGGAAGAATAATAAAAGTATAATTTATTTCCGGGTCAAACGGCTTCCTCTTTTCTTCATCACATGCCGGTTCCTCTTAATGTTGTAATAATTGGAATTATTTGACCACTTGCACGTTACATGATTTTCAGACTGCATATAATGGATGTTGCATATAATGATATGCTCGTCTGTTTCCTACATGGCCATGACAATGCTCCAAGCTATGCCTCGTACGAAATCAAAAGACATAAATGCATAAGCTGTTTGTTTAGAAAAACAGATTAATTATTTGCGTAATAACCGACATTTAAATTGTGGCCATCTAACTAAAATCAACAAAATCTTCGTCATAAATCATGAAACAAATAAAGGGAAAGAGGGACCCCAACAGCTAAAAAGAGTCAGTTTAATAACCTTTCCTCAGAGTGAAAAAAAGAAGGAAAAACAGCAATAATTGTAGAACACAACTGGCCAAGCAGGAGTGTTGGAATGTTGTTCAGGACAAAGTACAGATACAAGATCACCACCAAGCAACATGAAAACACAAGAGCTTTTCATATGCAATCGAACTGTTTCTGAACAAGATATTGTGGTTGTTTTGTTTGTGGCATGCGTGGAAGTTTTTACACCGATTAATTATCATGCACAGACTTACATAGTCCTCACATGCAAGCCGTTGGATAACACTTGGCCCTACTTTAACTTTCTTTTTCTTTTTTCAAGCGTTCCAAATTATGCACATATCTCACGTAGTTTGTTTCCCTTTTGTACCAGCTTTGGATTCAGTGGATTTGAGCCTGGACCCACTGAAGACCCTGCGAGTAAGAGAATAAAATAAAGATAGGCATTTGTTGACCTATCAGATAGAGTGTTGTTCTGTATACGTTCTTATGTTTTTAACCACAACCCAAGTTTGTTGTCTAAAACAAAGAGGCTGATTGTGTCCCTTTGCTAACTCTTCATATCTGCTGTAACAAAACTAATTATCATCCACCAAAGTAGCTTATACAAATGAGTTCTCATAGGCTGTAAAAATGAACATGCTAAATTACCATATTTTGGACTAGTTTTATAAATCTTTCAAAGTTAAAAGAAAAAAAAAATGAAGTAGTAGGGAAAGGGTAAGAGGAAAACAGAAAAGAAGAAAAAAGTTATAAAAAGCTCTTGGCTAGTCTTATCAATACATCCATTGGTTTTTACTGTATGAAGATACTGATTCTCCCACATCGCTGCTGCCCAAATTCTTGGGCCTGCTCAATTCCATGGTTCCTAAGAAGACAAATCATAATAATTCTATTTCATTTTGGCAAGATTTTGATGCCAACTGGCACTATCCCCACCTAATACCTTCCATTTGTGCTTATAAAAGGAGCACACATTGTTACCTCTCAACACATCAGCTCTTCCTTGAGTCTGATCATTACACACTCTTCAGCCTTAATAGCACCTTTGCTACCAACTCATTCTCTTTGCTCTTCCTTAACCACTGTCAAACCTTTCACAACTTCATTTGTTTTCCTTCCTGAAAGAAATGGCATCCAGTTCAATGTCAGCCTCAGGTTCATGGAGTGTGAAGGACAACAAGGCCTTTGAGAAGGCTCTAGCTGTTTATGACAAGGACACCCCTGACCGTTGGTACAATGTTGCCCATGCTGTTGGTGGCAAAACTCCAGAGGAAGTCAAGAGACACTACGAACTCCTCGTCCAGGATGTTAAGCATATTGAGTCAGGACGAGTGCCATTCCCAAACTACAAGAAAACTGCAGCCTCTGATCAGGAGGAGAAAAGGTACCATTCCCTTTAATTATACGTAGTTTATACGTAGTTACTAGTTAGAAAAACTTGTATTACTTATCAGTTTTACAAACAAATTATCACGGGGCAGATGGGTATCTGAGTTAAGAAAGATTGCACAACAATTCTCATCAAAGAGGTCAAAGAATAATCTTTTAATCAAGAAAGAAGAAGTTTATATACAAGAGTTAAAATTATACCTACCAACCAACAACTTTATTAGACCTTCCTGACTCTAATATTTTATTTTTTTCCTTTTGTCAGGCTGAGGAATTTGAACCTCCAGTGACCCCCAACCACCATCAACAATAACAAATTGATTTTCTAATGTTCATCAACCAACATCCTCAGTTTCCAGCATCCCTGGTAGTACTACGTGGTGCTATGTCACACATAATTGCTAGTGCAATGGCATTTTAGGCTATCTTAGTCATAAGAATCATTGTCCCGTGATTCCATCTTGTACTTTCTTGTCGCTGAAGCTGCCTCTAAAAGAGTCAATGACCGTTTCAGTTCCTCGTCCTAAATAAATTTATAGTTTTATTATATGTTTAATTACCATAACGTACGTCAGTTACCTTGTTCTTGAATAACAGAGAAAATAGTTCCCTAGAGGAACCTAACCCCATGAACGATGAAGAAACGATGAATGCCGGTAAAATAATTATCAGGAAAAAGAGGCACATTAAACTTTTTACTAGCAGGCCCCTCGCTGATCTTGATTCTTCCAACATTATAGCCAAAATTACTCATAAATGAACTCTATGAAACCATTGCATAAAAGAAGCGGGAAAAGTTGTTTTGAAGGTTGCTTGAAAGAATATAGACTTAGTTAAAGTTTAAAACTCTCTCAATAAAAACATGATTAGTGACGACAGTTTGTCATTGTTTAAAGATAACAGTTTAGTTCTTTGTAAGAAGTGAAGTAACATGAATTTAAGACAATGGTTTTATAGTAAGCTCGTTCGTCCTGTAGTAACAATCATTGCTTGAAAGACCTTTCTTAACAGTGAACAAAAGATGCGAATTGAAAGGAAAGAAACAACGTATAAAAAGATACATCTTATTTGTATAAATAGAAATAGAAAAGAAAAAATATATTTCCTCGAAAAGAAAAGAAAATAATACAAAATGTCCCTTATTTATATGAAAAAGTGAGGTAATAAATGAATAAATACATTCTATAAATTACAAGTAAATTAAACTTAAACACCCATTTTTCATTAAACATAAATTATTGTCTATTTAAAAAAACATAACCTTCGCTTTTTCTTCCTCTCTATTGTTACATGTCTCTTTTAGGGGGGGAAATAATTTTATATTTTGAGCCAATAACGTCATTTCCTTCTTATTTTTTTTTCTCTCTCAAATAAGCAGTTGAGTTTGGTATTTTCTATCTATCTAATAATCATTTTAATAATGCCAAAGATATGAAGAAGAAGAATGTTTCATATTGTATAATAAGAAGAACCACATTTGATGCTAATATTTTCTTTATTCTTGGAATAGTATTATTGTCGTGCGCTCCAACGTCGTGTACCCTCTATTATGTATTTCATTGCTCATAGATGTTGTAAGATCATCCACGTGATTATACAGTTATGTGGATAAAATATTTCACTTGTTTATAGTAATAAAATATATTTTTTTTCTCCGTAGATTAAGGCTTACGCATAAGCAGAAACAAATCACGAAAGTTAATTATAGTAATTTTGATCCTGTTGGACAGGTTAAAGCGAAGTAGGAAAATCTAAGTCCATTAAGATATAGGCATAGCCATGGGTTAGTTCAACAACCTTTGCCTTAGCACTATATAATGCTAATGGTCCCCTTAATTGGGAACACTTATTTTCTTTTTAAAAGTTATCGCAATTGCACAAAACCATGTTTTGTTTTTTTTCAATAGTAGTAGGGAGATGGGGAACAGGCAAGGGTACCCAATTGAAAATAGAATGAATCCTTCATTCTTGTGGGGTAATGTGATGTAAATGACTTTACCATTCTTTAATATCCAGGGAAGGCTAAAATGCTTTAAGCAAGAAATCTATAGGTAGCCTAACCCATATCATAGGCATAAGAAGATCATTAGTTGAACACGTTCATTAATTTGGAGGGGGAAAGGTGTGAGGTTCAAGATTAAGAGCTCAATTTACTAGTAATTAAGAAATCTCATTGGAAAGTGAAGAATGTGGAGTGTTAGACTTCTCGATGGGAGATGGTGTTTTATGGTTTGGTAGTATATCGTGTTTGATGCTAGAGAATTGCACAAGACCTTTATTTAAAGAAGCTCGTCATCCTGCATACATTTTCATCTTTTAACAACTAAATTGAATTAAATTATATAAATGCTTAAATAAACATAACTATATTATAATTAGGGTAAATCGAATTGAATTAAATTAAGTTAAATTAAATCGGTTTTAACTACCTGAAAATCCTTCTTTTAAAATATATTTTCAAATATCACGAGTTATAATTGTTTAAGTTTAAATTAGTCTATTTATCAACAATCTCATTTTAAAAAACTAAAGTATAACAATTAAGTTTAGTTTTCTTTGAATAATTAGCTTTTTATACAGGTACAAGTATTAATATACTTAGGCGGTGTGGATGTTATTGACAAGGTTGAAGATCAAGTTATGGTTAGAGAAAAAAAAAATAGAATAGAAGAAAATAAATAATTATTACGGATTTTCTTACTGACTTCTATTCACCTAAAACTTATAATTTCATCGAAGTAATAATTGATCGAGTTCACATTTTATTTTACCTAAAGCTATTTTTTTTTATGTGTCTCTATATGTTCTGTACCTACATGTTCAAATATGTCTAGATCAAATTGTTATATAGTATAGAATTCTCATTTATGTAATTTCTAATTAAACTGAACCATTTAGATGCAAAAGGATATGCTATAAATATGAGTTAGGTTTTCAAGGTAGTAGGAATACACATCTTTCTTAATATATTTGTTTTAAGATGACAGTTATCAACCAAATATCCGAATGATATATTTTATAGAAGACATTGTAGATCATGAATTGGATTAGGAGAGAGTGAGTTCGTAAGGGTCAAATTTTGTCACAAAGTCTTTGGAAAATGTAAGAGAGGTAAGTTGATAGCTTAAATCAGGAAAAAAAGAATAAGTATTTTCGCAAGTCTTCCCGATGAAAGGGGTTACAAGCTTGGTATTTCTAATATGTTGGTTCATTTGAGATTCTACAAGAGTTAATGTAAAAACATATCAATTGGATCTTGAACTGGGGTTTGGATTCATTCATCTAATTTTTTTGTGTTTTTGTTACGAAAGTATGTATCAGGTCCATCTCATTTTCACAGCAGACTTACTTCACATACAAAGGTAGATTTATCCTTATGAAAACAACTTGGGCTATGTGGTACTCAATTGTAGTGGCTAAGTTTGAGGTGGAATGATCTACAAAAGCTGGGGAAACAAAATAAGAGAAAATATTTATATTCGAAAGATCTTAAAAATGTGGTAGAGTATATAGTTAATGTAATTGGTTGGAATGGATATGATGAAAAAGTAAGGAATGTCACTCATATTAGACTTTAGCATAACATAGATGGAAGAGGAGATCCAACTTACTAGAAGCTTATAGTTGTGAGAATCATAATTAAAATCGAGAAGCCCGTGATTTGTATGAGAAGATATTATGACTAATTTTCATGACAGAGTTGATATGTTTATAGGTGAAGAGAGAAAGATAAAATGAATCGCGTTAACATAAAGTTTTACACTAGCTTACGAAGTCCTACATGGTTTAAAATGGAGGTCACACAAAAAGGCTATTTGGGAGTAAACGTGGAAGTTAAAGCTTTGCGTTATATAACTTTCATCTAAAGGAATATCAGGAACATAATTCCTACAAAAGATAACCTTAGTAAGAGGAATATTCTATCTACAATCAATGTGAAAATTCTATTTATCATATCTCACACATGGTAAGAGAAAGGAGAAGTCTGGTGTCATGTAAATATAAAGTATATGTAGTTATAGTTGGTTTTTCAAAAGTGAGAGTTTGAATATTGGTGCACCCTATAAACAAAATTACGTCCAGTCTCCTTAATCAAGCTGCATAAGAGTTTTCACTAGAAATTAGTTTTGACACATCTTCAAGAAATAAGTATTCTATATCTCTCCGGATAACGATTTTCACGCCTCTTTAGGAACGAGTATCCTACACCTTTTTAATCAAACGAGTTTTCACACTTCTCCAGAAAACAATTATTCTTGCACCTCTTTGGGTATATTAGTCTTAATTGTGTCTCAATAATGAGAAAATACTCTCAACAGAGAGAATAATCAAAGCTCACAAGATATCATTCACACAGTGAAGAATTTACAATAGCTTGCTCTCAAAAAACATATAAACAATGAGACTCAAATATGAATTATATTCTCTATAAATATGTTGTATTTATATTAATTGTTTATTTGTTGATTGTTGTTTTTCTTCATCTTCAAAGTCTTTATATAACTATATAACTATTTGAATGATTGAATGATAACCGTTGAAACTTCTATTAAATGGTATCATTTGCTCTGCTGAATATTTTATTCTTTAATGTGTTTAATTAATTAAATAGGTATAATCAGTCCAAGATATATCTATTTAGTTTAATTTTTTAAACAACCTAATTAAATTTAAATAAATTGAATCATAATTATATTTAACTTAATTATACTTGAGTTGGAATGGATAAATATAAAAAAAGCAATGCTATTTCATAAAACTTTAAAAAATATATAATAAAATTATTAGATAATTAATTTTTTATTATATATTTATTATATAATTGGATTATGTTAGGTTCATGACTTAAAACTCATGGATTTATTTCTCGATCTAATTTTAATTTAGTATAATTTCATTCTAAATAAACTCACAAAAATGTAATGAAGTAGGGATGAGATAAAGTTGTAGGTTGGATTTTATTGGGTTACATTGTACTTGCTTATATATTTTTTTCTTATATTTTATTTTTATGTCACTTTATAGTGTATTTGGAGAGAGAATATTAAGATCATATTTCATTTTTATATTAGATTTAAAATACTTTATGACAAAATATATTATTTTAGTAAAAAATTATAAAAGAATTTGAAATTTTAAAATTTTATGAGAGTAATGAGATTACTTAAAATTAGATAATTTTAAATTTCAAAAAAAAGTAAAATTTTAAAATTCTTGATATGTTTTATTTTATATTTTTTCTCTTCAAATCTTTTTATTAATTTGATTTTGATTTGAAGGTTATCGATTTGATTATGGTTTAGACATTGTTATAATTACTTTCAGTTTAGTTGGATTATGGATTTTTATTAATGTTGATAGAAAATATTTTCAATTTACATTATTAGGACTGTTGTGTTGTTATAGACTAGTATTATTTATAGTTATTATTTAAGGTTTTTTCGATTAATGTCAAGAAAAATATTTTTTTATATGTAAAGTAAATTTTTGTTAATTGACGTCTTTTCATTATTATTACTATTATTATTTTTTTATATTTACAGTTATCATTATTTTATCATCTACAATAATATTATTTTTTATTAATATTTTATTAGGATTTTTTTTCTATTGTTGACCAGGAAAACACTTTCAATAAATGGTAATTAGGATTGTTTTTTAGTTAAGAGATTTTATACTCAACTTAATCTAAAAGTCAATAGAACAACCTTAATTTAGCATAACCTTAATTAATAATATAACTTTGATCGATGTCAACTAATTTGATCAATCTCAACCTCAATAACTGTGATCGATGGACCAAAAATAATTTCGATGATGCAAAAGATTAATTAACATCAATTGAAAAAATCTTAAGATAAAAAATTATTAATATTAATCCTTTTGAATTATTAATATTTAAATTTTTTGTTGCATTTAGTAGTAATTAAAATATTTTATAAAAAAACTAAAATTTAATAAATTTGAATTATCTAATTAAATTAAAATATTTGAAATGTGATTAATTTAAATTTATTATATTCAAATATTTTAAAGATTGTGAATTTTCTTTTTCAAATGCAGAAATAAGGTTATATTTAGTATGATAGAAATGGAAGGAAAGAATATAAAAGATACTAATAAAAATAAAATAATGTAAAATTGGAAAGATGAAAATTTGGAAAAATGTGAGATCCACCGACAAAGTTTTTTTTTTCAAAAAAAAAAAATAACAAAAAATTGAAAAAATGGTGTAAAACACAACTATTGTGGATTATGATAATTAGGGAAAGAAATGGATTAGGATAAGTCAAACTCTATTTAAACGTAAATTGTATTTTACA
>Ga0209700_109589_pt1 | contig 11020 bp, 5 predicted proteins | sample SiratroredBW_FD_187528 | JGI IMG/M metagenome (GOLD analysis project Ga0209700, IMG submission 187528) | Root nodule microbial communities of legume samples collected from California, USA - Siratro red BW (SPAdes) (version 2) | ecosystem: Host-associated > Plants > Roots > Nodule | place: USA...
AAAACTTGTATTGAAACTTGATATGCTAGACTTTAAAGAAATTCTTATGACTGAGATATTCTGTTCTATTTGCATATATTTAGTATTGAAACTTATATGTTAATCTTTTAAGAAATTCTTGTGAATAGATAATATGGTTTGCTCTTTATTTATGTATTGATTATATTATAAAATTTTATTTTCACTAGCTTACCCTTGCTTTTTTTGTTGTTTTGTAAACTGCAATGATTGTACTATGTACATGAGCAGATATAAATGCAGATGAAGGAGTATGTGGAAGAGTGTAGACTTTATTTTGGAAATTTGATTCTTTTTGTTGGATTCACTGTATGTTAAACAATATACATTTTTGGGATGTTACAAGGTGGGTAAAGGTGGGTATATGGATATGGGTGCATGTTGGTAGATGGATATAGATGGAGTGTGGAAATGAATGTGCATATGTAGACGTGTGTATATGGGTATTTAGGTTTGTGTTTGGGTGTGGTAGGTGCGGTGTAAAATATGATAGTGTATGCCAAATAGTTATAGTGTAAAGTTTTATATTTTTTCTTGATTATTTATTTTAAAATACTAGGCATATTTTCTTTGCAAATAACCGGTATGGTAAGTTACGTATTATATACATAAAATTTTTCGGAGGTTAAAGTTAAAAAGAAAATTAGTATTTGGAATTAAGAGAAAATAAAAAAGTTAATTAGTATTAATTTATATTATATGTATAAATTAATGATAAAACAGATAAAATGAGGTGTTTAGGAATATTTACTGTAAATATATTTAGTAAAGATATTAAACAATTTTTATTTAAATATTATATAGATACCACATCCATTTTCTAATTAACAGGTACATTTTATATAATACTTTCTCTATATCATTTTAATTATTATAGTTTTTGAAAAAAATTGTTTCTGTCTAACGTTTTTCTTTTTCAAAATTCAAAATAACAATAATTACGTTTTACTTAACCTTTTTCACTAATCTTCACTATCTTCCAAAATAATAGTCGTTTCAAAGTTATTTTTCCTAAAAGGAATTTAATTCTTTTATTTACAATACAATACTAAATAAATTATTTATTATACCTCTTTCAGTTTCCTTTCTTCAAAATAATAAAAATAAAAATAAATGTATAATTTGAAAAAATATTATATTATCTAAAAATTTTAAAAATGATAAAGGAAAAATAATAATTTTAACTTCAAAATGTATCTATATGTAAGAAAGAGAAGATATTAGTTTATATATTTATATTTATTATAATATAAAAAAAGGTAAAAGAAAAAGGTCTTATAAATATTTTATTAAAGTGTAGAAGATTTATTTTCTTTCTTGATTTCTAATAAAACATTAATCAACTCTTAAAAAAAATTAAAAGAAGTAATAGATATTTATAATAGTATAGTTATGTTCTCTTGCTTTTTCATATCTATCTGTTCAACTGGTTTGGTGATTTAATTTGTTTCTTTTTATCTATGGATTTGGTTTAATCTTTACTTGTTTTTTCTTCATTTGGTTTAATTCTCACTTATTCTTTTTTTTAAATGATTTGGTGATTTAATTTGTTTCTTTCTATTCATGGATTTGGTTTAGTTCCCTGTTTTTGCTTTTGAATAAATTTTATATAATGATTCTATACCTAACGTAAGTTTAATTAAGAGAAAGAGTAAACTTCGTTTTTATCAATGCTATAATTAATAATATATTAATTTTATCATTAGTTTATATTTACAATTAATGCATCATTAATAGCCATTTAATAGTCAAAGAGTTAAACATGTTATAATAATTCATTTTCTATATAAACTATTATTCATTTTCTATATAAACATAGGTTGAAGATTACATTGTATATCAAGATGGACACTTCTAGGAAATCTACTCTCACTTTGGCATTCTTATTGGCCTTTTTCATCATTTCTTCAGGTTATAAATCTTACTCCATTTCCATTATATGTTTCACCACTCAATCCCATGATCCAAATCTTTATAATCATTGTAATTTTTCTCTCAAATTGTTTGTAACATATGACATTGTTCTTACGTATTTACATGCAGATCTGATCATGAATTCTGAAGCAGAGTTATTAGACTATCCACTCGCACGTTGTAACAAAGACGCAGATTGTAAAAAATATTGTCCAAAATGTGTTGCATGTAACTGTTTGAGCGGCACCTGTATCTGCACAAGGCCACCTTCGGCAGATAATATTCCACCATTTTGAATATGATGAGATTGTGGTATAATCATTATGAATTAGAATAATATTGAAGGATTGTGAATGATAGAAATACAATTTTCATGGATCTTTCTTCATTGATACTTAATATTGATTTTCGTTATATTTGATAGCGTGAAAATAAAAAGTTTATAATCAAATTTTAGAAAATTTTCTTATCTTAATAAACCGGACGTATAAGAACCCAAAAATTCTATAGCAATTGTCATTCCGTTCTTATAGATAAAAAAAAATAATTTCAAATCATAAAACACTTAATATATAGAAAAGAAAAAATAAAGAAAAAATAAAGAAAAGAAGAAAAGAAGTAATATATATATATATATATATATATATATATATATATATATATATATATATATATATAGCTTCAGCGAGAATCCTCTCACTTGAATGAAAATTCTTTCGCTTAAGCGAAAATAGTTCAGAGAACACTTTACTTACAGTGTTATTTTCGCTTAAGCAAAAGTATCTTCGCCTGAGCGAAAACCTTGGCTCGATTGGGCAAAAAGCTGTTCGCTAGAGCGAAAATGCTCAGAGAACAACCTATTTTGTTTACGAATAACTCGTTTAGGTGAGCTATATCTCGCTCAGGCGAGACTTGTAGAGTGAACTTTTTTGCAAAATTAGCTTAAGTGAGATTCTCCCGCTTAAGTGAGCCTATCAAAAAATGATTTATCAACTAAATTAACTTTTGTTTGCTACCAAATATTAACATGCATTTAGGGTTCAAAGTATTACATAAAGTGTTCAGATACATCAAACTTAAGTACAACTATCTACATGACAAAAAGGAAGACCATCACAAGGTCATAAAGTCTTTACATACATCAAATATATATAGAAGTTATACAAAACAAAAAGATGACCATACTAAGGCTATATACTCCTTAAGGTGCTCCAGAATCTGCATCTACACCTGCTCGTGTATATAGTACAGTCATCAAGTTCACAACACAATAAGACAAGTAAGGGTAAGCTAGTGAAATCATGTTTTCAGCTTGTATGAGTAAAAACAATCAAAGTTATTAGATTTAAAAATGTAACTATCAATTCTCAAGTCAAATACAAATAAGTTTAACATTCAATCACAATCTTTCATACTCTATTCCAAATCCATTGACTTCATAATGATCCATTTGCAATCATCCTACCTTGATTTCCTTTCAATTCCCAGTACTTTGATCTCATTTCAATCAAAATGATTGCATATAGATTCATCATTCAGTCATAATAATAATCATATTATTTCAACCGTTTTGAAGCTTATAGGTGCATGTATAACCATGGTACCTTGATTTCCTTTCAACCCTCAGTGCACTGGTTTCATTTCAACCAAAATGATTACATGTAAGCCTATAACTCAATCATCACACATACCACATCAATTCAATCATACTAAAGGATATAGATATATATATGTAACCATGGTACCTTGGTTTCCTTTCAACCCTCCGTACACTGGTTTCATTTCAGTCATAATGGTTACATACAAGTCTATAAATCAATCATCACACATAACACATTAATTCCATCATACTGAAGTATATAAAGACATATGTAACCATGGTACCTTGATTTCCTTTCAACTCCCAGTACTCTAGTTTCATTTCAACCAAAATGATTACATATAGTTCTATAACTCAGACATTACACATCATTTCAATTTCATCAAACAACAATCCAAATGCTCTCACATGTTATTTTCTAACATCATTACTCAAAATAGTTAAATTAATCACACTAAATCAGGATAAATAATCAAACTCATTCAATGCTCAAGGACTAGTCAAACTTGCAAGAAAGACTTGAGCTCTGATAATCATATATCTAAGTCCTCTATCCTAGGATTCTATTTGAAAGTAACTAACTAGTATAAACAAGTTACTAGCTTATCTTAGACGACGATCCCCTATCACTTTCTTTAATCAAACAGTAGTCCAACTCTAGGGATCTAGAATAAGTTATCCAAATAATATCAACTTTTAGTATAATATTAATTAATTTGAGAAGAACACTTTTTTCAATGATTCTCATTAATATTGATGACAAAAACTTAACGAAAAATAGAGATATGAAAAGTGAAAAGTAAAAATCATGAGAAAAGGTAACGAGATATAAAAAAGTGGGGAGAGAGAAAAAAATTATGGTTGGATATTTTATTCTTATCTTTATGAGAGTGGGAGCTATCTTTTTAGGATGGGGTTACACCACATATAAAATATAAAAGAGAAAAGGTTTGTAATTGTATTATAGAAAATAGAAATTGTTCGGTAGTGAATTCAACACACTCTTTCGTTAAAAAATACACATTCACGTAATAAAGTGTCACACCAGTTTTAACAAATTTTGTTATAATAAACTCCAAAATCATTTTAACAAATGAATTTATACTTCAAAATCTGAACCTTATAAAATCGAAAATGTGATGAAGTTTACACCTCGTTTATATAATATAATTTATTTATATTTCGATTTAAAATCTTTAAAACAACTTATAATTTTTTTTTATTTACGAATAATACAATCATGGATAATGAGATCTCTTCACCATTTGAAATCTCAAGCAAATTGTTTGTATTCTTTTAAAAAAAAATTTACATAAATATTTTAAAGTCACAAAATATCGATGTAATTTTTTTTTATCTTAACATTATTATCAAAATTTTGGCTATAATACACATTCATATTTTTATTTCATTCTAATTATATTTTAAAATTATAAAAATGTGAATATTTACAACAATAGATACAAAGATTAACCTACATTTTATATTCTTATTTTGCTCTTAATTACATTTTAAAATTAAAATGAAAGAAAAAGTGTATAACAATATATAAAGGTACATATTTAATATTCTCATTTTATTCTTAATTATATTTGAAAATAAAATAAGTAAAAATAAACTACTCTAAATAATATATAATATATCTATACCATTGTATAAAAATCATATAAATTTCATTTTATAATGACTAAACTTTACCCTTTGTAAATAAAAAAATTTAATTAATGAAATAAATAGTTAAATAAATTTTCTTTATTTTAAAATAATTAAATAATTTTCTTTTTCTAAAATAATACCTACATAATATTTTAATATTTTTTATAAAATTATATGTATATATTTTAGTTGATATTTTTTTATTTTTAATCAATTATTCATAGAAATGATAAAATTTTAAAAATAATAAAATCGTATATTTTTATTAGTACATATACGCGGAAGCGAAGCATATGTGTTTTCTCTAGTAATATATAAAGAAGTGCACATTTTATATTCCTACCTTATTCCTAAGTATATTTTAAATTTAAAAAGTAAAAAGAAGTCTATAATAATATATAAATTGAATGGGTTTAGGGTTTCAACTAGAATTATTTAGCCTTCTTAATAAACTGCTGGGGTCCTGTGTCTATTGTTAGGAATTGCTGAATAAAATAGTTAAATTTGTAAAGCCCCACAGAGAGCCCTGCACCTCTGCCTCCAATTTTTTATTTTTTTATTTTTATTTTTTTATTTTTTTAACTTTTCTCTCTTTATATCTCATATTCCAAAATTTAATTATATTGTACATTGGTTTGAGGAACTAAGTATTATTTCTATTCAATTAAAATTTTAAATAAAATAAATTCATATTTATTTTAAAGATATTTTGTTTAGTGTATTTTCTTAAATTTTTGTCATCAATTCTTAGTAAGAATAATTAAGAAAAGTATTTTTCTTAACTTAATTAAGATTATACTAAAATTTTGACTTTGTTTAGATGACTTGTTCTAAATTCTTAGAGATTGGATTAATGTCACTTACTGGTTTTGAGGAATTATTTTGAGGATTGTCATCTATCGAAGCTAGTTTCAAGTTTTTCAATAATAACTTAGGTTAGAAGCTCTGGATGTGGAGGCACTTAGTTCAAAGTTTCAATTTCTATTACAAAAATTATTTATGATAAGATTAGTTGATTATGTATATAATATAAATTTTGGACGCATTAATCTTGCACTTCCATGGCTTCATTCTACACCTCCATATTGTTTCAAAATATCAAAAATATTTTTATTGGATTATACAGTTTCGATATACAATATTTGTATACCGGATTATACAATCTAATATGCAATTTTTTCTTTGTATACCGGATTGTACAATCTTGGCCGTACTCGATTGATCCTCCCTAACCAACTGAACCTCTGAGGCCGAAGTGCTCTCGCCCACTCCAATTGACGCAATAAACTCACTAGAAGAAATACCACCCGAAGACTCAAAAAAGTTGGACAAAGAAAACGTGGTTACCTTGAGGAATGAACAGGTTATTCCTAGCCGCTACAAAAGCTCAAGGGTGTCGAATATCAGAAAGTTTCAAGAGGCAAGTGTGGACCAAAGGTGCCCCAAACCCTATTTATAGTGTTTTAAGAATGATGAAAGACTCTTCATCTCCCAACTGTTGAATCCAAGAAGCATAAATCTTTATGCCATGCTTACATCAGTCCTAAAGCGACTTTTTGTCCCAATGCCTACTCGTAGCAACAACCCATCCCACGGGTGAAGACCAGACGCTCAATATCAAGGAGTTAATGACCATTTAAAATAAATGTTTAATTAAGACTACATGTCAGAGAATGACCTCATCCTAGAAACTTAAATATCTCGAAAACATGCATTTTTTGAGATTGGAGGGAAAGTGTACTGAGCAGACGATAACTAGTCCAGGAAGACACCATCCTACTTAGGAGTGACAACCTGTCAGTTAAACGTACGCGAGGTTTGAAACGAGATCAAGTATTCTGAAGCCAACCTCAACGAAATCAAACCTAAAAGCATTGCCACATCAAACATCTTGTCATTCTGACAATAATGATTCAAATATCTGCAAATATCCTGCTATTCTAATAGTAATGGTTCAAGTCTGAGGAGGGTCATTCAGTCACATCAAGTCATATTAGGTCACATAAAGTGAATAATACTTTTTCAACCTGTGAATATGATCTTCAATTCTAGAGAGAAGATACTTTTTCCATACCAGTTTTATAACTATCACTCCAACTTCTGTATATGTACTTGGATATCGAGGACTTTTTTGCGAGGACTCCTCTTGTTTGCAAATTGAAAGAACGAGAAATATCATTAGGAAAGCGACAAGTAATTGTTTAAGACCAAGATTAACGACATCAACACCCACAAGCTGAAAAACCCTCTTAGGTCAAGAGGGACTGGGAAATATCAACTCTTTCTTGCATATAATTAATTTTTTCCAAAGATAATATCCAAGTCCTTTAAGGCATGAAAATTAAATTAAGTTTGAACATGCATCATTCAACACTAATATAACATGTTGGAAAAAAAATATGAAACTACTACTTTAGATGTAAGTGTGAATACTGACAACCCACATAGTAACTCTAGCGAAGATATCCTCAATCATTCAATACAACTGTTGTAAACAAATGAGTGTCACTCCCAAATCATACAATAATCTCTAAGTTGATCTTATAATTAAAAATGCACCTTAAGAAAATTATCAAATTGTGAAGCCTCAAATTCATTAATGACAAACACTCTACATAATCTTTGTTTATTACTCTAAGGTGTATATTTTATTGTATCAAAACATGTAGATTCTTCCTAGATTTGCAATATCAAGCTAGGTGATTTAGATTTTAACATTTGAAGCAAGTAATCTTAGAAGAGGATTGCAGACATTTCCTGATGATGTGAGGTCCAACACATTTGTAACATTTTTAAGAACATTGTGACGAGATCCTAATCCTCTCTCTTTGGATTATGAGGGCTAGAAATATGATTTCCTTTGGTAAACTTTGTTATCATTTCCAAAAGAACCAAGTATATATATATATGCTCTAATCACTGTATTATAAGCCTTTATTACTTTGACCACCTAAGCTTTCTCAACCAAAGTTGAAACTCTTATATATAAAAGGATTACAACTATTAAACATAACATACTAATCATATATACACTATATTAGTCATATATATACAATCATCCTTAAATATTTGGCTCCCTTGTCCATATCCTACAACTAAAAATATACTAAAGACTTCTAATGATGTTTGACCTTTTAACAAGACAGACAAGATTGAGCTAATCATTTAAACATTGACACAACATGATATAACATATAACATAATATATATATATATATATATATATATATATATATATATATATATATATATATTAATCACACACCACTCTCACTCTAAAGAATACCAAAAAAATTACACGTGAATGACTTCTATGCAAGAATACAATAATCATAAACTACATATCAATAATTTAATATAATATATCACACTCGATGCTTTTAGAAAGACTCATATTAAACATGTCTCACTAGAGACTAACATCTAATTCATAGTACTCTGATTTCATTTCAATCAAAATGGTAACATACGAACATATAATTCTTTCATCATATACATCATTTCAATTCCATCATGCATAATCATATCTATCAAACAATTCAAAATTCACAATATTTAAAAACAACTCTTGTTTATCAAGCTATCAATATAACAATTCATATTATATACATTATCAACGAATTTCATCGTAAAACATCTTTGTAATAGAAATTGAAACTTAGTACTAAGTTCTTTCAGAGTCAGAGCTTCTAACTTAAGTTACTATTAAAAAAATTAAAACTAGTTTCCCTTGCCTGAGATAACGATCTCAAAAAAATTCCTTCAAACTAATCAGTGACACCAATCCAATCTCTAGGGATCTAAAACAAATTATCCAAATAAAACCAAATTTCATTATGATCTTAGTGAAGTTGAGAGAAATATTTTTCTCATTTATTCCTAACAAGATAGATAACAAAAAATTAATATATATATATATATATATATATATATATAATAAGATATCTTTAAAACAAATAAAACTTATTCTATTTGAAATTTTGATCAAACAAAAATATTCTTGACTTCACAACTACTATGAGTAAATTATGAAATAAATGAGACATAGAATAAAGAGAAACTTAGGAGTTAGAGAGAAGAAGAAATAAAAAAGATGGAGACAGTAGGTGCAGGTTTTACTGTAAAGAAGTACTATTTTTTTATTCCTACCTTATTCCTAATTATATTTTAAATTAAAAAAAGTAAAAAAAGTCTTTAATAATATATAAATTGAATGGGCTTCAACTAGAATTATTTAGCATACTTAATAAAATAGGATATGTTTTAAAAAGTGAGATTGAGTCTTAGAATTATAACTCGAATCCTAGACCTCTATTGTCTATTATTGTATTTTAAGCTTATTAATATTAATACTTAGAGATTTACAAAGACCTTATTCATTTGCATGTTTTTCTTTGTTATGTTCATGTCCTACAAGTAGAAGATGAATCAACTTAGTAGAAGTTTTTTCAGAAAGTTTTAAGAGATGTTCTTTTAAGATGTTAACTTGGAGACAACTTAATTTTAATATCATTGTGAGACTTTAAATATACTAATAGTCTTTCGTTATGATGTAACTTTTATTATTAGGCAGAATTGTATAATATACATCTATATATTTTTGTTATATACTTTGAATAATTATAAAGATAAAATGTTAGCATACATATATATTATATGTATATTTCTGATATCATGTTATGATTAATATTCTCTGTAAGAAAATTTTGATGAAAACAAATTATTTTCAATTTCTAATTAAATAATAAATATTTATATAATAGTTTGGGTGTTAGAGGCAACATTGGAATGTCATCTAAGAAAGCACCCATATACTCTTACACTACTTGCATGTTCATGATTTGCTCATTATCATTGACCATTACCTAAACCATTAACATATTGCATTTTCCATCATCTTGTATTTCTCCAAAAAAGGATGTTAAATTAAAAGTTTCCTTTTTCTCTAGGGTTGGGAAAGATGAACCCCTTCTTACCACAAACTATTATGATGTGATTAGCAGATAATCAATTTATTCCAAAGATAATATCAAGTCCTTTAAGGCATGAAAACTAAATTAAGTTTTAACATGCATCCTTCAACACTAGTAGAACATCTTGGATAAACAAAAGATGAAACTACTACTTCAGATGCAAGTGTGAATACCAACAAGCCACACAGTAGCTCTTGTGAAGGTATCCTCAATCATTCAATACACCTATTGGAAGCGGATGAGTGTCATTCCAAATTTATAAAATACTCTCAAAGTTGAGCCCACAATAAAATATGCATCTTAAAGTAAATTATCAGATTGTGAAGCCTTAACAAGCACCCTTTCTGGTCTTTGTTCATTACTAAGGTGTATATTGCATTGTATCAAAAGAGGTAAATCCCTTCCTAGATTTGCAATCAAATGCTATATGATCTAGCTTTTAACATTTGAAGCAAGTAATCTTACAAGAGGATTGTGGACATTCCTAGATCATGTGAGGTTCAACACATATGTAACATTTTAAACAACATTATGATGAAGTCCTACTCCTCTCCCTCTAAATTATGAAGGCTAGAAATATGGTTTCCTTTGGTAAACTTTCTTGTCATTTCCAAAATGTGCTTTAATCACCTTATTACTAGCCTTTAGTACTTCAACCACCTAAGTTTTCTTAACCAAAGCTGCTCTAATCACCCTATTACCAACTTTTAGTACTTTGACCACCTAAGTTTTCTCAACCAACGCTAGAACTCTTATATATAAAAGGGTTACAACTACAAGCATATCAAACATAACATAAAGTCATATATATATATATATATATATATATATATATATATATATATATATATATATAATA
>Ga0209700_109590_pt1 | contig 11017 bp, 7 predicted proteins | sample SiratroredBW_FD_187528 | JGI IMG/M metagenome (GOLD analysis project Ga0209700, IMG submission 187528) | Root nodule microbial communities of legume samples collected from California, USA - Siratro red BW (SPAdes) (version 2) | ecosystem: Host-associated > Plants > Roots > Nodule | place: USA...
GAGATTGATAGACATGTCTCCACTAGATTTTGAGTATGCACATGCAAACCTTTGGAGCCCAACACGAACTTAAACTCGTGGTGAAGGGTGTTATTTCTTTACTATCATAGACGATTACTTGTGAAGGGTGTAGATTTATATCTTTAAAAGTAATACTGAAAATTTTCAGAAATGTAAGGAGTGGCATACCATGATTTATAATTGTTAGGTAATCAAACTTAAAGTACTTAGAACTAACAATGGATTGAAGTTTTTATCAAAATAGTTTAATGATTTTGGAAGAAAAGAAGTTAAAAGGAGGCATGATATAACAGTAGTACACTTAAAAAAATGGTCTTGCTAAGGATAAATAAAACCATTATGGAGTGTGTAAGGAGTATGTTATTGGGAGCTGGTTTGCCTAAGTCCTTATGAGGGAAGCTGTAAACATTATCATCTATTTGGGAAGCCATTACATTTTTTTTTATCCGCATGAAGCCATTAGATTATGATAATCTGAGGGGGTTTAGCATCTTAACATTTGCACATGTTAAGAAAGATAAATTGGAAGCTGATATGAATGTTATGATGTTGGAAGGATCTTTATCAACTCAAGAGGTGTTTGTAGAACTCAGAACCCATGGAACACATGGTTTCATTGGTAGAAACAATGAAGAAGAATCGAAAACCCATTCAGCAATGTAAGAAATGTATTAGAAAACAAGAACAAGTAAAGAAATGAAAGTAAAAATTGACTGAAAAGAGAAAAGTGGGAAGAACACACCACCTTGAACGGAGAAGTCCAAGGATAAGTACAAGAGGATTTTTCACTTGAGAAAGTTTTTCAAGATAAGAACCAAAAACAAGAGAAGAGAAAAATTCAAACTCTCACAAATTCTCACAAAAGAGAATTTATTCACATTCCAAGATTGTGTTTTACAAGAGAGATCGTCCTTATGTAGAATGAACTTTGGTCGTGGGAAGAAGAACGAATAAGAAAACAGCTAACTTTGCTAATCAAGAGTTAACTCGCTAAATTATGTTTAAAAATTCTTAATCCCTTGAAATTAGGGAATGTACATGATAGTTCCTAAAAATTAGAGAATTGTAATGATTACATTGAAAAACAATGATTACTTGGAGAAACATGCACATGTGGCACCACCTTAAGAGTTCCAAGAGTCACAAGTATGTCTTGAAAGCTTGAAGATTCAAATAGAGAAATCCAGCTAATCCATTTGCTCGTGTGAATGTCATGTGCTAGTTTTAAAAGTTCTAAAAGACACTTCTAACTCTCTACAATTTAGAATATAGTCTCTCAAGTTGCAACCATCAAATACTTACTTATCTTAAGTTCCTCCTAAAATCTAAGAACTACTCATATACAATTCTTTAATTCATATTCTTTGATACTTATATTTGTTTCTTCTTCTTCTTTGTTTTTATTTGTCATGGTTCTTTTATTTATACTTCTTATCTTCTCTTATCTTTTTTCAACAAGCTCTTCTTTATTCTTATTTATATCATAAGCACTAGAAGAGAAATGTATCGCTCATTAGGTACACTCAAGGATTTAAGGGGTGTAAGTTGTAAAGGTTGGAACCTAGGGAAACTAGATGTTTGATGAGACTTGGATGACTATAATGTATAGAGGTCCAAAGAAAGGCAAGGAGAAAACTCATGTTGAAGTTGAGTCTTATGGCTTTTATTTTTCACTTGAAAAGGTTAGAACGTGTAGATTTGAACTTCTGACTATCAACTTACGTGTAATAGAGAGAGGAGGATTATCAAACTAACATAACAGTTTGGGTATGTTGAAGATGAATCACACATGGACACTTGTTGATCTACCTAAAAATCAAAAGATAATTAGATCCAAGTAGGCATTCAATAAGAAGGAAGGAATACCAGGTGTGGAGAAAGAAAGGCGAGAATGGTGGCAAAAGGTTTTACACAAGTAGAGAGGATAAACTATAATGAAATGTTTCCACCTGTGGTAAAATGCTATTCGACAAGAATTTTGATGTCAATTATTAATTAGTATAATCTGACGTTGGAGCAATTGGACGTTAAAACAACTTTTTTGCATGGTAACTTGAAAGAGATTGTCTACATTCAACAATTTGAGGGTTTGTTGAAGGAAAAGGAAAGATGTGTCTCTTGTGTAGATCATTATATGACTTGAAACATAGTCCTCAACAATGGTACAAGAGGTTTGATGATTTCTTAAGGTAAACATGGTTTCTGAGGAGTAGTTGATAGTTGCGCCTACATCTTGAGAAGAGAGAAAGAAATGTGTTGTTCTAATTGCTATATGCAGATATATCCTTATAGCCAATCGACGTAAAAATGATATAAAAGAACTCAAAGAAAAATTAAGCTCAAAGTTTGAGATGAAGAATCTTGATCCAACAAAGCAGATACTTGGAATGAATATATAAAAGTATTAGACAGTTGGAGTGTTGCGTCTATCCTACCAAGGATAGTAGAAAAAAAGGTTGTCGAGAGGTTTATGATGCATGAATTTAAACCTATAGGTATACCTTAGGGTCATCAAACGATGCCCCCAATTACCCAAGCTCCTAGATCTATAAGATAGGAAGGAGCTACAAAATATTCCATATACTAATAGAATGGAGAACATCATATATGGAATGTTGTGAGCAGATTGGATTCTTAATGTACTCATTGGAAAGCTTTGAAGTGGGTCTTGAGATATTTAATAATATTGTCTAGACTATTGTATAGATAGTTTACTAGATGCTATAAAAGTGTTTGTAGATCCACACTTTGACGTTGTCAAGTATTTTATGTAGCAAGATTAATACAATGCAGCAAGTGTAGTCCATTCTAAGAAATGTCAAAACTATTTGATTCTAAACTTTTTTTGAATTAATGGAATCTTCAGAATCTAAAATTTGGAGTTTATGAGAATTAATTGATGTAATAAGAGAATTTAAAATACATAAAACTCAGTAGAATACAGATTTAAAATGTGTTGACGACGAAAAAGAATACAAATAAACGAATAGGAAAAAGAGGAAGAGAGGAAGAAGAGAAATGTTGACAAGAACTAAATCTTCAAAAATATTAAATCAACCTGGTTCACTTTACTTCAACAATGCATGGTATCCAGAATTATTGCATTTCCTAAACCATATGCAATAGTGACTTTCCATATTAAAGACATTAAATAAGAATTTGTTGTCATTGTTATATCTTCTCTTTGGCATAAAGTTTGTAATATTTTATTACTTGAACTTGCTTATAAAAGACCATGAGTTGCACACATCTACAACAAGTGAAGAATCAAAATTCAGTGAATGAAACATTGAGTGATAATTCTTTTCTCCTTTTCCGTGTGTGTTGTTTTATTTTTATAATTTAATAGCTGATCCATCCTCTTAATAAGAACAATCTATTATATCATAGACAAATTTACTGAAACGTGAATCAGTGATGAAACACCAACGAACATAATATTTACTAATCTATTTTTGCATTTTCAATTACATATAGATCATTATTCACTTAAACGTCAGTCTTATGCAATAATTTTTAATGAATAGGATATGCACACGGAGAAAATGGAGATGTAGCTTGTGATGGGTACCACAAGTATAAAGTGAATACGCTTAGCCTCATTTATTTTTTCTCATTAATGTATTCCTTGAGTTGTGATTCTCGCATGTGTGGAAGATTAGAGAAGATTGAGGCAAAAGCTGGTCAAATAATAGAAGTTTAGCGTCTATTTTGTTCAACTGTTAAAGTGTCAGTGTAGCACCGTTTGATCTTAATTGTTTTCCCTAAAATATATGTAATGCAGGAAGATGTGAGGCTAATGGTGGAAACAGGACTTCAAGCCTATAGATTTTCTATATCCTGGTCCAGACTGTTACCAGGTATGATACTCAACAGAAACCCTTGAATTTTATTTTATATATCTCTATTTCTTTGAAGAGTAAAACCTTTCTCAGCACTTTCAAAAATGCTTATGTTTCTACTCAGATGGTAGAGGACCCGTCAATCCCAAAGGATTACAGTACTACAACAATCTCATCAATCAGCTCACCAACAATGGTTATACTTAAATTCGGGTTTCTCAATTAGCCATGCATTGTATTTGACTCCAAATAAATAAACAAATTGGAAATTTATTCTAATTATACAACTAATATAGTTACCTTTTTCCGTGGAGCAGGAATCCAACCACATGTCACGTTACACAACTACGATCTTCCACAGGTTCTTGAAGATGAATATGGAGGATGGGTTAGTGGTAACATCATGTATGCTTCTGATCTCTTGTACCTTAATGCTATTCAAATTAATTCATGAAACTTTGAGTCATCTTATATGGAAATTCTAGCTACTCGTAACAATGGGTGTGTGCGTTCACTTTTGTCTAGCATACAAGTTCCTTATATTGAATCATAAACAGAATCGAAAAATACTAAAAGAAAAGTCACTTGGATGTAAATGCAGAAGAGACTTCACATACTATGCTGATGTATGTTTTAGAGAGTTTGGCGACAGAGTCTTGTATTGGACAACTGTCAACGAGCCCAACGTTTTTGCCTTAAATGGTTATGATCTGGGAACCACCCCACCGCAACGGTGTTCTCCCCCATTTTGTGCTATAACGAGCAATACGGGCAACTCAACATATGAACCCTACTTGGCAGTTCATCATATTTTGCTAGCTCACTCTTCAGCTGCTAGATTGTATCAGAGAAAATACAGGGTATATCACCTAATGTTACATATTTATGTTTAAATGGCAAAAGCTTCAACAGGTATACTTTGCATTAAACTCAAAAAATTAGTCTTCAGTGTAATACATTACAATTTTTCGTGTGAAGAGTTTTCAATTATTATCTCTTCATAAATTTTTATTATCTAAAAGTTATTCCTACTATGATTTTGGATTAATTGACCATTTAATGTTGTCTACTAATAATGCATAAAAATCAAACTCTTAAACTTACCAATCTTTATCTGACTCTCAATCTCCATATATTGACTTTTATTTTTCTCACATCCAAACTTTGCTGGAAAAGAATGTTCTTCTTTTCTAAGAAACTTGTCAGTGCAGAACAAACAACATGGATACATTGGTATCTCTATCTACTTGTTCGGGCTTTTTCCTCAAACAAATACAGAAGAAGACAGGGAAGCAACTCAACGAGTCCGTGACTTTTTGGTTGGTTGGTAAGCAACATACCCTAAAATTGGTTTGTTTTACTTCTTTCTTCCCCTTATTCTTAGATCATGAGGTGCATATTTATGACTGAATTTCTATCCGTTAACCTTCTGATGCTATTTTATCTTCTTAAAGATTGTTTTCTTTAATTCGACATACTAATACATGTGTTCAAGAATAATAAACATGGCAGTTTTACAAGTATGCTTTGACATTGCAGGATTATGGAACCCCTACAATATGGAGACTATCCAATTTCCATGAAGACAAATGCAGGTGTAAGAATTCCAGCCTTCACAACTCGTGAATCTGAACAAGTCAAGGGTTCATTTGACTTTATAGGAGTCATTCACTACAACAGTGTCAATATAACAGACAATTATGACGCCCTTAAGAACCAACTGAGAGATTTCAATGCAGACATGGCGGCAAAGATTTGTAAGTACTTCCTCAAGCTTATGGATAGTGAAGTTAGTAAGAGATTAAAGTGTTAAAAGTTCAAATATGAGTTAAAATTCAAACATTGAGTAGAAACAGGGAAGTTTGAACAAGAAAAGAAAAGACATACATGGCTTCTTGGTACAAAAGTTTCCAACCTTTTCACATCATTTACCATTTCACTCTAACAATAATGTAATACCCCTTACATAACTTAGTGATCTATTTGATATCATAACAGAATAATAAAAAGTTGGACAATGTTGTAGAATGATTTAACATTATAATGACTTGTCGTTTTTCTGGTTTTGCAGCAAATATGGATCTGTTTTCCAATGTAGAGGTAACAATAAAATAAAAAAAATACACTTAAATTGGTTCTATTATTTAGATTATCCATTGTGCAAATAATTGACTTTTCTCTTTACTTGATTCAGTTCCCTGTCACACCATGGGGTTTGCGGGAAGAATTGAAGAAATTCAAGCTCCTTTATGGCAATCCTCCTATATTCATTCAGGAAAATGGTCTCTCTCTCTCTAAGATTACGTATAATTGCAATGAATATTGTTTAGTAAAATCAACCTTTGATGTTATACGAATTGGATATTAAGCTTAGGGTTATAGTTCTATTGTAGTGAACAAAGCAACTTGATTACATTAGGCATTTTTGTTTCAACCATGTTTATTCCTGCTTATACTCGTTACCCACTTTATTAATACATGTGTAACTAACACTGCCATTTGTTAATGGCGTACTGCGCTAACTTGTATTTTCCTATATAAAACACCTTTAGACTTAGTTGCATAGAAATTTACTCAATAATTTAGAGTACATATGTATCAATGGTAAACTAGGAAATCCTGTTGAACGAGTTACTCATTAAATTTTGGATTGTTAGGTCAACGGACAGCAAGCAATTCGTCACTACAAGACGTGTCAAGGGTGAAATATTTGCATGGATATATTGGTGGAGTGCTTGATGCCTTGAGGTATGTTACCACTGCTCTAATTCATGTAATACATCAAATTTTTTTTAATCATTTCCATAGGAATTCCCTAAGTTGATGGACTAGCTTTTGTTTGTGACTAGGGAATCTAAATTATGGATAACTGATCTATTGAACTATATTGTTTATAACTACTCTTGAGAAGTGACTCATTTAAAGAATTTATCGAACAAGCCCAGAACACACGGTGACAAGCAAAAGAACATAAATCCTTGAAATAGAAATAACAAAGTGGTTATCATTAGATTGTAAAGTAGTTTATTCTTCTGAAAATGTTCACATAAACACCACTTATGTGTTCTCTGATATTCTACATCACCCCAAAATTTCTCAGAGATGGATTAAACATAAAGGGGTATTTTGCCTGGTCTTTCCTGGATTTGTTCGAGTTGTTTGATGGATACAAGTCTAGCTTTGGCCTATACTATGTTGATAGGGATGATCCAGAGTTGAAGAGACACCCAAAACTCTCTGCAAAATGGTACGGCCAATTTTTGAAGAATAGAAACACTTCAATAGTTGGAATTGTTGAACTTGAGAAGGATTCCTCTCTCGTTTCAATTGGCCACTTATTTGAGTAGGTTCTCTATTTGTTTTCATGAAAAAAATCATTGCATAGAAGTGGTATTATTATGCTTACTTTCCCTTACATGCATAACAAAAGAATAAATTTTGAGAAATCCTAGATACTAGGCAAATTTTTATTCATATAGCAAAAGAAGGATGGAGAGAGCTGGCAAGTAAAGCAAGAGATTATGACATAGCATATGATTTGCCATGTTAAAGACAAGGGAGATTTCAAATAAGAGTATAGTTTTGGGCAGTGATTTTCTGTTTTTATACTCACTTTCCTCTTTCCCCTACCTCCTTTTTTCTACAAAGTGCTTTTATGAAAAATCTGTCCACATTTATAACAAACTAATTGGATTTGAAAAAATTTTATCCAATACAAATTAATTACTTAAGAACAAAATTATTTTTATCTTCAATCGTCTCGTCGTATAAATAATTAAATTGACCAAAAAGAAAAACATAAATTTATCTAAGGAAAATAAAAACTTAAATAACAACTAACTCAACTTTTTAAAAGATCTCATTAAATAGGTTTGAGTCCTTTAATATATCTATTCTATCCTTTATTTTAGTCCCTCAATTTTTTTTGTTTTTCTATTACTATAAAATAAAATTATATTATTTTAATTCTTATATTGAATGTTATACTGTTAAATACTGTGGAAGACAAAAATGAAATCAAAATATTATATTGACATTTCATTGTCACTTCTCATGATAAAAATGTAAAAATGTATCCAGTAAAACTGTAAAAGTTTATAATGCTATTCGTATATAGATTATTTTTGTTTCTTTTTACTACCACTAAAGAATATAAAGTGACCTGTTTTTTTTTTCAATTCCAACTTCCAAAGACCACATATCATCATATCCGGAAGTAGCATCCACGAGAAAAAGTTATTTATACTTCACGGCTTACAATTCCCACAAATAAAAATATTTTTACCATCACAAATGAAATTAGTGATAGAGGGACAAAGTATTTAAAAAGTCAAATCCTTATCCCATTAGCACATAGGAAAGACAACAAACTTATCTGAAAAATTAATTGTAAAAAAACTAGTATGCAAGAAAAATTAATTGTAAATAACTAGTATGCAAGATTTATCTCTAATACTGAGACAATTTCACTTTTAAATACTTTTAAGAAAAAAAAATAATAACACGTAAAAGTAGTAGCCATCATCAATTTTATTTTACTAAAAATGTTCATCCTTGTTGTCAACCTTGGGATGTCAAAAGTAAAATAAAGATTGAGTAAAATTCTAAAAAAACAATAATACGAATAGTAACAATTTTCAAATTTATTTTTTAAAATGTAATAATACTGTGTTTAAAATTAACTTGTAATATTTGAAGACAGGTGGAAAAAATATTGGAACACTAGTTTGTAATTGCTTATAACTCTTAATAAGACTCATTCACTTTAAAATATGCTAAAATGTATATCTAAGAGTTTATTTTTGAAATAAAAAGACAAAACTGCAATCTAAAGTTATTTTTAATTTGTTAAAAAACAAGTTAAGTTGGATTATAACTGTTTTGGAAAATGGGTTAAAAATTTTAAACCAATATAATGTTAGGTTAAAGTTTTTTTTTTTTCTTGACACCAATTTATCACATTATATTTAAGGTGAGATTGTCTCCATATCACTTAAAATTAGAAGTATAACTAATTTATTTTTCTTTAAATTGAGAGGACGATGAGAACTAATTACCTGTCAAAGACATTTTACAAAGCAAAAATATTAATAAAATTCATAATACATAGTGTTTTCCTTTTTCATATAAAGAAATTTTTTCGAATTCTTTATCAAGACAGAAATCAAAATAAAACAAAAAAAAATAAGAAAATCCAAGTATTACCAAGACCTATTGTTTTTACTTGATTTAAACTACCAAAGATAATCCGTAATTTGATTCTTAACCTTCTTCTATCACCGTATTCAGTTCGTTCTTGATCGGTTATCTTCATTGGTATGATCGGATTATTTCTCAGCTGAAGGTGATCCAAAAAATATTCTTTGTGATACTGTAAAAAAGCACCATGCAGTAATGTTGGTTGTGGGTAGTCATGGTTATGAGGCTATAAGAAGGTAGAATCTTACTTTGCAATCTTGGGTACCTAAACAATATTTAGTTGCCAAGAACATGAACAGAATCTAATTTAACCCTCTAAATTCTGACTTGCAAGATAACTTATTATAGTTCAGATCACATGACACTTAGAGTTTCGCCAATTTTTTCTTGTAAATTGAGAATCTTGATTAAATATTATATAAAAAGTGATTATTGTACTCAGGGGCTCACTGCATAATAAAGATCTCACTGCATAATAAAGATCGTGAAGAAGTCAAAAATCAAACACTGATCTACATTGCCTGCGCCTATGTAGTATAACAATAAACACAATCCTTTCATGAGGAAAAGATAATAATAAAAATTTATAGTTATAGTTGTTTTATGACTATGGCATACTTGTCGTTATGGTTTAATACTTACATATACGGTTAAAGATGAAGTCATCAAACCATTCCGACTATATTTTGTACACAAAAAGTTCCTTAAGTAAACATGTTTCTTTTTAATGATCAATATACGAGTCATTTTTTCTAACTTAAATCAAACCAAGATAATAGGTCTGACTAATATTTGAACTTTTTATATTTAATTTTTACTTTTGTCTCTATTAATGAATTTGAATTTGAGAAAATTTCTTTACATAAACACAGAAAAAGACTATGTATAATGAATGAATCTTATTCATACTTTTACTTTAGTAAAATAGTCTTTCAAAATATTTTGATCGCCTTCTCAATTTAAAGAAAAATAAGTAAATAAAATAAATTAGTTATACTCGTAACAGAAATAAAAATTAAATATAAGAAGTCAAAGTATTACTCAGACCTATTATCTTTGCTTGATTTAAATTAAAAAATAATAACTCATATATATTGATCATTAAAAAGAAACATATTTATTTCTTGTAGTTGGAATGGTTCCATGACATCCATCTTCAACAGTAAAATATATATGTAAGCATTAAAACATAACAACAAGTATGTCATAGCCATAGCTACAAATTTTAATAACAACAAGTATGCCATAGCCATATAACAAGCATAGTTACAAATTTTAGTGAGTATTATTATTTTTCCTTTGCCTAAGAGGATTATGTTTATTGTTGTACTGCACAGACGCAGACAACGTAGATCAATGTTTGATTTTAGACTTCTTCAAGATTATTGTGCAGTGAGCATGATGAACACAATACTCACTTACATTGCCTAAAACCGTCCGACAAAAGAAAAAGTTTAAGTTTTGAAATGAAGTTTGTTTATGACAACCATTAATGTAAAAACATTCAATGAAATAGAAACAAAAAATTTTGTCATAGGTGAATGATCATGCAAAGAGTTTGCTACCAGTACAAAATTTAGTATATACAATAGCCACTAGCATACAAATAAGATAACAAAGAAAAATTAATGGTCTACTAGATAACCCATGATTTTAACAAATCTTTTTATATAATGTATAATCAAGATTTTCAATTTATAAGAAAAAATTGACAAAGAATATTTCTTGAATCACCTTCCACTATTTCTGTCAACCACATTATGTACCTGACAAATAATTTCATCATAACAATCATTATAACTGGTCAAGAACGAATAGAATAGGGTGATATAAGAAGGTTAAGAGTAAAATTACAGATTTCTCCAAGCAAAGTTGTATGGCTGAATCGATTACTCTTGGAGCAATCTCTCACAATAGTCACTTACATTACCTAAAACCGTCCCACAAAAGAAAAA
>Ga0209700_109594_pt1 | contig 11010 bp, 5 predicted proteins | sample SiratroredBW_FD_187528 | JGI IMG/M metagenome (GOLD analysis project Ga0209700, IMG submission 187528) | Root nodule microbial communities of legume samples collected from California, USA - Siratro red BW (SPAdes) (version 2) | ecosystem: Host-associated > Plants > Roots > Nodule | place: USA...
CTCAAAATTTACAAATTATTTATCTTGAGAAAGTAATTAAGTATCTAAGTGTGACTTTAAGTCCCACATTAAATAAAAATGAAAAAGCTAAACAATATATAAAAAAAAAATCCATAAATTTATTGTGAAAAAGCTAAACAATATATAAAAAAAAAAATCCATAAATTTATTGTCTTAAAGTTTTAAGTTAAAGATAGTGTCATTCTTTTATGTATCTTTGACTTATTTCTTTTTTTTAGATCTTTCAACAACCACAAGTGGTATCATAAATAAAACACAAAGATAGGAAAAGGAAAAAAAATATTTCTTTTCTTGGTTATTCAATAACATGAAAAAAAAAAAAACTCTTCTTAAATTCATACTTTTTTGTTTTTCACCATTTTGAGAAGAAAAAGAGAATGACGTATTTTGTTGTATTTAAAAGACAAGATTACGTTCGCTTTTGTATATCCCTCCTTTTCATCAAATGTGTATTTAAACTACAATTAAACAAGAGAAAATAAAATTTTCCTTTTTTATTTTCTTTTTACTTTTCTTTTCATGATCACATGTGCTGGGAGTGCCTACTCTGTGACACAATAATAGATGTGAAAACATTCTACTAAGAAAAGAAAAGGATTTTACTATAGTGGTGCATTTGATGGATAGATTTAGCCGTGAGAGAGTTTATAAATATTCAATTAATTAAATATCTAGACTTCAAATAGAAAAAAATAAAACAATATGAGAAGTTAGTGATGACACAGAATGAGTCCACTTGAATATATTTATTTTTGTCTTAGAAATAAAAATTCATATTACTTTTTATCATGTATGAAATTTGTATATTATTTTTATTTGTATGGAATAGTAGATATACGAGTCTGTCTATTAAAGCTTATTTATATTCTTTTCTTTAATGTTATGTATTAAGAAAGATACTTACATGAACATAAAAATAAAGTACCAGTAATAATTTTATATATGTTAAGTAATTACAGAAAAAAAATAATTATATATAATTGAAATATCATGACAACTAAAATATTTATTATTTTTCCAAATAATAAGAGGGAATGTACTATAGAAATTTTAAAGAATATAGTAGATATCAAATGAGTAAAACTGTTAAGAGAAAATGAAAAAATGCACTTTCAAATAAAACGAAAATATGAACTAACGAAAAAATAAAAGATAATTTTTTATATTGTTTAATAAACTAAAGATTTACTTAATTTTGAATAAATTAAGAGTAAGATATTTTTACAAGATAAAAAGTAAATAATAAATAAAAATATTAAAAAGATAAAATGTGTGCTCTAAAATATATTTAATTCAATAAAATAAAAATTTGTATTTCTTTAAGCGCAATACATAATTTAAATATAACTGTCAAATATCTAAAATAGTTTAAAATATCTTAAATATATAAATGAACTTGATAGATGTCCAATAATAAAAAGAGAAAATAAAAATTTGTATTTTTTTAAATGCAATATATAATTAAATATAACAGTCAAATAACTAAAGTAGTTTAAAATATCTTAAAGATATGAATAAACTTAGATATCCAATAATAAAAAGAAAAAAAATTGTAATAAAAGAAACATCTTTAAAAAAAAATGAAACCATCTAGTTAGCTAATACATTTAGAACTTTTTAATAATTTAAAACAATAACCAATATAAAGCATATGCAAGTCAGTTTACCATTCTATAAAGTATTGTGATGACAATAAAAACTAAAATATTAAACTTTAGAAAAAAATTATGAATGTCAAAGATCGCACATTATTTATAATAAAGCTACCATTTGCTAATAAAGATTTAAAAGCAGCGTTTGATAACAATGATAAAAAAAATAACAAAAAGATAAATATGTCTATCAAAATATTTACATTTACAGAATACAACATATATTAACCTCTACACAATATCATAAAAAAAATTAGTTAAACGCTTAAAAAGAATGAAATTCATAACCCTACTATATTTAATCCATGTAAACCGACTAAAGATATAAAAACAAAGACCTATGAACCATTGATTTAAAATCATTTAAAGATTGCAAAGTACTTTAATTAAAATTAACATCAAAATCATCTTGTCCACTTTACATTTACTTAGTTTAGAGGAGATAAATTCATATCAAAAGAGCAGGGAATGATATGCAAAACTGGGAATAATACTCTATTAAAGGACTAAAGGTTAAGATTATAGAATAGGAAATTAAAAGAAAAATGAAATAAACTTCTACATTTATAAACTAATTCATAAAAATTTTCTGACATAATATTTTTAAATTATTATTCTAATTTATATATAAGCTATTTTTAACTCATAAAGAAATTCCCCATTTTTTCACCTAAAATTGTATATAAAGAAATTTGTTTTAACATGTCCAATAATATTAAAACTATAACATAAATGAATAGCATTTATTCCTCCTCCCAGTAGTATTTACAAAAAAAGAATAAAAGAATTATCACATTACACTTAGAATAGTATCACGTGTGTATTAACTGTATATAATATTTGTGAAAGATATGTCATTTACAGTTGAAGTGAAACAATATTGAACTTGAAGAGCGTAACTTGCCTTCAAAATGGTATTTTTGAACAATGTAGTCCATTAAGGATAATATTACATTTTGCCAATAAATTGAAATCAGAAGAATGGATAATTGGTTCTGTGGGCGTAGTTGAAGTATAGTAAAAGAAAAACAACTTTTCTTTAATTCATTTCAGTCCATTAGTTTATATCTTTTTTCTTGGACACCAGTGACTCCCATTTGTATCTCAATTATCGTATGAAGAGGAACCTGGAAATCACAATCTCAAGTTAGATATCTTCACCATATTCATCATCATTAACCAAGTGATCATTTATCCAGCTGACATGATGAACACCACCAAAATTTGTAAAGAAAAAGTAAATAGAAGTACAAGTAAGGCAATATTCATTCCATTTATCAACCAGAAACTGTAGTTTATGCTTTGTAAACTCTTCTTTGATTTAGTACTTGAGATTGTACACATTGATAGAAATGATTGATTCTCTCTAGACATGTTGTAGCCTATGTAGCACGGACACAACGCAGACACGGATACCAACACAGACACAGACATGAACATGCACATGGATACGAAGACACATGTAATCTCCAAAATATAAGACACGGAGACATGAATCTATATATTACATCACTATAAATTATATGAATTGACAATTAAGATTTATGTATTAAAAAATCATCTATGAATAAGATTAACCAAATATAACAAAAAAATGAATCTAATTCATCTTTCTAAAATCCAAAAAGTGAAAAGAAACATATATAATTTAAATATTTCTGATTATATATATGAATTGTTTCTTATCTCTATAGTAAATTTGAGATTTAAAAAACTATTGTATTAGTCCCTTTTAAAATTATATTAGAACTGTGTTAGAATGGTCAGGTATCCAAGAAAATGTCTTTTGAATAGAACACTTCACCGACACGTGTCGTATGAGTGTCGTACGCGTGTCAGTGTCTGATGTGTGTCGGACACGGAACATGTTATTTAAAAAGACGTGTCCCAGCTTGGTGTCTATGCATCATTTTGTATAAAGAAAACTTATGCAATATAAGCCATTGTTCTCCAATCAACTTTGAAGTTTCACTGCCATAAAATAATTTCATTAAATAAAGTATTACCAAGATAAAACTCCAAATCTGATTGGAGAATAGTAACATCAAGACTAATGATATTGTGTTTTCTCCTTTTCTTATCAAGAATTGTGAGGCCATATTCGTTGTTCTTTAAATATTTGCAACCAAGTCAATTAGACCAAAGCATCATTCAACTCCATGTTTCATATGCAACCATCTAATGAACATATATGATAGAAGTTCAGCTAACCTCAATATGCGGAATTTCATTCAAAGGCCTGTCAGCAAAATATGCATATAGTGCCCTCAAAACTGCCTGCAATTAGAAAGTATCGGAAAACCTCAGTGACTAGAACAAGTCAACCATAGAAGCAGGGATTTAGCTTAATGTCTTGTGTAGAACCTGGTGAGATATCACAACAACAGGTGCTCTTTGTCGCTCAAGCTCTATAATTACAGGTTCTAACCTGTATTATTAGTAAAACTGGAGTTATTTGCATCAAGCAAGTTGAAGCAAGGAGCTAAATAATGTTCATAACATAAAATGTACCTTTGAATAACATCCAAGTAAGACTCGCCACGAGGATAACGATACCTAAGCTTGTCCATCTTGCGGGACCTGTAATATGAAAGGAAGAGGGGTGGATAATAGCCACGACTTAATTATATTCTAACCCCAAAACAATAGAAGTTTCACACTGTGCTTATTTGATATCTGATACATTTAGCTGCATTCACTTGCAAAGAAGAAAGAGAGTACAAGTTTGCAACGTACTCATATTCCTCTGGCATGTTTTTCTTGATTTCAGCGTATGTCATACCATCACACACCCCTGCATTTATCTCATCAAGTGCACGCCATTGTATCTAACATATAGATAGCAGGTCATAATGTGTAAATTTGTGAACCTATTTCTTGTGAGATAAATAACATTACAGTACACAAAAATAAGCTTAAGATTGACAGTTACCTTAGGAAACCCAACAATTGGACTTGCTGTGAGAATTGTTCGTTGTAGTGTGCTAGTCCAAATCTAGACAAACCAGTTACAAAATACCACAAATCACCCATCACTTTAACACTTGCTTATATTTATACATGCTGTTTAGCAGATTCCTATAATCATTGGCACTAGAACACAGTTCAACGTAAATGTTATATGCAGATTTAGCAGACAAGTACTTAGCCATACAAGCGTAGAAGGATAATAGCTTCAAGCATAAACTTTGTTTGAGCATTGAATTTCAAGGAAAATGACAGAGATTGAATCTATACAGTTGATAAAGCTTACAGAAGCAGCTCGTTCTGATTTGAGACGCTTTCCAACAAAATTGGCAAGTTTCTTTGAATAAAGTTCCCCAGCCTCACTGTAACAACAAATTGCATAGAGCTCTAGGAATTCAGCCAAATATTAAAATTGATTCTAAAAAATGTCAGATATCACATAGAAAAGAGAGTACTGAGCCAACATTCAAACATTAGAACTATTTTACCATTTCAAACATGTATGAAAGTCCCTGAATTTATTAACTAATAACCCTTTGTCTTCCCTCAGAAACCAAATGTGAAATTACACTAGAAGTCACAAGCCTTATTTCTACAATTGAAAGGGGTGAGGGGAAGATTGAAGAAAAAGAAGACAGGGAATCTTAAAGGTTCAAATAATGAAACCCCACTTTCCACAATGTATTTGTTAATAAATAAAAACAGTGGTCAAATTGTTCGTATACTGATTTATATTCATCTCTCTTTCAAAACTAAGAAAATACCTTATTGCAGTATCTCCTCCAATTCTGCCTCTCACATTATCCTGACTTTCTCCATGTCGAGTAAGTAATATTGGGCGTGGAGTAAGATGTGTATTTACCTGCAGCACATAAATTGAGGTTCATAGAAATGTATGAAAATTAAATAGACATAAAAAAGTTACCATTGACACAAAGTCTATGCATAGCTTCGTAGATATTGGTTTTCTAAAATATATCACTTTTTCAACTATCATTAATCTTCTATAAAAACCATTTTCATTTTATAACCATTCACCAAGAAGAGCATGTCCATTTAAGTCAAATTCAGACTGAGCAGTGCTATTTCCTCAGTAACATTTTCCAGGAATATTGACATGCATGTACGATTGAAGATAAAAAACTAATTAATTAGCTTAGTTCCAGCATCCATGGGTTTTGCGTATTTCATGTTCCATGAAGTTAACATGAGTCAACTTGGACATTATATTAGCTACGTATTAATTATTGTAAACCTCCCCTATGTAAGCATAAAATACAATGGTTTTACTCGATAATATTTTACCCTTAATCTGGTCAAGAATTCCTAACCCGGCCAATTAAATTTAATATTTCACTTCCTGCATCATGTCGCCAGCATTATTCCTAAAACAAAATTTAAGAAACACCTGCTTATAATTAATAGCTATCCATCTTGTCTACAGTCAACAAAAGACACTTTGTTCTTTCAGATTGAGTATAATAGTCCTCAGGATTTGAGCTCAGCTAATAGAACTTTGCATTTGAGGAGTAGTTATAAGGAAAGTATCATAAAAATGTTCTCTTGATTTTTAGAAGATTCTTGCATCTTGCATCTGACCAATAAACGATAAAGTCAGACCCTGGCCACTAAAAAAAGCATTGTACTGGCTTTCCACAAGGCCAATTGTGAAAGCTCAATTATGCATTTAATCACATAAGACCAACCAAATTATTTACATCACATAATGTGGGTTAATTTTAAGGAACTTTGTACCTTCAAAGGATAAAAGTTCGGAGTGATAGGTCATTTACATTTTGTCAATATTGGGTCAGGTAAGTATATTAATCAACTTAATTGTTTATTTTGTTTTGTGCATGTATGCCAATCTTCGACTGTAATTTTGGTATTTAACTACATTTAAAAAAAGCTTACCAAGAAAAAGACAATTCGTCCAGGAAGGTAGCCACTAATATTGTTCACCTAGACCAAAAGACAGAAGTTATTAACGATTAACAAATCAAAGCCACAATTGAAACTAAATGGGTAGAGCAAAACTCAAGGACATGCACGCAGGGAAAGGGAAAGAACACATTCAATATGCTGCTGAACTACATATTTTTTAACATTTTTTCATCTTCTACAATTATCAACACATGCTAATCCCATCACAGATTTCTTGTATAGTATTACTTCATTCTATCCCCTTCAACTATCAAATAACAGCTACTATACGGACAATAAACTTTCGAATGCAATCTCTGACTAGCCAACCCAACAATCAACTGTGTAAAAGGATTGTGTTCAATGAAACAAAGGAATAAACATTGAGCTTACTTGTATTTGTCCACCATGTCCACTGACCATATCAATCATTTTTATGTAAGATCCTTCATTTACAGTTTCATAAACCTGGTGCATGGAATCAACATTAGTTAAGGAAAAACCTCAGCTTGAACAGTCATTAAAAGAACATGGTATGGTATACACGTACCTTTTCATAATTTGCTAGACGATTTTTGAAGTCTTCCAATCCAGCCTCATAATCTGGCCTGCAAAAGAAAGTTAATTGCATGTGTATCCACATAGGCATCAAAATATCACAGGTTTTAAATGAAACATTACTCTTCTGCATAATCAGGACTTTGCTGAATTTTCAGACGAATATTCCTTTCAATTATATTTACATCATTGCATATTGTTTCAAGGAAGATTATCTACAATGAAAACACAAATATGGATCAGAAGAGTTCAAAATTAAATATCATATTCTATTTCCAGTTCCATCTTTGACTACCTTGCATCTTCCTTTAGCCAATTTCATCAGCATATTTCTTCGTTCCTTGCTACTGTTTGTGGCATCAAATATCCCAACCTAAATCAAAATTAAAAATTAGCAAAATAATATGAAAGAACACATTAAAATAACAAAAATGAACTTACCTGGCCACCTTCTTGCATCCAAGAGAACATATCTTCAAAAGCCAGTGCTGCTACCTAATGGCACGTGATATATTAAAACTATGTACACAGAGAAAGGGTCAACGTGGGGTCAACTTTATGAGCAACATTGTGAATCAAATATTTGAAGTAACATTATATTGAAGGTTAACACGGTCTAAACATGGTGATGCCTGCGAATATGATTTTTTCTTTTGTTTCATTTATTCTAGATTAGCTGGGTGGTGTTACTTTATATTAACAGACATATTAAAAATAAATCAGAGTCTTAGCGTTATAACATTAACCCTTGTACATAGAAAAAAAGGATTAAACTATGTCAACCCCCTGTTTTTCACCGTCTGATTTCCCATCCCTTTTGAGGTCTTGCACTATGTTGTAATTACCAATCATATAGAATATTCGCACATGATAAATAATACTTTTGTTCAAGAAACAGTGGCATGGATGATTCAGGAAAAAAAAAAACAGTTAGTTTGGTTTCCTTGAAAGGCCCGATGACAAAATAATTTGTTAAAAGAAAAAGATTCAAGAAAGAATATAGTCCCATGGAACGATTCAACAAAATATAGTAGCAAACAATCACAGAATTTTAAATAATTAGTAATAGTAAACAATTATGGCATAGCATGAAAGCTATAGGTTTTACTAGGTCAGTTATCACAGACTTGCAGTTAATCTACTAAATTATATAATTATAAAAAATAGATAAAAACTACCTCATTGCGTGCCTCCATTCCTTCAGGATTATCAGCTCGAAAGAAATCAGCAGACTGCAGAGAAGAATGACATGATTAAGATTTCCCAAGAAAACATGAGACTAGTGGTGCAACATTTTGATTTCCAGAACATATCATTTAGAAAGGGAATCATGTTGGGAGTTCCACATTGATTAGGATGAGCTTCCTGATGTGGTACTTAAGCTTTAAGGCTCTCCTACCTAAAGGTCTAGTCTTTTGGGTTGGGCTCTCCTCTTGTGCTAAAGTCCTAACATTTGATATTTGTTTTGAGTGTTAGTCTGGAAGAATGAAAGGCAGAGAATTAGTATTAGTATACTATGTGCCTCATCAATGATGATAGGATAATAAAATTCATTCTTGGAGTGTTAGCTCAATATAACAGATTCAAGTTCAGCAAAACGAAATTGTAACAATATATTTGGTCCACATTTCAATCCCACAGGGATTTCATTTGAAAGGGTGTGTTATAAAAACATTTTTTTTGTCTCCCACAGCTTAAAAACTAAGATTTTAGGTCAAGTGACTTGGACTCATTAATAAGTGTGTCCTTGTGAATACCTGTTTTAAGGATGAATAAATTGAAATGCTCACTTACTAATTCAAGCCAATGTCTATTATCTACCAATGAAAGGTCAAACAATTATTTAAAAAAAAAAAAAATAGTGAACACCTTACACCTGAACAGAATCTACAGTAGCACTTGACAAACACAGAATCTACACATGAATTTTGTTCTCAATTTTTGGTGAATTTACAAAATAGGAGATTGGGGTGGGGGTTTTAAAAGTTGCTACATTTTGATTCCATCAAAAAGGGATGGAACAGAGGAGAACATAATAGAACAGATTGTTACTTCAATTTCGTTCTTTCTGAATGTGAAATGCTGCCACCTATGCATGACGCTTTGGCATCGTACTCGTTCCCTAGGTATAAAATCACGAAAACCAGCACCCCATTAAAATCATCATGAAGTCCCTAAGCATAAACAACTGTAGATTTCTCTGTAATGTAAATTCCCTAGCTATTCAAACTAGATGTCCTTCCAGACCCACTTTGTCAAACGAGTAATGCTGCAAACATACCCATTTAGGCACAAAATGTCACATTCCTACACAATATTTCATCGGTGGTGGAGCTGGATCAACTATTCAATTGAATTCCAATTTCTTCTGTTGAATATAACGGAATTTTCTTCAAGTCACTTGACCTCCAACTACAATGACAGCTATGGTGAAATTCTACTAAGGTTCTTATCAAATGGTATCGGAACTTTCTACCACACTTTTTTCACCCTATACTTTCTGCATTACCATGAACCAGATATTCTTATGATAATCAGTATCATGCATGAGTATATAGTACTACATGCAATGAAAATAAAGCAACAACTAGATAAGTGAGACAACATTTCTCTGCAATGATGATAACTTTTGTGCTATTAAATATATGTAGTTATGCAGATAATCATTAAATGAGAAGGCGTAATGATTTCACAGATAAACATTACCTGATTTGTTCCATGCTTAAGGCGACGGTACTGCAACATAAATAAATAAGTTTGTTAATCTTCAAAGTTCATACATGACAATTGATGTATTTCCAGTTTATAACTAGGTCAAAGTATACTGATTAAATAAATGAATGATCTTAAGAACGTGAACAACCTTCCCAACATTGAAGTGTTTGGTATTATGACCTAACCAACGAAGATATCTTGTAAGTTTAGCTGCTGTGAAAGTTTTGCCTCGGGCGGGCAGACCCACCTACATAAAAGTAATTTCCAAATTCAAGCTTTTGGCATATCTTCTAAACTTACAACTAGAACTCCACATAGAAGCAATAAAAAACAGTGACTGAGAATTACTAAAACTATGGATATTGATGAGTAAATAGTGCAGCACAGTAATGAACAATTCAAGAAAATTTTGATATGAAACAAAGAAATATTATTCAGATAGCTCCTAAACATTTACAGGTCAAAGGCTTAAGTAGATTGGCCAATGAGAAGGAAATACGAAAAATAACTCAGAAAAGGAAACTAAACAAGATAGAAACTAATTAAAGGAAACTAATTATCTCATAACAAAATAGAAACCAGGAAATAAATCATCCCATAACAAAAGAGAAACTAAGTACCAAGATTTGAATCGGTAACTAAATATTCACCGTGCCAGAATAATACCAGGATAATTGCCAGATGTCTATCTTCCTTGGGACCCATCATCTGATCAGCAACAGCTGCAGCAGCAACAGCTCCAGCAGCAGCTGGCATTGAATTCTATCAATAAAAAGGCAAAGGAGCAAAACAATTATTTGTGAACAACCTCACAGTATGATAAGTTATTTGACATGCAATAAATTTGAACAATAAACAGAAATGGAAATCATTTATACAAACCTTGGTATCAGCAGAGAAAATATTTGAACTAGAAGATTTTACAGGTCTAGGAGATCCAACACCTCTATCAACAAAAAGTCCCTTCTGACTCTCTTGCCTTTGGAGAGGCGAAAATGTTCCAACTGACTTGGATTCAACCATTCCAGAACTTTGAAACGTCCTAGATGGATCAGGCACAATAACCTCCATCTCCTGATTGGAACATCAGCATAACCTATTAGATGTAATGAATTATGTGTTGCAGGAGCAAGAGTCAATGTAACTGTTATAATTATGTAAACAAGGAGTTGAT
>Ga0209700_109595_pt1 | contig 11008 bp, 2 predicted proteins | sample SiratroredBW_FD_187528 | JGI IMG/M metagenome (GOLD analysis project Ga0209700, IMG submission 187528) | Root nodule microbial communities of legume samples collected from California, USA - Siratro red BW (SPAdes) (version 2) | ecosystem: Host-associated > Plants > Roots > Nodule | place: USA...
AAAAAAAAAAAAAAAAAATCTAGCTCAATGTAACTTTAGAATTGAGTTTTCCAAATGTTGCTTTGAAATATAAAATTTTGATTTCTTGTGTGTGATCAAAATAGAATACAAATTAAATTGTCACTAATGAATTGGAATTAGGTTTGTTTTCTTAGAATGATTTTAGTAAACATATATATGAAATTTCCAGGTGTATTAAAAGAATAATAGTGTTTAAGTTTCAATATTAATTTGTTGTTCCATGTAGTTAAATATAAACTTTGAAAAACTAAACAAGGTTGATCTGGTTGGTAATTTTATTGAAAAGTTAAATAATACTTGTTCATTGATTTAAGGATTTAAATTTACAATCATGAGTTGAATGGTTCCATTTATTGTCTTGTAAAATAGAAGGATGAATTGATTAGTCTTGTAGAATAGAAGGATTAATTGATTAGTCTTGTAGAATAGAAGGATGAATTGATTAGTTGGAAAGGAATCATGACAATTTATGTGTAATTGAAATTTTTAAAGTTTGATTTTATAGTAGTTTTATTATAATGGTTATAATGTTGATATAGGAGGAGTTTTATGAAGAGTTATGGGCCTATACATTGGGTATAATGCACATTCAGAAAGTTTTACTTGAAAACTTGTTAGAAGAATTATAATTGTAAACATTATATTTCTATGTTATAATCCTTTAGATGCTATATTTAATTTTGATCTTAATTCAAATGAATTATAGTCCAATATAGTTTGTGGTCATATTAGGATGTAATCCATGAATATTTTTATGATTTTTGAACAATGATATTAATATGTGACGTGAGAAGTGTTTTGTATAATAATCATACAATTTGAATGGCAAAGGCAAACTATAACTTAAGTGAGGAGGTACTTGAAAACAACTTTTATTTTATTAGGGAATATCATTTAAGTGAACTGATCACACTCAAGTGACATTTTTTTTCTCTCTCTAAAACATGTTTTAACTTAGGTTAAAGTATTTGCATATTTAATAATCATGCTTGCTGATATATTATATAAATTTAAGTATTTTATTTTAGAATATAGTAATTATAATTGTCATTGAATGTGTAGAATGGAATAGATAAATATTTTACTTCTTTACGCGTGTGTGTAATGATCTAATATGGTAGCTTTGGAAAATATATGAGAATTCTAGTATGGGATAAGAAAAGGATGCTGGTATGAGTATTTCAAAAGTTTTATGAAATGCAAATTATGTATGAAGTTGTGTGAAGTGGGTCACAGTGACTTTGAGAAGGGCTATTGTTGAGTCAAGAATATGGAGAAATGAGATGTTCATGCTTTAATGATATCTTAAATTATGTATATTAAGGTGACAAGTAATAAAACATCTGTGAAGTTTTTCCATACTATTGCTAGAAAATAAATATAAAACTTGTTCCATAGTCAAATTACGAAAAATTTAGAAATCAAGCATGTTGTATAATATATAATAAAAACGTATTCTTAAATATTTGAACTCAAATATTGTTTATTAAATATAGTAGAGTTGTAAAGTTTCTTGATTTGTGTTTCTTAATAAGGAAGAAATATGATTGATAATTGGTGATGACGTGTGATTATAAAAGTATGATTTATAATTTTTTAATTTATTTTTATTATTTATTACGAGATAATGATTATATATATATATATATATATATATATATTAAATTTTGTTGTACGTGATATGTTTTAGTTAAATTATTTTATAATATGTTTGCAGACATTAATATTTCTTCATTACTTATATTTTTTAAGTTTATGTTTATATCATTAAAAACACCGAGGAGATAGTGTGAGTCAAAAATTGATGTAAATAGGTGAAAATTTACTTTTATATGATAGGGTAGCGTTGGTCATATATAATAAATGCTAAGTTGTTGACAGTTAGTTAAATTAAAGTTAGTATCGATCTTCAGATAAGATGTAAATACACCTAGCATAGGTCTAACTTTGTGTAATAAAATATTATATATCTAGTATCTACTTGATTGATATAGAAAAAAAGGGTAGTCTTGTTGAGGTTAACACTACTCTATAAATATATATAAATATAATATTCTTTGAGTGTGTTGAGTGCATCATCCACTTTTAGCATATTAATGACCTAATTTAACTTGATGACAAATTATTAAGACAGTTAATTTCAAACATAAACCAACTTAGAAATTCAAATAGTTAAGTTATAACTAAAACCACACAGACAACTTAAACCAACAAAATCAAAATTACAAAACCAATAAGTCAAAAATCAAATTTATTTTTGTAATGAAAAATCAAATACCATTTTCAAATCATACAACAACCCACCAACCAAAAGTCGTAAACGCTAAAGGTACATGTATAACAAAAATGACGTATTGTTACTAATTAACTCAAGAAACCATCAAAACAAACCCAATTGTGTAAAAATCGAAACTTACAAGCTCCAAAATATAAATTGCCAAACGGAGAAATCTCACCTCAAAACAACAAACTCTCAATGTACAAATCAAAAATCACACTCAGCTCAAATACACACAGCCAAATCATGATTAGTTAAGTAATATAATTTATCCATTTTCAAATGATACACAAACAATGATGGTGAACGCATAATTTTAGGTTTCCAAATCCACGAATAGATGTTCTTGAAGAAGAAATAAAGAAAATCAATTGGTGAAATGGGAAGAAAATGGTTATTTGTTAGTTTTGTGAAAGCAAAGTTGTAAGTTTTTGTGATTTGGAGACACACGGTAAAATTGCAGAAGAAGAATCTTACCACACACAAGAAAACTGTGAAAAAAAAATATATACATAAGAGTTTTCAATTATATTATACATCAGCTTAACCGATACAAAAATTCAATCCTGTATAAAAATATAAAAATATATTAAAAATTTAGACATCATTCATGACATTGATTATTGAGCCAATACTGTTTTTTTATTTAATTAATTTTTATTGAGCCAATACTGTTTTTTTATTTATTTAATTTTTTTAAAACAGGCTTAGCCTATTCGTTTTCATTTAGCATGGGTTTTAAAATGGACGTACCCCACATAAATTCTAATGTTATTTTAATGTCCGTTTAAAATAAGTTTAGTCAAAACTATTTGTATCTTTTTCTTAGTCGATGTTATTTTTTTTATAGCTATTGGATAATTTTCTTATAATATATATTGATTAACTACTTTTTTTAATGTAACTTTTTTGGAAATGTTATAGGATATTATTATTCGGTATTATATGATATTATTATTAAATCAAAATAACATTATTCAAAAGTAGAAAAATAAAATATTCAATTAAAAATTTAATAGAAAAATAATAGAAATAAAGAAACAGTAACGAATAAAAATATTACATATTTAAATAGTTATCTCATCATTCTTTATTTAAAATGATAAAACTTACTTAAGCACTCTATTACTAATTTATCATAAATAAATTTTGTTTTAGTAAATAATTAACAAAAAAAATAAAAGTTATCTTATGTAATACTTAAGATTTTTATTTCAACTAAACATTATTGTTTTCACATTAATAACATGTTGATTTATATAAACAATGTCAATATCATGTCAATGTTGTATATCCATATCCATAATTTTCATTATTGTCTTGTCCGCTTGCAAACTTATAGTTTGTTGTTGGAAAATGGAATAATGAATAGAAATGATTGAAATGTATTAAAGATATGGGGTCCGTGTTCGATAAGGTAAGAAAATCAAAATTATTTTCTGAATGTGCAATCCCTATAAAACTAATACTAGTAAATGTTAATATATATATATATATATATATATAAAGTTAATTGATGTGTAATAGTTATTTATAATAAGTTACTAGTTATAAATATTTGTTGTTTGATGTGGAATGGAAAAAGTTTGCTAAATTTTTCCTATTGCATTTTAAAAAGTGTCACTCTTCGTTGTACAAAGTTGCTTAGTACTATAGTTAAATTATATATCATTACTTTGTGAATTTTTTTATTATAATAATTGTTATCCTGAGTTTAGAAGAAACTTTAGGTTGATTTACTAATAAAATAGGAAAAAAATATAAGAGTAGATAATCATAATAACATAAGCGTTCGATAAATAATGATATTATAAAATATTTGGTGGATAATGATAAAAACAAGAGGATAATAAGGTGTTGCAATAGTAAAAATAGAAATAATAATAAAATAATTATAATAATGTGAAAAGTAATAATGATTAAGATAAAAATGTTAATGAGAATAATAAAGTAAGATCACTCACCTTTTATTCAGAACATTTGACTCAAAATAAAATTTAAAATACAAAAACTTAAAATCGTCTATTTTAATTTTCTAGTAACTCTAGCTTCTTTTTTTACTCAATGAGTAAATAATTATTCTAATATTTTAACTTATCCTAAACTTAATATATTAAACCTGATTAATTATTAATTATTTATTCATATATAGGAAAATTAAGGAGGACAGAGAAGTAATTTCAGGTTTTCTGAAATGTTGGTGATGGTTAAGCATTCTGCAGTGAACTTGGTTCGGAGAAAGGAAGTAACGAAGCACCACCATCACAATGGAGCCGGAAGTCAGCATCGAAGGATCGGCGATGATTCAGGTGGCGGTGGTTCCGATCGGAACGGTACCGTCGAACCTGCTGCGGGACTACTTCTCCATGCTGCTACCGCTGCACACGATCCCGCTCTCCGCCATCAGCTCCTTCTACACCGAGCACCAGAAGTCCCCCTTCGCCGTCCAGCTCTGGGACTCCGGTTCTCTCCGCTTCAAGTTTGTCCTCGGCGGCGCGCCACCCAGCCCCTGGGAGGACTTTCAGTCGAACCGCAAAACCCTCGCCGTTGTCGGCGTCGTGCACTGTCCTTCCTCCCCCGATCTCGACACCGCCGTCGACCTTTTCGCCAATGCCTGCAAGTCCTTCCCCTCTTCCCTCGTCGATCGCTGTTTCGCCTTCTGCCCTAACGATTCGCAGGTCGTGCTTCGTTTTCTTGTTCAATTTCTTATTTTCGTGGCGATTTAGTGAAGAAATGGGTAAAATATGCAATAATAATGTAATATTATTTTGGTTTAGTTTCCTAGCGAGGGAATGGATCAGAAGAATCGAACTGCCTTAGAGGATTTTTTAATTTTAATTTCGTTTGTTTTGGCAATTCGATACACTAGATGAAACAATGTTATAGTTTTTATTTCTTAATTTTCTCTGTTTTTGGTGATATAGTGAAGAAATGGATCGAAACAGAACTGTTATGTTTTTTTCTTTTTACTTTAATCTCCCCTGTGTTGGCAATTTAGTGAAGAAATGGATCGAAGAAGATAAAGAATTTCTGGATTTTTTTTTTCTCTTTATTTCCTCTGTTTTATTGCAATTTAATGAAAAAATAGACCAAAGAAAAAGTTCTGTAGTTTATATTTTCTCTGGTTTTGGCAATTTAGTGAAGAAATGGATTGAAGAAAAAGTCTTGTATGTTTTTCTCTTGCATTTCCTCTTTTATTTTATTTTTTGTACTTTAGTGAAGGAATGGATCTAAAAGTAGTAGTTTAATAGGTTTTTTCTCCTTCATTTTCTCTGGTTTTAGCAATTTGGTCAATGAATGGATTGAAAAGAAACAATCTTATTGTTATATATTTTCCTAATTTCTCTGTTTTTTCTATTTAGTGAAGAAATGGATCAAAATGGAATGGTCTAATAGTATTTTTGTTTTTATCTTTGGTTTTGTAGCTTGAAGATGGAAGTAAGAAGGGAGGAAATTTGAGGTTGTTTCCTCCTGCAGATCGTCCTACATTGGAGTTCCACTTGAACACTATGATGCAAGAGATTGCTGCGTCACTGCTTATGGAGTTTGAGAAATGGGTGCTTCAGGCAGAATCTTCCGGAACCATTCTCAAGACGCCTTTAGATTCTCAAGCTAGTCTCAGCTCAGAGGAGGTGTTCATGTTTAGGTGTCCTGATTTTATTTTATTTTTTGCATTTTTAGTGGTGTTATGTGAAAACTATTTGCTTTTGTTTTAGATTTGATTGTTTCTTCTATGGTTGAGTTTGTTTAGGTTCATACTTGAGTGTGTTGTTGGAATGCAGGTTATCAAGGCCTTTTGGCTTGGGCGTGCCCAGAAGACCATTGGTGATTACTGTTCTGAATTGCACGAAATTTCACTCACCTTTTTTTCAAAAAATTTGATTTTGTGAAGTTTATTTATTTCTGTTTATATATAATAATGCTAGCAACTATTATTGGTAAGGATTGTTAATTTTTTAAATGAAAGCTTGAAATTTTTGAAATGAGTGCTTATGTTTGAGTTGTTAAGAGTTGAAAGGTTACTTGTTTACTAACATGGTGATGACTGTGATGGTATTTTATACTTGGTAGTTGGTTGAGGCTGGAGATTTGCATGAGTCTGAGTCTGAAAACACGGTTTCAGAGCTCGTTAAGTTTCTTGATTCTGTGTATGATGCTGCTGTGTCTGATCCAGATAGGGAACATGCTGAGAATGAAGCATTTCAAGCTATTTCTGAGATCCATAGATATATCTGTTATCCTTCCCTTGACCAGGTGGGTGAACTTCAACACTTCAATCATGTCTCGTAGGCTTTTTAAGTCTTCTTGTTTCATATCAGCCTCAGCTACTACTTGGATGAATTTTTATGAGTTGTAGGAGAAGAAATGAAAAAATGTGTTGATGTTTTTTAAGTTACAACTATTGCACTTTAGCTTTAGAGAAGTTAAATTAAATGAGCTTTTATGAAAGTTAAGTGCATAAGTTGATTTTATCTTATGTGAGAAACTTAATTCATTTTATCTTCTTATTTTATATAGGTGTATGTGGAGATATTTATTCAATTAAGACCTTAGAAAAAATAAAGAAAAAAAGGAAAAATTTATAGACATGAAAACGGGATTGCTTGCAGTCAGCAACTTGGAAGCATTGGATGAAAGTTAGATGACTTGTAGTTAATCTTGGTATCTCGGACTTAAAGCATGCATTCCAGATTTGAGTCATTCAGTTTCCATCCAATGGTGACAGTACACTGGCTATGTGGAAAAGCTAGCTGCAATGAAGCCGGCACCATGGGGGCATCTAGTTATACTTTTATTCAGGAACCCTTTTATGGAACTAGATATGGGAGATTAATGATTCTATGAAAAATCATGTTATTATTTGTATCATGTAGTCTTCCAAGTTCACAATTTAGTGTAAAACTAAGAATGTGATGTTGATTGTTTGGTGATGTGACAGGAAGTTGTTGATGCCCTTTCCTTTGAACTGCCAATGGCTGTTTCAAAGTTTGTGGGGATTTCAAGTAGATTTTTGGACATGGCAACTAGCATCATCGATCAATTTATAGTGAAATGTGGTCCAAGGGATATGCTCTCAATTCTTTGTAATGTGAGTTTGTCTTTATTATGACTAAATGTATATTAGCACTTCAAAGACACACAATGTCACTTTAATACTCCTGCTAGTTGACAATACTATTACCTATTGGATGTTTGTTGAACAAATTTCAAATGGAAAATCCCAACTAATCAATAATGCGGAAGACAAACTTACCATCAAAACCTCCACATTTTTTGATATACCTACATCTCATTCCATATTGATTTGTCCTTGACTCGAGATCTATTTCCTTCCCTCTTTGTGGACAGTCCATCACTTAACCCTCACACCCTCTACTAGCATTTCTCACTTCCTGCTAGACCTTTGTCCTTGCTCAGTTTGAAATGTTCATTTCTATCTGATGATCTTCTATCCAAAAGAAAACTCTAATTTTCTGATAATCACATCATACTTTCATGCAAAAAATTACTAGTCAGTGACAGAGTGGCATTTAATTGATCTATTTTTATTAATATATTGATCATATGCTTCTGTTAATGTAATTAAACAGACATTAGGTTACTCAAGTAAGATCAACAAGGTTGCCAGTTACATTGTCCCTCCTTTATCGGGGATCTCAAAAGGTAATTATTGCATTGACCTTTTTAGTCAATGGATTGAATATGAAACTGTAATCTTTGTTCAATGAATGAAAGATGGAAGCAAGTACCTTGTTAATGCTCTTGCAATGTAGGGCATGTGAATGAGTTGACACTGGGTTCACTTTATAAAGTTATTTTTTGGTTTTGGTTTTGTTGAATCTAAGTTGCTCAGGGCTTTTTATGAAGACAATGCACTGCTTAGTCATTAGCCACTCTGGCCTTTACATTTATAATCCAGGCTCGTTCTTTTGTTCACCGTCTTAGTTGCATCAAATTTATGGCTATATTATGTTTATATTGAGAAAATTGAATATAAAATTAATTTTATTTTTATATGATTTGTTGAGATCAATTGTATTTATTTATAAATTGTTTATTTTCCACCATTACTTACTAAGAAAATGATGGGATCAATTTAAAGGAGATGATTTAATAGGTATTTGTCTATTGAGTTTTGGTAAATTTATAAATGAAGGATGAAACCAGAAAAGTAGTTCCTTACAGGACAATATGCTTTTGGTTCAGCATTCTTGTGTGACAAAATCTTTTGGGTTGAACATAGTTACTTTTATCTAGAGTTTAACAGGACTAATAACAATCAAATCTGACACATTATTGTTTGGTTGAAGTGGCATCATATATTTTATTACTGGACTTTTATATCTAATCTCAAATAAACTATAATTAAAATTAATATTCTGAAGGTCCTAAGCTTCAGCTTGATACTAGATCACCTAGTCCTGTTAGTTGTCAATTACATGCACTTTTCATTGGGCTCATTTTATTCAGCAAGATGACCAAGGGACAATTTGTCTTATGACTTAAGCAAGTATTTTAAACTTGGAAATTATCTTTGTTGCGAAACCTTAATGCTAGTTTTGGCTCACTCTGTTTCGTCAATGATTTTAAGCCCCATTATTTGAAGTTTTTGCTCATACTCATTTTGCCTTCTCAGTTTTTATTTCCATTCAGAGGCGTCAGTTTGAGCAAGTAAAAGAAGCTGTTCCTATAATACGTAATGTACTGAAAGGCGTGTCTTTGGAGTCAGAAGAAGAAGAAGGACTTGAGGATGTATTTGACAGAGCTGTTGGGATTGCAAATTCTATATGTGAAGTTTGCAATAAATTGGTCAGTCAATTGTAAAGCAATGATCTTTTCTTTGTTAAAAAACTTGAATGGCTGATTTATTTTCAATTTTTGTGCTGAAGTTTTTCTCTTTCCTCTTATACAATAGGAGGGGGATGCAAAGGAGAAGCTCCAATCTCTTCTTGGTCTTTATGTCCTGCAATGCATGGTACATGTCTCTGTACTGCATTAAAACTAATTGTTGTTATTTGTATTTCTTCCTAACTAGTTCTAATTAAAATGGAGATATAGTTTTATTGATTTTAATATGATTTAACATGTTACCACGCACTCTCCAGGCTCTCATTTCAGCTAGTTTAGGATATAAAGGTTCCAGTTGTCATTCGTTTGTATTACAACTGTCACGAATTTCTTCATACTGTGGGTTATCATATCTCAGTCTAGTAACAACTTATGAAGTTGAGACTGTGGCAAGCTCCATTTTTGGAGGTAGTACTCTTGTTCACTACGTTTCCGTTATTTTTTTAAACATAAGCACTATTTACATTGCTGTATATTTTCTGTTAACCTCCTCAATTTTCCAGAAGATAAAGATCTCTATATGGGTTTCTTATCTCATGTCAAGCATGGTGCTGCTCTTTCAGGTTTTTGTTTGAATAATTACTCTATAATTGAATCCATGCCTTTTGTTTCTTTTCTTTCCCTTTCACTAACCCATCAAACTATTTTTTTTTAAGTAATTGGGGGACTTGTCTCAGAGGAGGTTGCTTATACTGCTAAAGAGAATTTGACTGCCATCAAGGATGAACTTCGCAATAATCAAACAAAAAGGTGGCAAGCAATAGGAATATTAAAGCAAGTACTTTCCTTTGTAAATCTACCATGGGAGTTAAAGAAACATGCTATCGACTTCTTGCTTTGCATCACAGATGGAAGTGTCACCAGAAACTACAATGAGGAACATTCTGAATGGTCATCATACATGCCTAGTCTTTTTTCAGCTTTGCAGGTTGTGTTTATTGCAATTTGTAACTTCAGTTTGTTTATCATTGTTCAATCTTTTACTTCCTCAAATGAAGAAGGATTATGCTGATATGATATATGTTTCTCTTATGGTTACACATTAACTTTTCAGGCTGTAAAAATGGTTATCATGCTTGCCCCAGAGACAGAACTTAGAAAAAAAATCCTTTGCTGTGCTAAAAGGAGTGAGTTTCTAATACTAGCAGCACCTCTTTTATGGTTATAAATGCATGTGATTTGAAATTTCTGAAATAGAGATAAATGATGTTTGTTAAACTGCTTAATATCGGTCATGTCTTTCTTGAGATTTTTATGGTACTGTGCTATTGTTACTCAAACTAGGTTCTTGCTGATATTCCAAATTCTCAGAGATTAGACATTTTGAAAGCACTGATTACCAATACCGACTCTCCCTCAATGGTAATGCCCTACCTAAATTACAATTTGTTTAGCATTGTTGTTTATTTTCTGTTAAAAGTTAAATCATCTAATGGTGATCTTGCTCCTTTTGGAAGATCGCCATTTTCATGGATCTTATCCGGAAGGAAATGCACACAGCAATCTGCAATAGTAGATCAACAGTAAAGGATGCCCCACAGATAGAAAACAAAACATTTTCGGATACCCCATTTTGGAATCCTGGGGTCATTGAGTTGGTCGAGTTGGTTCTAAGACCTCCCCAGGGTGGACCTCCTTTCCTACCTGAGCAGAGTGATGCGGTATTCTTCCTATTTTATGTGTTCTTATGTTAGGTTTAATTAATCAAGTGGTCTCTATACCTACACCATCTTTTCATAAATTCTTATATCTAAAAACCGTACGTTATGAACAAGCATTTGTTTTATGTTTTAATTCTTGTGCCTTCATTTTGTAGTAGTTTTACACTGCCAAAAAACATAGTTTTTAAGTATAGGAAGT
>Ga0209700_109598_pt1 | contig 11004 bp, 9 predicted proteins | sample SiratroredBW_FD_187528 | JGI IMG/M metagenome (GOLD analysis project Ga0209700, IMG submission 187528) | Root nodule microbial communities of legume samples collected from California, USA - Siratro red BW (SPAdes) (version 2) | ecosystem: Host-associated > Plants > Roots > Nodule | place: USA...
GATAAGAATGCTTGGATTATGGACTCGAGTGCTTCTCAACACATGACTCCAAATAGGGATTGGTTTGAGGCATATGAGCCTTCAAGTGGAAATGTTCTTATGGAAAATAATCATTTGTGCAAGGTTGCAGGTGTGGGGTCAGTGAAGATTAAATTCCATGATAGAAAGATACGAAAGTTGACGGGTGTGAGACATATACCTGATTTGAGTAAGAATCTGATTTCTTTAGGGTCTCTTGAAGAGAAGGGATGTAAGTTTCAAAGTGATGGTGAAGTTCTTTGTGTTACAAAGGGAGCTCTCACCATTATGAGAGGAAAGAGAGTTTGAAATCTCTATTTCTTGCAAGGGTCCACAGTCACAGGCTCGGCCTCCGTTGCGAGCTCGGATCCTACCTCGGATGTTGATGTTACGAAGTTGTGGCATATGAGGTTGGGACATATGAGGAGCGGAGAGTGACCATTTTAAGTAAGAGAGGCTTTTTGTGTGCTCAATGCACAAGTAGCTTGGAGTTTTGTGAACATTGTGTATTTGGCAAGCAAAAGAGATTGAGCTTCTCAACGGCCATTCACCGGACCAAGAAAACGTTGGATTACATCTATTCCGATCTTTGGGGACCTTCTCGTGTGCCATCAAAAGGTAATAGTTCTCGCTATATGCTTACTTTCATTGATGATTTTTCAAGAAAGGTTTGGGCTTATTTGTTGAAGGAGAAAAGTGAGGCCTTTAAAGTGTTCAAGGAATGAAAGATACTCTTGGAAAATCAGACTGGAAAGAAGATCAAGAGTTTGAGGACCGATAATGGTTTAAAATTTTGTAACCACCAATTTGATGAGTTTTGTAAAGCTGAAGGAATTTTTAGGCATAAAACAGTGGTTAATACTCCACAACAAAATGAAGTTGTGGAAAGAATGAACCGTACATTGCTTGAAAGGGCTCGTTGCATGCTTTTCAATGTGGGTCTTGGCAAGGAGTTTTGGGCCGAAGCGATTAGCACAGGGTGCTATTTGGTGAATCGATCTCCCAACACTTCCATAGAGTGCAAAACACCCGAAGAAGTATGGTTGGGTAAGCCGACTGATTATTCAAACTTGAGGGTGTTTGGTTGTCCCGCTTATGTTCATGTGAATGAAGGAAAGTTGGAGGCAAGAGCAAAGAAGGGTGTTTTTGTTGGGTATCCTATGAATGTGAAGGGGTACAGGGTGTGGTGTCACGCATCTTCTAAATTTCTCATTTCAAGAGATGTCACTTTTGATGAGTCGGCTATGTTGAAATTCAAGGATGTTGTGCTCAAGCCGACCATTATGGAGAATGAGAAGATTGACAAGAAAGTGGAGTTTGAGGTGCCGGTCCAACAAAGTGATGAAGAAGAGACTATACCACATGAAGATGCTCATCCGGAAGAACAAGAAGTTGAAGAGCAACCATATTTGTTGGCAAGACAACGTGAAAGAAGAGAAATTAGAAAACCGGTGAGATATACTGATTTTGCTTATTGTTTTGCAGTTGCCGAAGAGGTGGAGTATAGTGAACTATCATCTTACAAATAAGCTATTTCTTCCAAAAATGCAACGGATTGGGTTTCCTCCATGAATGAAGAGCTTCAGTCGATGGAAAGAACTCACACTTGGATACCTAACAAATTTCCCCCACATTGGTATATTCCCCCTCAAACAGAGTACTTACTTGGATACCTAACAAATCACACTTGGACTCTTGTGCAGCCATCTAGTGGTAAAAAGATTGTGGGTTGCAAGTGGGTCTTCAAGAAGAAGGTAGATGGTTTAAGACCAGAAAGTCTTCGGTATAAGGCAAGACTTGTGGCGAAGGGTTATAGTAAAGTTCAAGGTGTGGACTTTAATGAAGTATTTTCTCCTGTTGTCAAGTATACCTCCATTCGAGTTTTGCTCTCTTTAGTGGCAATCAAGGATTTGGTGTTAGAGCAGTTGGATGTAAAAACTGCTTTCTTACATGGTGATTTAGAAGAGCAAATTTACATGAAACAACCAGAGGGTTTTGAAGTTGTGGGAAAGGAGAATTATGTATGTTTGTTGAAGAAGTCACTCTATGGCCTCAAGCAATCACCTCGACAATGGTAAAAGAAATTTGACTCATTCATGGTTAGTATAAATTTCTCCCGCTCTAATTATGATAGTTGTGTCTACTTCAAGAAGTTGAGTAGCGGAGAATTTATCTACTTGTTGCTCTATGTTGATGATATGTTGATTGCTACTTCCAATATGGAAGAAATTGTAAGATTGAAAGAGCAACTTGGTTCGGCATTTGAGATGAAAGATTTAGGGGCCGCCAAAAGAATCCTTGGCATGGAAATATCAAGGGACCAACCCAATCGAAAACTCTTTCTCTTACAAAAAGAGTTTGCAGGAAAGGTTATCCGTCGTTTTGGCATGGAGAAAGCCAAGATTGTTTCCACCCCTCTTGCAACACATTTCAAGCTTTCATCTACTATGAGTCCTAAGTCCGAACATGAGAAGAAGTATATGGAAAATGTTCCATACTCAAGTGCAGTTGGGAGTCTTATGTACTTGATGACTAGACCTGACATAGCTCAAGCCGTTAGTGTGGTGAGTAGGTACCTTGCTTGTCCTGGAAGAGGACATTCGGAAGTGGTAAAATGGATCTTTCGCTACTTGAAAGGTATCATTAATGCTCATTTGGAGTTTGGAGGAAATGGGATACTAACGGGTTATGTGGATTCGGATTTTGGTGGTGATTTAGATAAGAGGAGGTCTTTGACGGATTATGTTTCTACTCTTGGAGGGTGTGTAATTAGTTGGAAGTCAGCACTTCAATCCACTGTTGCACTCTCTAGTAGCACGGAAGCAGAGTACATGGCAATCACGGAGGCTATTAAGGAGGCTATTTGGCTCAAGGCATTTCTTGGTGAGATTGCTTCTCTTGGTGATCCTATCATGGTATTTTGTGACAACCAAAGTGCCGTTCATTTGACAAATGACCGGATCTTCCATGAGAGGACTAAGCACATTGATATACGGTATCACTTTGTGCATGATGTGATTTCTGAAGGTAATGTGCTTGTGAAAAAGATTAGCACTGAAGAGAATCTAGCTGATATGCTCACAAAGCCTCTTCCCATTGCAAAGTAAGTTTTGCTCAAAGACAATTTCAGTCTGTTGTTAGTTTGCTTTTGAGTTGCTCTAGTTACTTTTCTATTTATTTTCTAGTTGTGCAATTCGGCTCAAGGTGGAGATTGTTATATATTGACCTGAATTTAGTAGTTTGTCCTTTTGTGTTTAGGGTTTTGAATATCCCGTTTTTGTATCTCACTTTTCAATTGAGAATATAGAGAGCCACTTTTACAGCTACACATGTTACTGTAGGGCTGTTGACAACCTTAGTTCCAAATATGTATTGGAAAATTTTTCATTTTAATGTTAAGTCACTGGAAGAAGAAATTTTTGTTGAACAATGAAAGGGATTTTAGGCCAATGATGAAAAGGTATACAAACTTCATAAAGTTTTGAATGGTCTGAAATATATTACAAGAGCATGGTATAACAAAATTGATGCTTACCTTCTACAGTAATGACTTACATAGAGTGAGAATGAAACCATATCAAATGTGAAAATCATAAGGTGAAACAAATTGTTTTCCTTTAGATTGATGATCTCTTGATTATTGGGAGTGAACCTGACACTTTAAACCAATTTAAAATTAATATGGAGCAAGAATTTGAAATGACAAACTTTGGTTTAATGGATTATTTTCTTGAGATGAAGATACTTTAATCATTTGTTTGATCTTTATATCTCAAAAGAAGTATGCCAAAATGAGATTTTGAAGATGTTTCATATGGAGAATTGCAAATATGTTGCCACTCCATTGGTGGTAAATAAAAAATTATGCATGAGTGAAGATGAATTTTGTGTATAGAAGCATGATTGAAATATTTGTCTGCAACCAGGCCAGATTTAATTTTTATTGTGAGCTTGTTATCCAGATTCATGCATTCTCGAAGTCAAATTCGCATAGGTCAAGCAGAACGAGTTTTGAGGTATATCAAAGGCACAATTGATCTTGGTCTTGGTTCTTAAAGAAGAAGAGTGAAACTATTTAAGACTACTTTGATATTGATTTAGCAGGAAGCTTAGATGATGCAAAAAAGTACAACAAAATGTTTATTTTCATTTGGGAATGGAGTTTTTGTTGGTACTCTAAGATGCAATATGCAGTTGCCCAATCTACGACTGAAACTGAAGATATTTCAGCAGTTGCTGCAGCAAATCAAATCATTTGGCTTAGAAAAATTGTCGGTTGGTCAAAAGCAAGACAAAGCATCTGGTTTAAGAGTTGATAAAAAGTTTGCCATGGAAATTGCAAAGAACCTGTTTAGCATGGAAGAACAAAGCACATCAAGGTTAAATATCATGCAATCCATGAAGCAGAACAATAAGATGAAACAGAAAAATCAGATTGTAGCATTGTGAAGCTCAGTTAGTAGTACATAATGACAAAGACATTTTCTAAAAACAAGTTTGAATGACTAGTATACTGATGAAACATTCAAGGAGGAGTGTTAGAATTTGTGAAGTTTTTGTCTGATGGACTACCTTTTGATGAGGTTTTTATTATTATTTATTGATTGTTTAGATTAAAATAAATTTATTCTGATGATAATATATGAGAAGATGTATAGTTTAGTGTCTATATAATAGATGCGAACACTTTCTATAGCCTCCAAAAACAACTCTTTATTTGTATAATGTGAGTTGGTTTTAATTGTAAAGCATTCTCTTCTCATAGTATATTATACTTTCTCTTCTTCAGTTTTGCCTCACCATTATTTAACCAAAGTTTATTATGTATTTACTCTGATAATCTTTTTCATTGTTAACATTGCAGGAGCTGATACAAGAGTCTGAATCATTTGCAATACTCAGAAATAAAACAGTGATTCTGATAAGGCAAAGATTGCACATTTATGAGGCGTTGGAAAATGTATCACTCTAGATTAGCTCTATCTTATGAAAGAAAAATACGTGCTTTTGTTTAACATCTTATTTGACATACGGTTTGAATGATTTGAATTATGTAATATTGCATTTCACAGTATTAATATTAATATTAATCTGATCTTTTGGTTCTAAGACAGTATATTCCTCAAACTCAGGACTAAATTTGAGGGGAAAATAACTCTTTAAACATAGTTGAAAGAACCTCAAATTGTGTCTAATCTCAAACTTTAGATGGATTGGTAATTTGCATATTCCTATACTCTAATTTGAATACTGGTGACCAAATACAGTATCCATGTCCACTGAAGTCAGTTTCTTACTTTCTACGGTTAATACAGTTGTAGCATATACCTTTCGGAATGCTCTTTTGAAAATTGGGTTCTCTTTCACTTTAGCACTTATTCTGATATAGCAGAAAAGAATGTGTAATATAATATTATATGAAAAAAAGATTTCGGATCTCACAATCTCACCAACCAAGGTATCTAAAATTCTCCGTAGTACTTGCAAAAGACAGTTTTTATTCATTGAATTAATATATGAATGGTCTCTCTGTGGAAGTCAATGAAGATGCAGATTCTATGAGATAATGAAATTGCAGAGGAATAACAGAGATGAATGTAGCTTTGTCATGATATATAGAAACTTCTGTAAATGACTATGTGATTTCACTTAGTTTGTTAACTCGAACAAAATATCTGTTTTGGAATAATTGGTACAAAATCCGTCAAAATTAGTCTAAATTAAAATTTTGTATTTTTAATTTAGCCTAAAAAATTAAAATAAATAACCGTTACATTTAAGAATTATACATATATTCGAATTATTTTATCAATTATTATTAACTTTTTTGTCATATGAAATTTAGTAATTTACAGTAACATATAATTTTTATACCTTAACTTATTATATTTTTATATTATTTTAAGTACTAAATGATGTTAAAATATAAAAATTTAATTACTTTAGATTTATTCATGATTTAACCACTATTGAACCACTATTTTTTTTTTTCAATTCAACTACTATTTCACTTTTAAAAACTTTGTTTTTTTTTTAAATATTAATTGATATTTTTGTCAATCAATTATTTCCTTTAAAGAAAATACTGGTTTTTTTTTCTAGGAAGAGTAGATTGTGATATTTTCAATTTTTTTACATCTAATATTCTATCTTAAATTATCTAATACTAGTATATGTGATCTATTTAAATTCGGTAAGATTATGATATAAAGATAAAATTAATAAAATTAATGATAATTGGATTATGTTATAAAGATAAAATTATATAATTAATTTCCTTCATCATGAACCACTTTCTTGATACAAATAGCATGATTTGTTTATTTTTATGTATATTTGTTTGATGGAAAAGTTTAATTTAAACATAAATAAAAATTACATTAGATATAATTTAAAGTAAAAACATTTATATTTAGTTTTCATCATATGGGTTTTAGGACTCAAATTTTATAAAAAAAAAAAGTTCAAACTCGGTTGACAAATTAAAAACCATAAAGGTTTGAAAAAGGATAAAATTGGTTGAAAAAGAAGAAAACATACTTTTTAAAAGATAAATAAATCTAATAAATAAAATAGAAGATGACAAATTATACTACCATAGCTTACCAGACAGTAAAAAAATTTCGTAAAATAGAAAAACAAAAACAAAAATGCCACTTTCCCAAAAAGTTGGAACCCTAACCTAATATATGTAAATTGACTTATCAAACTAGAACAGATACAAAGTCCTGTACGCAATCGTTTCAGACTTCCCAAAGCTCTTATCATCGCATCCCCAACTCATAAACTGCAAAGAAAGTAACCTTTTTTTTTTTTCTCACACTCAAGACCTTCCCAATTCGCTGGAAGAAACGCTCAACGATTAGTAGCAACAACCTTTTAAGAGACGAAAAACCCCCAAAATCACCTCGTACCCTAATTGTGTTAATTTTTAGGTTATTCAATTTCTATTTTGTTTGTTGGATTCTTCTATGGCGACGGACGCTAGGGCAAAGTTCCAGAACGCGGATTTCCGCCCCGATTTTCACGCCGACTTAACGGTGTCAACTCACGACGGTCTCCAATTCTGGCAGTTCATGATCGCCGGATCCGTCGCGGGCTGTGTCGAGCACATGGCGATGTTTCCCGTTGACACCGTTAAGACCCGCATGCAGGCCTTGGGCTCCTGCCCGGTCAAAACCGGCACGGTCCGTCAGGCCCTGAAGTCCATTCTCCAATCGGAGGGCCCTTCGGCCCTTTACCGCGGCATCGGCGCAATGGGCCTGGGCGCTGGCCCGGCCCACGCCGTCTATTTCTCTGTCTACGAGACCTGCAAGAAGCGTTTATCCGAGGGGAGCCCTAACAAGGCAGCCGCGCACGCTGCCTCTGGAGTCTGCGCCACCGTGGCCAGCGACGCCGTGTTTACGCCGATGGACATGGTGAAGCAGAGGCTGCAGCTGGGGAATAGCGGGTACAAGGGGGTTTGGGACTGCGTGAAGAGGGTTATGAGCGAGGAAGGGTTTGGGGCGTTCTACGCCTCCTATAGGACCACCGTGTTGATGAACGCGCCGTTCACCGCTGTGCATTTCACGACCTATGAGGCCACGAAACGTGGCCTCATGGAGTTCTCGCCCGAGAGTGTTGACGATGAACGGTTGATTGTGCATGCCACCGCCGGTGCTGCTGCCGGAGCCTTGGCTGCCGCGGTTACGACGCCGCTTGATGTTGTCAAGACTCAATTGCAGTGTCAGGTATAGTTGTAATACTGATTACTGTTATTGTTGTTGTTGATATGTTTTCAATTTTGTCACTCGTTGTGGTAGTTTTGAACTATAGAAATTTTTGCTTACTAGAGTTTTGAATTGTTTAGTTTATGGATTTAAGATTTAGTATATGAACAATGTGGCTGTGGTATGGAAAATGAAGTGGATTGCAGTATTTTATTGAATTTGAGAGTGTGGTAATTGCATTTGAACGATGCTAAGGTTTGGTGCATTACCTTTCCTTTAGGATCAAGTATATTGAATAATGTGGCTGTGGTGTGGAAATGAAGTGGATAGCAATAGTTTGATCGTTTTGTCTTACATTGCCTTTATTCCATCTGTGATAGTAATGTTGGCTTATGTTTCTGTATTGTTAGTTTCGTGGTATGTTCTTTGTGCTTCTTTGGCATTTTCATATGCTATTCTTCTACCATGACTGAGGCTCTGGGAATAGTCAATCCAAATGAAGGTAGTCCGGTTAAATAGGTAGAGGATAACTTTAGAAAACTGTGGGGGAACATTTTTCACTAAGCAGTTTAACTGTAATTTTGGATTTAGTTTTTTAGAAAGTCAAATGAGTCTGTTGATTCATGTGTCAACCCCACTTATTAGGATAGGGGCTTGGTGAGTAATGGGACACTGGGATCAAAATGCTGCCTCACATAGTAAGTTGTGTTGTGCTCTTGGGTCTGTTTTCTTATGACTGCAGAGAGTTTGGGCAGCCTTGCTGCATTCTTAGTTCTCATTCTAAGTCTTTTAAGTTGTGCAGGATTTGTTATTTGTTATCTTTGACTGCCTTTGTACTTGACCACTTTCTGGTTGATGAATTGTCTTCCTCTATCTAAATAGTAAAAAGTGAAAGTGGATGCCAGTAGGCTACTAGTGTATTTTTCTTAAGGACAGATTTATTATTAAAATGATAAATTTTTTTAAATAGAAAATCAGAATGGCAATGCTATCTAATCTGTTAACATATGCTCCTTTGATAGAATATAACAACTCCCATTGACCAATATTAGAGCTGTGATTTTACTCTGGTTTTATGTAATTTTAATGCAGAGAGATATAGATGATAGAAGTTAAGTTTATAATTTTATACCTGATTAACATAATAAGGAAAGAGTTATACTCTGAACTGATATGCGTGAGGAGTGAGATCTGAGTTAAAAAATAGAGAATGGAAGTTCAACAATGATTTATTTAATTAAGAAAGTGATGACCCACAACGGAAGCAGCTGGAAATATGTTAAGAGGGTCCTAGAGATGTAGGGTGTCTAACATGATAACCATTTTTAAATTTATTGAAGTTTAAGGCTGTTAATTTGGCTCTTAAGAAAATGAACGTTGGACCTCTATGCAAATTCCCATCCATCCAATCACTGGAGTCCATGAAATATAGAGCTTTAATCAGAAAAAAAGGAGTTATTTTCTGAGTATGATGGTGGTAATGACCGATGACAATGACTGGAATTGCTCCAAATGTTTCTTTCAAAACTTGTTGCATTTTTTGTTCTTAAAACGGGACGAGTTCATTTTATGATTCTGTATAATCAGATGTAGATTGAGGAGCCAGCAAGATGATGTTTAGGTCAACATCCTTTAAAATTTATATGGGGATTATTGTATCATCTTTTCACTGTTTATATGGGGATAATTTTAGGTTTATAAGACCATATACATCAGAGAAACCTGACAATTTCAAACAAAAATATGTTTCCAAATTGAATTGAGGTTTCTGCACTAATGTCATGAATTTTATTATTATTGTTGTTGTTATTGTTATGCTGTACTATGGTGCTAATTAAGTCGATACTTTAACTGGAAATTGATTGTGTAACAACTTCTATTATATGAATTTGATAAGCTTTCTGGAAGATGGTGAATCAGGGTTAGTCAAACAGTAATTTTTTTAATTTTTCCTTTTCTTGGATAGTAACTTGACACGGTTAATATTTTCAGGGTGTCTGTGGTTGCGATAGGTTCAAAAGTGGATCAATTGGGGATGTTATTAAAACAATAGTGAAAAAAGATGGATATAGAGGGCTCATGCGAGGTTGGATTCCAAGGATGCTCTTTCATGCTCCTGCTGCTGCTATTTGCTGGTCTACTTATGAAGCTGGAAAGTCCTTTTTCCAAGATTTCAATCAGCAGCGAGAAACTGACACTGTTACCTAAATATTAGAGTTAGAATATTCATCATTCTTCGCTTCCATTATAGATGATTGTGTCTGTCAACATCGATAAAATGCCACAAACGGGGTGACAGCAAGTAAGCATTTTGAGTTCTGCGTTCAAACCCCAAATAATATATACAGAAAGCTTCGGATTAGCCTACAAATGGAGAGCTTGTCGTGTACACATTATCTGTTCTAATTATGATTTTCCCCCCCGCTTTAGATTTTTTCTAAATAACATTATTCCATGCAAAGTCCTGTACACCATTTTTGCCTTAGTTTCGTGCAATTGTAAGTTTTAATTACGTCAAACATTATATGATATTCTGAAATTTAGGTATTTCACTTTCTGGCTTAAACTGTTATTTGTTGGCTATCGATTCCCCTTCAAGTTGTTCCTCCATTGATCAGTCCAGTATTTAATTTATGTGTTTTCCATAGTTTCTCCTACTAGAGGATTTTGACGATAAATATGCAGGACGGAAAGTGTGGAAAATGTTATTTATGAGTTTCTCAGTCTATCAGCCAACAAACTCTCTTAGGAAACTGCTTAATTTCATCAAAGCAGTCTTCCACTTTTACCAACATTAACATAAAAGTGTTTGCTTGCATGTTGTTGGATACTTGCGTGTTTCTGCCTTTTCACCTTCAGTTTCTTATACACAGAAGTTACCATAAGATGCCTTAGTCTTGATGGGGAATAACAGTTCTAAATCAAAGGTAGACTATAATGTGCATCTTATTTTCACGTCAAAAGCACCCGAAAGTATTCTTTGTAGCTTTTAATAAACTCACATTTTTTAACCACGTTTATACGGTTAATTTTATTGGTCATATTTATTCAATTCAATTACATATGCATTCAAACAGGTTATATTGATTCTAACAGCTATATTTGTGCACATTCTTACTACAAAAGCTATCTTAATCAGGGATGTTTTAGCTGAAGAAGAAAAAAGTGAAATATTAAATGGCTGATAAATTAATTATGCAAATTGTTTCTCGTGCAACAAACATATTACATTTAGATACGATTTGATTCAGTTTCTCTTGTATTTTTTTTTTTTTTT